>MDTB01016012.1_pt1 | contig 52125 bp, 31 predicted proteins | sample 811161 | NCBI WGS metagenome assembly MDTB01 (sample SAMN05326650, study PRJNA326480) | marine metagenome | isolation source: seawater | place: Mediterranean Sea | collected 2009
CGGAAGGATGATGGGTTAACTTGCCAACATTTTACCCAAAAAAACAACAACGGCGCTTCTGATATTTTCAGAAAGGCCGTTATTGCTGGAAAAAATGGTACGCCCGACAGGGATCGAACCTGTGACCCACTGCTTAGAAGGCAGTTGCTCTATCCAACTGAGCTACGGGCGCTGCAAAGAACCATTCAAAAACCTTCGACTATCTTTTTCAATGCAAAAGATAGTCGAATAGAATTTTTTCCGATAAGGATGATGAAACAAAACGAACCGGATGTTTGAATTGAAGTCATGTTCCATTCCGAATCGAGTGCGTCGTATAAAGAACCTATCCTCGCCATGAAGCGTCGATGCTCCTATGATGATGGTCCGTATCATTCCCCTTGATGACAAAAGACGCAAACAACTCATTAAAAAAATCTGAATCTATTGATTGGCAGACACTCATCATTTCAATAAGCGCCATATTACTTTTGTCGGCTTTGCTATTTCTTTTTCCTGAAAAAAGTAACAAGAGTATAGGGTTTGCATTTCAGTTCCTTACACAACGATTAGGGTGGCTTTACATCGGATTCGGTATTCTGACCCTACTGTTCCTCATCGGGCTGGCTATGAGCCCTTATCGCAAGATCCAACTGGGGCCCAGGGGCGAGCCGCCCCGATACTCTGGATTGACGTGGGCTGGCATGCTTTTTTCAACCGGTATTGGAACCGCCCTGCTCTATTGGGGAACGATTGAGTGGATTGATTATTATCTCAACCCTCCTTTTGATATTGAACCAAAATCCACTGAAGCACACCAATGGGCCATGAGTTACGGGATGTTCCACTGGGGGCTCATCGGCTGGGGCTTCTATGCTCTGTCAGCAGTATGTTTCAGTCATGCTTATTACGTTCGAAAAGAATCCTCACCCAGTCTCGCGAATGCGTGTGCGCCCATCCTCAAAACAGCTGTTTACCGTTGGCCGGGAAGGCTGGTCAATGCCATATTCATGATTGGATTGATAGGTTCAGCCAGCACTGGACTGGGTCTGACAACCCCTTTGATCACCGAATCATTCAAGACCTTTTTTGGGCTGAAACCGTCGTTCGGTTTCACGATCGGATCCATAGTTCTGATTATCACCCTGATTGCCCTGTCAGTATCCTACGGACTGGACAGAGGGATCAAGCGGCTTTCCAATTGCAATCTGGTACTCATGTTCGCAATTCTTGGAGTGGTTTATTTTTCGGGACCTACCCTTGCGATCACAAAGCAAGGCTTCGAAAGCATCACCTTCATGGTGAGACAATTCCCTGCAATGAGCGGCATTTATTACCCTGGTGAAAACGGCACGTTCACTGAAACTTGGACCGTTTTTTATTGGGCATGGTGGATTGCCTTCGGTCCGTTCGTGGGCATGTTCATCTCTAAAATATCCGGAGGTAGAACCCTTGGACAATTGATATGGGGGGTTCTGGGCTACGGCACACTTGGCTGCATGCTTTGCTTTATCATCTTCGGAGGCTACGCATCCATCCTCGAGCATCAACAAGGCGTCGAAATTATCAAAACATTCAACGAAAACCGGCATGCGGCGGTGGTAAAGGTCATGACTTCCCTACCCCTGGGGCAATGGATTCTCCCTCTTTTCTTTCTGTTGTGCATCAGTTTTGCCGCCACCACATACGATTCGGCATCTTACACCCTGGCACTTGCTGCCACCCGGTCCATCCGTAAAAACCAGGATCCGGCTCGCTGGCATCGGGTTCTATGGGCTATCACTCTGGGAATCCTGCCACTGTCCATACTGTCCATCGGCGGGCAATCACAAGTACTGGTGGGACTGCAGACCATCTCGGTAGTCGTCTCCGTTCCCATGCTGATGATATCCATCCTGATGACGGCATCTTTCATTAAATCATTGGCTGGAAGGAAATAAAGCTCCCGCATGCCAAACATGTCGTAAGCGCTAACCGATTTTTATTGAGATCGAACTAAAACCCTAATCGCTGCGTGGTAGCATCAGGAGCCATTGGACAGCTCTCTGAGTATCTTTCAAACATTGATCATTTCGTATAAACTTCCAGTTCGTGGATGGACCAGAATTTTCCGGAAGCACTTCCATGCTGGCTTATACGCACATGGCGCGCCTTTGTGGGAGGCAGGACAATCTGCAGTATCGGACTCTGCCCATAGCCTTCTGCAATGGGTTTACTCCAATGTTCACCATCGTCAGAAATTTCTACGCTGTATTGACGGGGATAATCCTGCTTTGAACGACGGCTGTCCAGAACCACTGAGGTCAACTCATGTTCCTGCCCCATATCAAACGCAAGCCACATACCAGGCACTTGAACCGCTCCAGTGTCCCAGCGGGAGTTTGGGTTTCCGTCGATGGCTGATTGAATCTCTTTTGATTTATGGCTGGAGGTAAAGCGCCATTGCCGCATTTGTTTGGAAGGCACTGGAACCATGGAAAGGATTTCAGAAGAATCCCACATGACTTCACGATCTTTGATCTGGGAACGGACAGCTGCCACATCTTCAGCTGTCACCATGGGTGCCTTGTTCCCCCAATGACTTCGGATATAAGTCAAGGTTGAAGCAATCCATTCATCATCAAATGATTCCAGAGGCAACATCGGCCCAGGAAATGTTCGTCCATCTAATTCACCAGTCATTCCCTTGAGCATGATTTTGATGGGAATGTCCATTCTTCCAGTCACTCGAGGTGAACCGGCAATCGGAGCTCCAAGAGTCATGTTGGTTCCCGGTGCCGGTGTACCTTTTCCGTCCATGCCGTGACATGGCATACAGGCTATTTCAAAATTATTACGACCCTTGGCGAGGAATTCGTTTTCGAGCCGACGCTTCCTGGCGATCTCCTGTTGAGATTGAACATGATTCAAAATGCTCCTGATATTTGGATTCCCCTGATAGCGCGCCGTCAAATGTTTCAGCGCAGCTTCACTCCCTGGAGCACCCGTTTGCGCCGCGGACAGGAGCAACTGAGTGGTTACCTGCATATCTGAATCATCAACAAGCGCAAACACTGCCCGGGTGACACTTTCATCTCCTGACGTCAATTGCGGTTCGAGGATTCGGAGAGCTGCTGCCCGCACTCGCCCATCTTCATCTTCCAGCTTATCAAGCAGCAAAGTTGTGTCAGAAGCCCCCAGTCCATCAAGCGTCCACAATGCATGAAGACGGCCAAGCGGATTTGGTGCATTCCTTGCAACGGAACCAAGATCATTTGAGATAGATCGATCACCGCGAACAACCAGTAGTTTCTGTGCCGTATCTCGCCACCAACCGTTAGGATGGGATAAATGGGATACCAGTTCCCGGGCGGGTGCATGGATCAGTCTGGGGCTCGGACCTCGCTCCGTGGTTTCGTGAACGAGGCGATAAATCCTACCTCTTCCAATATTCTTATCCAAACCGTAATTCTCAACCACATCTCGCAGGTAGGATCCCGGTCGTACCCAATTCCCTTCCTGAATGATCCCTCGATACATGTCCAAGATGTAGAGACAGCCATCGGGTCCAGTCGATGCATGGACCGGGCGAAAGTTTGCATCTCTTGAACGCAGGAACTCGGTTCCAGGGGTGGCATTTTTAACGACAGTCTTGCCATTTTCATAAACCACCTTAGCTCGACGTACCAGACGACCCACGGGTTCTGGAATAATATAATCTCCATAGAAATCCGAAGGAAGACGATCCCCGCGATAGATATGTTGACCAGCGCAGCCAGTGAAACGATTCAAGGTCAGATTATCCTTTCTAAAACGTCCGCGACCACCCTGTACGTCAGGAATCTGCACCAGCGGAAAAACCTCCCGAAAACCTGGAGCTTGTTCACCCGACAAGGTAAGTTTTCCATAAACCATGGGAATCTGGAAATGCATGGCGGGATTTTCACCACCTGCAGTGGAGTAAAAATTCCTTCCAACATCATCATGTGTCACACCCCATTGCCCAGATCCACCGGGGATTTTTTGTGATTCGATATGATCCCCTGCCCAGCGATACCGCCGGTCGGTATAGGTCACATACATCCAGTTGTCCACATTCCACTCCAGGCCACTTGGCTGATGTTCCAGATTACCGCCTCGTGGCCCCCCTTCGTATACCAGTTTCTTCTCGTCAGCCACACCATCGCCATTGGTGTCCCTGTAAGCATGAAGATCAAAAGTGTCTGTTTCACGAATGATCACTCGATCATCCAGAGGTTGAATCATGCGCGGCAATTTGAGCCCTTCGACAAACACCGACCTTTTGTCCATACGGCCATCGTTGTCGGTATCTTCCAATAAAACGACGCGGCATACAGGGTCATGTTGATTCTTCCCATCGATTTCCTGCATGTAAGTATTCAACTCCGCGACATACAGTTTACCATCACCATCCCAGGCCATGGTCGCAGGTTCTTCAATCAAGGGTTCTGCAGCAACCAATTCCAGTCGATAGCCGGGCGCCAGATCAATCATACCCATACTTTCTTCAGGAGAATAAGTGCGGGCATGTTTTTGATACATGGCAGGATCAAATGGTTCAGCCATACTCTGACTGATGGAACCACTTATTAAAATGGCGAACAGAGCCAAGTATGGCGTCGACGATGTAAATGGAAAGGGACCAAAAAGATTCATGGATGACATAATAATCCTCAATGAAGAAATCGACTGTCAATCTTAAAGACAATTTTTCACAATGTGCCTTTGCGATGTTCTTTAAACACAGAAAGTAACCGTATCCCGTTTAAAATTTTAAACAGCCCTTACCTCAAATGTGCATGACGCTGAGTGATCGTATACGCTTTTACTCTAGGACAGATCACGCGGGCCAGACACAAGAAGGAATAGAAACACCCCGATCAGGAAGACAGGCAATACCCTAAAAGGTTGCATCCCACCTTCTGACATGGGATAAGGGGGGAAGAAAAAGCCCATGATCAGCCCATTCCATTTCATGCACGTCACGGCCTTCCTGATTACTGGAACGCTTGTGAGTGCTATTCCATTGACCTCTGCTCAAAATCACGAACCTTCGACTATTCCTGAGACACGTGAACTGACGATCGAAGGGGACATTGCATCGACGCTTGTAAGCGGCGTAGACCGTTTTCTACTGAAAAAACTGAAAGAATCGGTCAAGGCAAGGAAACAACACTGGTCACGCGATTTTTCCTCGGCCGAAGCTTATCAGAGGTCCATTCAAGTTAATCGTGCAAAACTCGCAGACCTGCTTGGGTTGAAAGATCAGCGTGTTGCATACACGCATCCTAAATATGATTTGGAGATAAATGAAAAATCACCTGTTTACATGAAAACAGGGGCTTTTGATGCCTATAAAATAAAATGGCCTGTCGTAGGAGACGTTGTCGCTGAAGGCCTCATGCTGGTCCCAAACCTGTTGACTTTCCGGAAAACTGAAATACAGGTTGCGCCCGAGTTCACAGCTGCTTACAAGGAACGTGCATCACATGATTCCTTTTACACGGCAGCTCATGTCATAGCTCTTCCCGACGCAGATCAGACACCAGAACAACTTGCTGGACTGGCACCAGGCATTGCTCCCGAAAGCCAGTTTGCCAGACGCTTGGCAGAATCTGGATGTCGAGTGATCATACCTGATTTAATTTCTCGAAAAATGACACGCAGACAATCCGACTATGGTGGATGGGGCTCGGAATTGTCACAACGAGAATACCTGTATCGCTCGGCTTACGAAATGGGCCGCCATATTGCTGGCTATGAAGTGCAGACCGTGTTGAGTTTGGTCGATTGGATTGAGTCTCACCAAGGCCCTGAACGTCGCAGGATCGGCGTCATGGGATACGGTGAAGGAGGAATGATTGCACTCTATGCAGGAGCTCTTGACCCCAGGATAAACACGGTAGGAGTGAGCGGTTATTTTGGTCCACGGGAAAACATTTGGGAACAGCCCATTTCGAGAAACATTTTTGGACTGCTTGAACAATTTGGAGATGCTGAACTTGCCACACTCATTGTGCCACGTTCACTGGTCATTGAAGCAGCCCCAGGACCAGTCGCAGACCTTCCAGGAAAAGGCGGAGCTCCTGCAAAACTTGCCGGTCCAGATCCCGGTGACGTCTACACTGAAGTAAAGAGAGCTCGCCAGCTTCTCGCCTCTTATGTTGATGAAATCCCCATCCGGCTCATTCTCGGAAGCGGATTACCTTTTGGCAGCGAACCGGCCTTAGAAGTTTTTCTTGATAATCTCAGACTCGGGTTAAAACCTGGACCGAACAAGCCCATTACCCCTTCCATTCCGGATACGACTGCATTTGAAGACCGTCAGCAAAGACTCATCGCTGCATGGGACCAACATACACAACAGACGCTCATGAGAAGTTCATATGTCAGAAAAGAATTCATGAAATCTCTGAACACTTCCTCTATCAGCTCCTTCGAGGAAACGATTGAGCCTTACCGGGATATTTATCGAGATGAAATCATTGGCCACTTCAATGATCCGCTGCTCCCAATGAATCCACGCACACGTCAAACATACGAAGGTGAGAACTGGACAGGCTACGAGGTTGTACTGGATGTATTCGAAGATGTGATTGCCTACGGTATCCTTTGCTTGCCCAACGACCTCAAGAAAGGAGAAAAGCGTCCTGTGGTGGTTTGTCAACATGGATTGGAAGGGCGGCCCCGAGATATCCTGCAGGGCGATCATCAGGCTTACCATGATTTCGCATCCAAACTCGCATCTCGGGGTTTCATTACATTTTCACCGCAAAATCTTTACATTTTTCAAGATAGATTCAGGACTTTGCAGCGCAAAGCATACCCGTTGAAAAAAACTCTATTTTCGATCATTGTTCCTCAGCATCAGCAAATTCTCAATTGGTTGAAAACATTACCGAATGTTGATGCCGAGCGAATGGCATTTTACGGTTTGTCCTACGGAGGGAAATCAGCAATGAGGATTCCAGCTCTCGTGAAAGATTACTGCCTATCCATCTGCTCTGCTGATTTCAATGACTGGGTATGGAAAAATGCATCCACTGTGACCCCTTACAGTTATGTGTGGTCAGGCGAATATGAGATTTTTGAATTTAATCTGGGCAGTACTTTTAATTATTCGGAAATGGCAGCCCTTATCGCACCACGTCCATTCATGGTTGAACGCGGCCACTTCGATGGAGTAGCCCCGGATGAACGTGTTGCTTATGAATTTGCCAAAGTCAGGCACTTGTACCAGGCAAAGTTAGGAATGGGAGATCGTTGTGAAATTGAGTGGTTTCCTGGACCTCATACCATCAATGGCAAAGGAACCTTTGAATTTCTGCATAAGCACTTGAACTGGCCGCTTCCTCGAAATTGATGAATTACACCTCCATTTTGGACGTAAAATTGGATGAACCTTGTTAAATCGGTTTCATTAACTTGATCTAATATTGAAGGTCGCTTTTGATACTGCATACCCGAGAGTTTAAAGACTGGTTAAGAGTTATTTGAGTCAACGCTTACGCTTTTTCTTGAAACGCTTCCATCTGTCATGCACCCAGAACCAATTCAAAGGATCCTTGTAAATGGCCTTTTCGAAGGCAGCATTCACATCTTGAGTCACCTCTTCAACCGATCGTTTGGAACCGTTTGCAAACGTTGGTATCTCCTTTTCAAACTCAACAACCCATTTTGCAGGGCCAGTGCGGTAACATATCCCGGTGGCCAGGCGACAATGATAACGTTGTGAAAAAATGGCAGGTGCCGTCGAGCAGAGGCATTTATCGCCAAGGAAATCCAAAAGCATCCCACTTCCAGCAGACTGGTCACCAAGTAGGCCAAGCACAACAGAACCATCGGTCATGAGTTTCCTCAGAGCCTTTACTTCTTTACGGCGATCAAAAAAACGAACCCCTGAACTGGCGCGAAGCTCATGCAGAAGCCGATTCAATCCTGGCTGATTCAATCCACGGTAAGTTGCTGCCCCGACGCGTCCGTTGAGACTACTCAGACTACGTGCATAAAGTTCAAAATTCCCAAAATGACCAATGGCAATGATCCAGCCATTTTTCCATTCATCAGGGGAATCCGGTGTAACAGGCTTTTCAAAAAGATCGATGCCCCTGAATTCGATATGCTTTTCCAATGCTTCAGCCTTCATGCCCGATGTTTTTACTGCAGAAAGATAATTCTCTCCCAGACGTTGAAAATGTTCTCTGCCCATTTTAACAGAATCCCCCTTTCTGCCCGTATGCTTGAGAAAGCAATCCAACTGACCGACAGCAACTCTTCGATGACGCCAATCCAAGTAAAAAGCCAGCAGTCCAGCCATACGCCCAGTCCACGCTACAAATCTCAAAGGGAAAAGCTGAACAACCCAAACAAAGGTTCGGCCTGCTAGATATAGCAAATGGTTCAGCAATCGATCCATGAGTTAATGAAAACAAATTTTCTTGACGCAATCCCGGAAATCATTGGCACCCTTCATGATTTTGATTTCTACTCGCATGAAGTAAATTGGAAGATCTCGACGGTCCAGCCTTGGAAATCGCACGGCATCTTTTTGGGTAGTTATCAGCATTTCAGCCTTACGCCGTACACCACGATTAATCACATCCAGCACCTCTTGCTGACTGTATCGATGATGATCAGCAAAACGACGCTGGTAGACCACTTGGTTTCCCAGACGAATCAGGCTCTGTTCGAAACTTTCAGGTTGGGCAATACCACTTATAGTTGCCAAGCGTCGATGCTTCACAAAATCCAAAGGCAACTGTTCCCCCGTAAAAAGATCTTCAAAAAAAAGTGGGTTATGCACACATTCAATCACCCCTGCCCTGGGGTTTAATTCTTGGATTTGTTGCCTGAGTTGATCCGTTGGTCCATCTATTTTCGTAATGAAAATAGTTTGAGCACGCGCCAGGTGAGAAGTTGGTTCGCGCAGAGTACCTCTGGGAAGTAAATTTCCATTTCCAAACGGATTCTGGTAATCAATCAAAACCACATCGTGTCGTCTCCCCTTGAGTTTCCAATATTGAAATCCGTCGTCAAGCAAGAGGGTATCACAACCAAACTTTTCAATCGCATAACGCCCACTTTTCACACGATCCTTGTCCACCAGGACTACTACATCACGAAGATTCGCAGCAAGCATGTAAGGTTCGTCCCCTGATGTTTCCGAGTCTAAAAGCAAAGCTTCGCCATTGGAGACAACTTTTGGCGGCGTGATATCTTGTCTCAGGAGTATTTTGTTGAGCAATCGTTCATGAAATGGACGAGGTTTCGAGCGATAGCCCCGGGAGAGAATAGCCACCTTTCTTCCAGCATCCTGAAGTTCTCTGGCAAACTTTTCAACCACAGGAGTTTTCCCTGTGCCACCTACGGTCAGATTCCCAATAGCAATAACCTGCACTCCCAGGGTGGAATCTCTAAGGATACGCACAGCATAGAGTGCGTGACGGAGTTTGATAATAATCTTAAAGACCATGGACAAACAGAACAGGCCACCACGAATGAGCGTTGCCTTACGATCACGACGATGGCCGGAGATGACCTCCAATACCAACGTCTCGATCGCTTCTGTCCATTCCCTGATTAATAAACGCATTCGGCGGTCACTCTGCCAAAGCCCATGGAGAAGGGCAAGCTGTCTGGCATAAGTTATTTAATTTACCATCGATGGATTGCTCCAGGGTGCATGCTGAAGCTTAGCAACAATGGGATTACCGCTAAGCCTGAAGTTGCTTTCATCTTTCAGGAAGAGTGATTTGTAAAAAGTATACTCAAGGTATCAACAGGACAATTTCCACGGTTTGCCCGACGGAAATCCAGACTCGATTGATAACCCTGAAATACTTACTTGAGCTTTTCAAAGAGCTGGTAAAAACCCACTGCAGCCATCAGAAAACTCGAAATCCACAACAAGGCCACCCAGAACTTACCGGGTAAAAGTGCCGCATGCGTTTGATAATAATGGAAGTAAATTGCTGAAAAACACAGAAAAGGTAGGATCAATGCCTGAGCTAGAGCGCCGATGAATACCAGAGTCAACGGTTTACCAACGGACACGTAGAAAATGAAATAAAGCACGGGAATCAACACGCAAGCCCGCTTTGTCAGGGTGGCTCTATCAACTCCCTTGCCCTTTGCGTGCTTGGTAAAAAGAAGCCACAAATCCGCGGAGAGACGCGCATTGGAGGCAGTTGAAATGAAGACGGTGGAGTATAGGACGGCCAAGGCTCCGGCGAGAAAAATCCACAGTCCGGGTATACCGAAAGACTCTCTATACAAATTCGAGAGCGTGGGAATCAGATCATCGTTCGTCACTTCCAATCCCTTTCCATGGAGTATTGCAGCCCCAAGCAAATAGAAGGCCACAGTTGCACCTGTGTAAATGACCATGGAAATCCAAGCATCCCATCTCAACACATTCATCCACCCCTGAGCTCGTGATTCCCATTCAGGGGTCTCTTCTTTAGGGCCGACATAGCGTGCATAACCTTTTTCCAGACACCAGTAGGGGTAATAAATCAGTTCAGCTGCCCCGACCCCAATGACGCCGAAGGCCGCAAAAGCAGTCGTGAATTTATCTGGCAGTTCAAATTTCAATCCCTCGGCAATCTGCCCTGCAGTGATCCCGTATTCTGTGGTGTAAAGTGAGAAGACCGCAAAGATGGTAAAAAGGGTGAAAGCGGCCACCATCGTGGTGGAGAAGCGTTCGATGAAACGGTATCGCCCCACGATTAATAAAGCTGCACAAGAGCCAGTAATCAACAATGCCCAACCGGTATTCAATAAATGTTGCCACTGTGAACCTATTGCCTCGGCAGAGAGACCGTTCTGAGCATCAACATACCATGCCGGGGGCACGGATATCGCAGGGGCTCCCGTTTGAAAGACACCCGCTATGCCCCCTACCATCCCTGACACCTGAAAGAAGGTCGCAATGAACATGATGATCCAACACCAGACCAGCCATGACCCCTCCGCCCTAAGATTCAGCCATCGCCAGATTAATGAAAATCTGGGTCCCGGCACCGCGTCCATGGCTTGAAGGGTTGTTTTTCCGTGGGTCAAGGCATACCTGCCCAGTTCGACCTGTAAAAACACCTTCACAATGCAGCCGAGAATGATGAACCATAAAAGGATGAAGCCAACATCTGCCCCAACTTTTGTTGTGACAATCAGTTCTCCTGAACCGACGATGTTTGCTGAAATGATCAGACCGGGGCCCAGTTGTTTGGCGATCCCTTTCCAGTCTTTCGGAGCTTCTTGATATGTGGTTTCGTTCATGAAAAATTTCTAATGATCTATTGAATGAGCTCAGCGTAGTTGATTCACAGTGTAACAAACCATGGGATTGATGATAGGTAATCCGTCGGATGAAAACAGGTTGACCAGATCTATTTGGTATATCTTTCCTGCTTCAACCTGATCCAGTTTCAGAGAAACCGTAAACTTGTCTTCGGAGACATTCACTCGTTTTGCAATATGGACTTTCTTATCTAATTGAGGACTTCCGTATTTGTGTCCATAGCTGTAGCGATAACTTTGGATTTGGTATCGATCGGGATCATTGGCTGCATCCGCGTCGATTGGTTTAGTAAATGTAAGATCAAACCCACCTGGCGTTATACTCATTTGTCGAACCTCAAGAGGTGTGACACCGTTCCAGACAATGCGCTGTAACCCTTCAGCAGGAGCCCCCCATCCACGGTAGGTTTGCCCCACATAAAGAGCATTTCCCTCAGGACTGAAGGTCAACCGATTATTCCCTCCTCGTAATCCAGAATTTTCGATCAGAAAAGCACATGCACCTTGATAAACGCCTCTTACCTTCTCTGGCATGACACGAATGATACGTTGAGCAGCAATGTCTCCCACCATCATTTGGCCTTTAAAGGGACCAAACTTACCATTGGTTGTGTCAAACACCGGTTCGGAAGGAGAGTTACATACTAATCCATGGGGTAGTTGAATGGCCGCAGGTGTTCTTAACTGGTTTAATCGATCCACCCCGAATTCCAAAGGATCCCCATTCTTTGGGAAAAAAGATGGATCCCAAACCAAGCTGGACGGATGTCCGTAAAAATGACCTTTTTCAACATGATAGATGGGAGATGTGCCACGCCAATCCCCTTGATTATCAGTGACCCAAAGATCCCCTGAAGGACTCATCCCGATTCCATTATTCGCTCGAAAACCACTCGCCCAGGGAATAATGCTGCCATCAGAAGTCACTTTCACCACCCATCCTTTGTCTTTTACTGCGGAATAATTTCGCCCTCGACGCCCCGTTCTGGAGAATTCGCCTCGCACGTAATCAAAGGTGGGGCCATTGTGAGAAGCCGTCCCTATAGCAACGAACCAATTACCTTTGCCATCAGGAATCGGTCCGGCATTGGTCTCATGATAGTTCCCGCTGACCCCCCAATCCGTAGTGACCGCTTCAAACAAGTCCGCTGTACCGTCCCGATCAGTATCGACAACCCGTGTCAACTCCGCCATCTGGGGAATCAGGAATTGATGATCCGATTCCACGAGAATTCCCATTGGGTTATGCAAACTGTGATCTGTAAATGTCCGCCATTGAAATTGATTGGGATCCTGATGAGGTTTAGCAATCAGGATCCCTGACCGTCGTGTCAATACGATGAGTTCGCCTTTGCTGTTGAATTTCAATCCACCAATCTCAGGAGCCACACCGACAGGCAAAGGGATTTCCTGCACCTCATAATACTCGGGTGGCATTTCAACTGCTTGACTACCATACGGCAACACAAGGGCGAAACCTGCTAAAGCCTGACTAAAAATGTTGAGAACTTTTTGAATTTTCATGAAGTCTTTTTCCCAAGATTTTGCAACTCATGTTCAATCGTAACGCAGGACCAATTGAAATTTTCTGGCTTCCTCTGCGGTGAGGAGTAATTCGTTGCCTTCCCAATGTCCGGTGGATGATTCCACGCTTGGACGTATCGCTGGATCCAAGCCGAATCTTATCAGTGAGTCGTTCTGCATATCCCTAATGGAGTAATCGAATAGCACCGCCTTGTTCCCGGATGGAGTGACGCGTTCATGTACGGTATAAGGTCCGAATGTATAGATGAATTCTGGTGTCCCGTTGAACAGCTTATACCCTCGGTATCGAGGTACAGGAGGGATTGCACCCTGATGATAATTCGCGTTCAGGGGATGTGTTCCCTGAGTCTTAAATTGAATTTTTCCGATTAAACGAGAAACATAATCAAATCCTTTCCGACTTCCACCGGCTCCCTTCCCCCAATAGTGGCTCATATCCAGAAAACCTCCATTCCATGCATACATCAATCGACATTCAACCGTGTCCCAGCATATGGACAAAGGCTCGCCAAAGTGAACCCCGATGGCGGCAGGCAATCCCTGATCTGTCAGGGCAATTCCAGGAACGTCTTTGCCCTGGCCGGGATTGTAATTGGCAGCAACATATCCGCGGTCATGATTGGCGAGCACTTCAGGGCCAAGGTCAGGTTCAGGCATGAAGGTGCGGATGATATAGGGTTTTTCCCGTGTTCCCTCTGGAAATGGCTGAACTTTGGATCTGCCTAACGCGTCCAAGGCAAGTCGTCTTGAACTTGTTTCAGTCAATGGAGCGGACACCTTGTCAGACTTACCCAGCACTTTCATCACACCTCGCATGAGATTCGAGTGCCCAGGAAAGGTGCAAACATATGGATAATCTCCTGTTTTTTCCGGAACTCTGAATTGAATCGAAATGCTTTTGCCGGGTTGAACCAATGTTATGCGCTGCAGGATGTCTGGTGTTTGAGGGATAAAATCTTTACTCAATCCGCTGCCCCCCAAAGCGACGGCAGCATCAATCACATCTTGCATTTTCCCTGATTGAAGAAGCAGCCAGTTGTGAGGGATTAAACCATTGTTGTCCAATGTGAGCTCAATGAATTCTCCGGCAGCGGCTTCAAATTGCGTCACATTGTATCTCAGCCCACCCGGAATCACCCCAATCTCAATCTGCCGTGGAGACACTTGTGCATTTGAGGGAGAAAAATGTACACACGTGACAAACATTTCAACACCCGTCCGAAACCACCAATAGAGCAATCTATGAGCACAAAAATTCTTCATATGGAATAGCGCGAACCTTAAGGACATGTCCGTTTGAGTTCAACCTTGGAATCTGAATGTTTCATTCCTGTTACCTGGGGTAACATGAAAGGGTGCCCCATGAACCCCATGGCGTCGTAGCATCAGACTAAATAAAGACACTGAATCCGTTTGTTTTTGAACAGTGTATAAAATCTTAACAACTGTTGATTCTTAATCACATTAACCTTGTATCTTTGTGATCACCCAGTAAATGCAATAGGCTCTACCTGTTGTACCCGTTGACATTGCATTCTCTCTCCCCCCCATAAAAACAGCTTGGCATGCCTCATGCTTAAGAGCGCATGTCCTTCACGGGCACTCGATCATTACAAAAACGAAGAATATGAAAAAAATTGAAGCCATCATCAAACCTTTCAAGTTGGAAGAGGTTAAGGAGTCTCTAAATGAGGTGGGAGTGGACGGCATGACCGTGACCGAAGTCAAAGGATTCGGTCGTCAAAAAGGCCATACGGAAATCTACAGGGGCAGTGAGTATACGGTTGATTTCTTACCCAAGATACAAATTCAGGTTGTTGTCAGCGATGAGCGATGCGAAGCCGCAACAGCAGCAATTGTCAAGTCGGCAAAAACCGGAAAAATTGGAGACGGCAAGGTATTCGTTTACTCTGTAGAGCAAGCCACTCGCATTCGCACAGAAGAAAAAGGTGATGAAGCACTCTGATCCCATCATCAGAAGATCATTCAAAAACTCAGCTACTTGAAACACTAACAACTTTATTATGACCAAAAAAATCACACTCCTTACATTATTACTCACATTCATGAGTTTTATTACTCTGGAAATGAAAGGCGCAGAGGAAGCCATCGCTGTTGCCGAAACCGCCGTAGAAGAAACAGCAGAAGAAGCACCGGCTTTTACAACCGTTGAAGAATTCCAGTCAATGCCGGTAGCTTATCCAAAATTCATGGTGGATAACCTGTGGATACTTTTATCCGCAGCTCTGGTATTTATCATGCATTTAGGCTTTGCAACTCTGGAGAGCGGTCTCACACGCCAAAAGAATACAGTAAATATTTTGTTCAAAAATGTTTTCATCATTTCTATGGGTGTCCTCTCTTACGCTATGTGGGGGTTCATATCCATGTATCCAGGGGATGCGTGGACCATAACAGGTTTCCTGGCAATGGGTAGCCCGATACCAAACGGATTTGCCGAGGGTGCAGACTCGGTCGCCAACTTAACCAATCAATATGCTGATTACACCTACTGGTCTGATTTTATTTTCCAGGCCATGTTTGCAGCAACGGCTGCTACAATCGTATCCGGTGCTGTTGCTGAGCGTATCAAGTTAGGAAGTTTCATGATTGGAGCAACTGTTTTGGTCATGATTGGATATCCCATAACCGGATCATGGCACTGGGGCGGCGGATGGTTATCAGAAATGGGATTCGCTGATTTCGCCGGTTCAACATTGGTACATGCTTTCGGTGGATTTGCTGCTCTGGCGGCTGTGTTGTTGCTGGGTGCTCGACGCGGTAAATATGTCAATGGACAGATCAAGCCTATTCTCGGCCACAGCATGCCACTAGCTACCATAGGGGTATTCATGCTCTTTCTCGGATGGTTTGGATTTAATGGCGGATCTGTTTTGAGTGCAGATCCTGCGGGTGTTTCACTTGTATTTGTAACCACGGCAATGGCTGGTTGTGCAGGCGGTTTGGCTGCAGCGCTATTCTCCTGGATATTCCTCAAAAAACCTGACCTTTCCATGGCTTTGAATGGTCTGCTTGCTGGATTGGTCGGTATCACTGCTGGAGCAGATGTGATCCCACCCTGGGCAGCTGTAATCACTGGAGCCATTGCAGGCGTTCTTGTTGTTCTATCTGTCGTTTTATTTGACAAAATCAAGATTGACGACCCAGTAGGAGCGATATCCGTACACGGTGTTTGTGGCATCTGGGGAACGCTCGCTGTAGGCATTTTCGGAGGAGCAAATTTCGTCACGCAGTTGATCGGCACAGCGGCCATATCCGCTTTTGCCTTTGCTTTTACATTTATAGTTTTTGGTATTATCAAAGCGATACTAGGGTTGCGAGTAACTGAAGAGGAAGAGGAAGAAGGTCTGGACGTAGGAGAACATGGTATTTCCGGTTATCCAAACTTCCAACCTGCCGTAGATCATTGATCTACGTTCTGAGCTCCTGCTTAATACGAAAATGGCAAACCACCCAATCCTCAGGGATTGGGTGGTCTTTTATTTTTGTCGAGTGATCACAGGTTTTTACCATTGCCTTTTTGAGAAATTGCTCAAAAGTCTCTTGCGTTATGCGAACACCAACCATAAACCCTCTCATCAAAATTTTCAGCCTGATCACAATCATGGTCGCAGGCACATTCAGCGTGGAATCCAAAATCGAAGCGGCCGATCGGCATGCACCGATTAAAGTCATGAGTTTTAATATCCGTTACGGAGCCGCCAATGATGGAGAAAACAGCTGGAAACACAGGGATTACCTCGTTCTCGAAACGATCAAAAATTACAACCCTGACTTGATTGGCTATCAGGAAGCCCTGAAATTCCAGGTAGATATTTTAAAAGCTAAGCTTGATGGCTACGGTTTTCATGGGATTGGACGCGATGCCGGAACTGAAAAGGGAGAATATGTGCCCTTGATGTGGAAAACAGATCGTTTTGAAATGTTGGACTCCGGTCACTTCTGGTTGAGCGAAACACCTGAAATCCCCGGAAGTATTAGTTGGGATTCCTCTTTGACCCGCATGTTGTCCTGGGTCGTGTTACGCGATTTAAAATCTCCCTCAGGAAAGGAATTCGTGTTTGCCAATACACATTTCGATCACAGAGGAAAAGAGGCACGTCTGGAGTCAGCTAAATTGATCCGCCGTCGAGCTGAAGAGATCATGAATGACTATCCAGTCATCCTGACAGGTGACTTCAATACAACCGAAGAAGGTGCTCCTTACGCTGCCCTATGCAAAGCCGAAGGTTTCAATGGTGAGCCACTTGTCGATACATATCGGGCCATTCACCCAACGCCGAATGATCAGGAAGCCTCCTTTTCAAGATGGAACGGCCATCGCAAAGGAAAGCGCATTGACTGGATACTTCATTCCGATGACTTTGTAACACTCAATGCAGCGATCAATTACACTCAGGAAGCTGGAAGATTCCCGTCGGATCATTATCCTGTGGAGGCCACCGTCCGCTTGAAATAAAACTCAGCCTGCAGAAAATACTTTTAAAGGGACTCAATGAGTGTGGAGAGAGTAATCAGTAAAAAAGCGATTGAGATTTATGATCGCGACCTGAGGCCGTTAGCCGAAAAACTGGCTTTCGAACTACCGGTCAGAGCAAAGGAACCTCCAGGGTTACCGAACGTTTTGTTTCTGGGAAATCATTCTTCAGGTAAATCGTCGTTTATCAATCACCTACTCGAAACAGACGTCCAGAAAACGGGACTGGCTCCTACGGATGACGGTTTTACCATATTGTGTCATGGCGATCAGAAAGACACCTTTGATGGGCAAACCATTACATCCCATCCTTCCCTGCCTCTGAAAAACCTGAATCATCTGGGCCCTGCATTCTTGTCGCGATTGAAGCTGAAAACATTGCCAAGCCCCCTGTTGAAATCATTTGCACTGGTTGACAGTCCGGGAATGATTGATGCCACCGGGGCAGCCAATACCCGTGAGTATGACTTTGCCTCCGGCGTTCGTTTTTTTGCGGAGAAAGCGGATTTGATTCTCTTTTTCTTCGATCCGGACAAGCCGGGCACCACTGCAGAGACTATCAGTATTTTGACGCAGACGCTGGCAGGTCTGGAATACAAATTACTGATTATCCTCAACAAAGTGGATTTGTTTCAGAATATCCGGGATTTTGCCCGCACCTATGGCACGCTGAGCTGGAATCTCTCAAAGGCCATACGCACCAAGGATATCCCGCATATCTTTAACATTTACCTTCCTGAGCATCGTAAATCCGTCAGTGAACACGGGATGCCCGGGATCCCTTTAAAAGACTTCGATATATCCAGGAAAGAAGTCATTGAAGAAGTCCGGCGTACCCCAACCCGGCGAGCTGACAATGTCGTCAGCGATTTGATCCATGCCGGACGACGTCTGTCCATGCATGCTCGACTCTGTAACACGATCAGCCTTGATTACCGGAAAATTCAAGTGAAGTGGATGGCTATCTCCATAGGTTTGATTGCATCAGCTGCTGTCTCGGCCTGGGGCGCCTTTCAGATTTGGCCTGGATGGGAAATAGCAACCGGAGTGGGAGCCACGATAACAACAATTGCGATTGGTACCTGGTTTTGGGGAAGGCGATTACTGAAAATATTCTCTAAAAACCTCAAAGATTACGAAACTCTCGATCAATTATTTGCGGATACCTTCCGTAACGAACTGGCGCTTCAAGATCGAACCGATCTGAATGTAATGTGGTCAGGGCTTAAGGAAACAGCTCAGAAGACTTTCACGATTCTCAAGCCCAAGGATATCCCCAATTTCTTCTCGATGTCCCGATCCATTCGGAAATTGGAGGGCCTTCTTGACTCTGATATCCCCAAGCTTCGTCGAGCGATATCAGAGACGAATCCCAAAACAGATCCTAAATCTCGAGTGGATGGAGTTAAGGGTTGAAAAATTGGGGAAACTTTTTCAACAGCGAACCCGCCATCAGCACCAGAAGGATCAAGGCGACAAGCCACATGATCACCCAGCCGAAGAATCCAGATGGAAGATTCACAGGGGCCCCATAGTCCCCAACCTCTTTATGGCGATAGAGCCCATGGCCCAGCTTCAAAATAATTACTGAACCAAACAACAGCATGGGCAAACTGAAATATCCATTCACCTCATGCCACCACCACTCCTCAGCAATCACACCGAGGTAAAGTGTTCCCAGCGCCAATACCAGACTCCAGAACCATGAGGTAAACACAATAAACCGACGACGCACTACACTGGAAACTACAAAAGAAATACAAAAGACATTGATGGGCAGCGCCATCACCAAACCGTAAAGGAGTCCCGGCTTCAATTCAGGAGCAGGTTCCAAGAGGCCAGCGTCCAGGAAGAATCGTTTCAAAGTGGATTGCCAATCCATCCCCAGAACCAGAAAATCTAAGCCCACAAACATCATCAGGGTGAAACCCGATACAGCCAGCCTTGCCAGGAAACGATCTGACCTCGTTGCGGGCAACGAAAAAGTGAACTCCTCACAATCGTCCACCGCATCGGATCCACCATACGAAGGACCCGCCACAAGTGCATACAGAAAGGAAATCACCATGATCCAGCCAGGATGAGTAAACAAAGGAACAATCCAGGCAGCCCCCAGCCAGAGAAGAAGGAAAGACAGAAGCATTCGGCTGTGAGCAAACCATTCTGCCCAAAGCAGACCACGCATCCATGACCTTTGTGTTTTGAATGTCATTCGCAGAAAAATTCAAGGTTGTTCAAGGGATTCATCCATGAACAAGGACCAGGGGAAATCCGACGTAAACAGAATTCGACTTGCAGCATCGGAGGGTGGATCTGGAGGTATCAAACTTTCATCCCGCATACCGGCAGCTGCTCTTTCCAGCGGCACATCCATCCCAGCCCTCCAGTAAACTTCGCGACGCACCACGGCTCCGTCTAATTGAGCACGCAGCACCAGCCCTTCAAAATCGAGCATGGAGGGTGCCTCAGGATCAGGTCTTCCCATACCATGCAGCTGACATGCGGCGAGCCCCGCATGTGCGCCGGATTTCACAATGCGATTCCAAGCCCAGTCATCCCAGGGCAAAGGATACAAATACGAGTGCTGATTGGTGGCAACGTTTCCGGTCATATCCGGTTGGACCAGATTCCCCCAATTCCCCTGTCTGTCTTCGGGGCACTTAAGGATTCGTTCACTGCCCAGATAACCCGATGATAACAACACATCCCAAGTCAAAGGGCGATGGGCATGGTCATCCTGATAGAGCGTAAATGCGATTGCAATTTGACGCAGGTTGGAAGTTGAAGATGCTACTCGTGATTTCTTTTTTGCAGTTGAAAGTGTACTCATGAGTAATGTCGCCAATATCCCGACAATGGCCAAAACGGTGAGTAATTCCACCAGCGTGAAGGCAGCATGAAACATACCGATACGCCCCCTCGAATGAGTGGTACACTCGAAAGGGCGACCAGATGATGAAGTGTGTTTAGTTTGGTATTTAAAAATCAAACCCATTCCATTTACTCTTCGGGAACCCCTTCAGTCTCAGGTTTGATTTGGTATTTATTCAGCATGGAAAAAAGGAAACCTTTCAAATCGGAGACTTCTTCAAACCATGCCGGTATCAGATAGATTTGATTCCCCCCCGTGATCTCGATCCATTCTGTACCTGGACAGGAGTAACAGATGGCCGATTCCCGGGATACCAAGTCCTGGACCACTCGCCAGTCAATCAGACTATCAAGGCGATCCCAGTCCAAAGTTGGTGTGCGTTCCGAATAATTTTTTGCTCTCAACTGGCCCAGAGGATCTGAAAAGGTCCAGCGGGAGGTTGATTGATTGATATGTATCCTGCGGCGGCATAGATCTTCACAATCGGATTCAATCCTTATGTAATTAACGGAATCAATTTTTGGTTCAGGAATTTTGAAACCACCGCGCAAGGACCGAATGCGTTCAATCAGCGGTTGAATCGCGTCTATCTTTACACCGTTTCCAAAAGTTACACGATGTGATTCACCTGCCACATTGACTTCAATCCATTCCCCTCCTCCATCGGCACAGTCAGGACATCCGACGATTTCTGGCAATTCAGAAAAAACATTCCAGTCAACCGTATCAGCTATACTGGCCCAGTTATTTGCACCATAGGCGTATTGTCGGTATGTGGGCAAAGACTGATCCAAGGCGCTTGCAGTAAAAGTCGTGCGCGTTGGTCCGACATGGATGGACGTCTTACAATAGCCTTCACATTCGCCAAAAAAAGTTCCTCCCGAAACCCTTACCAAAGGACGGTCCGGGCCGGTAGGACTCAGCCTGTCAGCGCCATAATCAGATGCAGGGATCCACAAGTGGTCTCCTTCATCAAGCACGGTTCCTGAAAGATTGAACCAGTAGCAACCAAATGGTTCATAAACGGATTGAAGTTGTAGCGCTCCACTCTCCTCAATATTGAAACCCCATACTTCCTGCCCTTGCCTCAATAAAAGTTGATCGTCAGTCAACTTTAGTTCTGAAGCACCAAATGGTAAATTCCACAGAGGATCCTGGCGCTCAAAGTTGCCTTCATCATTGAGAAACCAGCTACTGAGGGTGTAAAGTCCGAATACGATGTCAGCGACAGAATGATCATCATCTTTCTTATCCTCCTGAATCTGACCAGCGATTACGTAACCTTGCTGGGTAACTTCAGCCAGATGTGGCCACTGGCTGGAGTAGGCAATGGAATCCATTAAATGCGCAGCAACACCATCATAAGCCAATGCATCAAGCCATTCACGGTTGTTGGTCACCAGTGTTTCCTCATCGTAGTGCATCCCCTTGGTGAAAATGACATCTCCTCCATGAGAAACCCCAGCAAGTGAACCGGGGATATTGACCGCTGGTCGCTGGGTTGGGTGAATGGGGTCAGCATAATCAACCACAGCAAGGAAGTTTTTCTGTATCCATCGCCCTTTAATCACAAGCTCTTCAGGACGGCCTGGACCTGGTTCATCTAATTCGCTTTTTTGATAGCTTATATAAATTTTCCCATCAACCGCGTGGCCATCTGAAAAATTCCAGACATTTTCGACTGCCAGATCGAAATCCGAGAGAAATTGCAGACCATCCGCACTATCTGTATCAAAGGCTAAAAATCGTGAACCTGAGAATCCTCCCGGCCAGAAACCAATATCCGCAATCCCTCGAGCAGGGCCATCAAAGACAACATCATTCCCCCAAAACCAATTATCTTGCGAGGATTGCCATACCAGGTGATCGTCGCTTATCCACAATGCCTGAAGGTCCGAACCGAAAACAGGGTTCTCCAGTTGGATTTCCTTAGTGGACAGTAACTGTAAGTCTGGCAATTGACTGAGGTCCACAGCACTCATTACAAAAGAATACGTTCCAGGCCCCTGTTTTTCTCCCTCTGCAACCGGCACAGGAACACTCGTTGTCGATGCCTGGGCAATAAAAAGCGTTTCGCCTCGCATGGCAGTTCCCACCACTGGCGTGGACCCCAGATCCAACTCTGTCAGGAATTGAAAATCCCGGTCCGCTTCTCCCAGACGCAAGGCGGCATTCTCGCCATTCCATTGCGAACCTTTGGTCAATTGGAGTACATGATCTCCTATCGAAAACACCTCATCCACACGCCAGGACAAGGTCAATTCGGAGACCAGCTCTGGTCGATCACGATCAGTCGCATCCACCGACATCAAACTCCGACCTGACAAAGAAAGGATCACGTTCTCTTTCAAAGCCGATCGTCTGGGAGCAACGGTATGTTCAATGACACCCCGTTTCTGAAGCGTATCACCATTGAGATCGATTAACTGGACCCCCGCCATCGAGCCACTTTCTTCATACGATTGGAAAGGGACCAGGATCAGGCCTGCCTCTTCAATCCAACCGAAGGCCTTTTCATCATGGTTGGCTTCACTCCAACTGTGATGGGTACCAATGGGGACCCGGCTCAACAGTCCGGGCTTGGCTGGATCTGCGACATCGAACAAAGAAACCGACACGCGCCAACCCTTGACATTATCGATCCCGATACTCAGCAACTGGTCCCCCAGGGGCTGAATGTAGGTGGACCATCCCGGGACTTCCAACTCTCCTGAAATAGTCGGGTTGGCAGGGTCGGACAAATCAACCACCCACAATGGATCAATCCTGAAAAAGGTCACTATGTAAGCTTTGTCGCCGTCGAAGCGAGTGGCGTGCAGACTCTCGTTTTTCCCAAGAGTGACTGTCCCCAATTTGAAAGGTCGTTTTGGGTTGGTAAGATCAAAGGTTTCCAAATCGGTCTGAAGTGGGCGTATCGGTAATTCACTGATGACCCGCAGGATTTTACCATGCATATTGATTTTGAATTTATCAAGGATGCGCCCGGCTGGACGAATTTCACTTAATTCTGTCATAGCACCATCTGCCTGACCGATATCAATTATCTTGAGCGTGGATCTTCCTCGATCTCGCCTGAGAGATCCCTGAGTTGAAACAAACAGAAACTCGGAGGTTGCCTGAATGACGTTCTGGTAACCCGGCACCCAGATGGAATCCATCTGAACGGGAAATGCGGGATGGCTCAAATCATATGAAACAACTTGAGATCCCCACTCCCAGATCTCCTCATCCGCAGCTCCTTCGCTTTCCGTTCGATGACGATAAACCTGAGTTGTCACATACAGAGCAGTACCAACCAAACGACTATCCTGGATACGGCCTTCAACAGGAATACTGGCTATTTCTGTAGGTTCCGTTCCGGAGACATCCACAATCACCAATCGACTCTCCGCATCACCACTCCAATAGGAACAGCTATTGCGCGCAAGGAGAACGGCATGACCAGCATCAACCAGATACATCTGTTCCCCAGCAGCAGGCAGTTCCATTTCTCCCATCAATTGAGGCTGATCCACGTTGGATAAATCAACAATCTGCAGACCTCGATATTGATTGAAGAAATACATACGATCTCCTTCCAGTCTCCAGATATCGGATTCAACCACCTCTCTTTTTTCGCCTCCGGCACCTTCAGTCAAATCGCCCTCTCGATCAGGTGTAGCCACGGGCATTGCGTCAAAAAGAACATTTTCATCACCGGCCACGGGTCCCGCAAAATCTGATTCCCCGAAAAAGGCAGTCACAGGCACAGGTATTTCACTTTCTGCACGTATGCGAAGCCATTCAATTTTTTCTGACACACTCAGCCGGAATTCGTATTCCCCCTTTTTTCCTTCGGTGTAAATAACAGCACGCGGCACCCATGCTCCTACTTCAAACCGAGGTTTCCCTTCCACGAAAACCTGTTTGTAGCCTTCCGGAACAAAAGCACGCACCAGCACTTCATCCTGAGTGATTTTAATATCGATGATGTGCGGGCGCACCAACTGCGATTGCTGTGCATTCAGGATTCCAGTCGATAACAGGCAACCCCAGAAAATCTGCGTAAACAGCCACTTTAAAAGTGATCCATTCATATCAGTATGATTCATACATTTAATCATCTTATTCGTAAGTTCCTCCAAATATTTTTTCGCGACCCCTCGAAGCCTCATCGACCTCGGATCGCCCTTGTGTATTTTCAAATAGCTCCAAAAAAATTTCTTCCAGGCTCAAAGGAAATGTTTGCACTCTTAATTGAGATTGCAGGCGCCATTGCTCAAGTGAATGAACTGAATCCAATTCACACACAGCCGTAACAACCGGGCCCACTGATTTCATACGAATCATCCCGGGTAACTTGAATCCAGCGGGGGCTTCATTTCCAGGAAACACCACCTGTACTTTTTTCATGCGCTCCTGCAAATCATCCAATTGAGCTGTCCTCAGCAGTCGACCCCGATCCATTATCCCAACTTCCTGAGCAATGCGGGCAAGATCCCCAATATGATGCGTACTGATCAACAAGGTAGTCTCAGGACGCAATTGAATCATTTCTATGAGCAAATCCAGTAACTCCCTCCGCGCCACGGAGTCCAATCCCGACGCAGGTTCGTCAAGAATAAGCACCTGTGGCATGGCGTGGATGGCGAGTAACAGACCGGCCTTCCTCTGCTCTCCGCCAGACATCCTTCCAATGGCCAACTTCAAATCCATCGCCCAGTGTTTCACGAGCAAATGCCATTTTTGATGATCCCAATCTTCATGAAATCGTCCAACATATCGCCCCAGATCTTCGAGACTCATTCTCCCTGGTAATAGCTGCCTTTGTGCAACGTAGCCGATACGGGATCTCAGGGAACGATCCGCTTGCCATAGATCATGACCCAGTATCTTTGCAGAGCCCTGATCGGGTCTCAACAAGCCCATGAAAAGACGGAGCGCGGTCGATTTTCCTGCTCCATTGAGGCCTAGCAAACCATACACCGTGCCGGGGGCGATCCTCAGATCAAGACTGCTCACGGCCACCCGTCCGGGCGCAAAGGATTTGGTCAAATTGGCCGACTCTATGGAAACAAGATCACTCATACTCTTCTGCCAGATTTGGAAGGAGATGATTTCTTTTTCTGAGTTAGCATTTGCTCATTCCCCAATGCGATCCATTGATCTTCAACCAACCCCATGGTCTCATCCAACGGCATTCCAAGCTGTTGAGATTCCACGGCCAGTTGTCGAGCAATCCGGCTCACCTGCAATCGGCGACTCGGGATTTCCTTTTCAGGTAATCCTTGGGAAACAAAAGCCCCTTTGCCCTGTTTAATTTCCATGACCCCTTCGTTCTGAAGCTCATTATAGGCTTTGACAATGGTCGCCGGATTAACCGAAAGACGCGTGGCAAGGTCACGAATGGAAGGAAGCTGGTCTCCTGAAACCAGAGACCCGGAAGCAATGTAATGCTTCGTCTGATCCATGACTTGGCGATACACCGGTAAACCAGAATGTGGATCAATTTGATAAAATAAGGGTTTCATGTTCTTAGCAGGATTCTAACTTCGGTGTACCGTAACACTAATACAGTTTACTGTAAAGAAATTAATGGAGGAAGAACCGGCCACTGGTGTTTAAGAGCGGCCTAAAAGAAATCGGTAATTAAAAAACGTTAAGCTACACTTAATTAGACCTGAGCGAATGTTGTTCAAAATAACAACAAAAAGTTGCTTAGACGGATTGTTTTTCGTCCACCAATAGTTTTCGCCTCTGAGGTTCGTGTTCATCCGGGGCAATGGCACCTGACTTATGGGCTGATTTAAGGTCCATTAATTGCTGCCCAAGGTGTGCGACTCGGATGAGTGTGAGTTGCCTCGATTTCCTCAGCCAACAATACAGCCGGAAGTAACAACAATAAAGCTGCCAAGCAGCAACAGGGAAATCACTTTGAGATTGATTCCATTTTTTCCATACGTTTAATTAGGACTCATAACATTTATACAGAAACCTTTCCATTTGTTGCCGAAGAAAAGGTTGGAATGAGTTTTTTTGACTGCACTCCTAAGTTTTCAGTTTATATCCACCGTTCTTTTCCCTTAATTGACATCAACAGTCATGGAAACCTCTCGACCCTTCATCCTGCTCTTCGCTTGCCAGTAGGTTTTGCGTTGGTTCATACTCCCTCCATGCAAAATGTTTCAAAACGCACGCTTCTGGTGTTATTCTCCTTAGCCTGCACCTTACCCACTGTCATCGCTGGGAACTGGCGTCGATAACCCCCAAGTCACGAATTGCCAAGTCATCTTTAATTCTTAAATTTTTCAAAGATAAATTATCCTATTTCTGACGCGGGGGCTTAAGGTTTGTTGCTTTTATCCAATTCCAAAAATTTCTGGGTAATAAGAGAACCAAAATTCAATACGATATTAAAGTGTTCGGAGACTTCCTTTTCCTTATGCACAACCATTAAAAACTTTTCACCATTTGGATGAATATCGTATCCGATACCAACATTATCAATCCAAGGTGTATCGTTGATTAATTTTGCTTTGTCAAATTTTACATTCTCAAATTCATCAAAATTTAATTTAACACTATGAAGCCCCTCTGCACTTCTATAAAACACCTCATCTCCATTAGGAGCCCACATTGGCTCTTCACCTTCATGCTGATTGGATATAATTAAAGCATTATCTAGGTTTGACAACGGGGCGATGTAACAATTTAGACTACCTGATTTTGCTGATGAGTATGCTATCCATTTCCCGTTAGGAGAAAAAGTTGCCCCAAATATTAATGTGCCATCGGATGAAGCAAATTCTTTTATACTCGGGGAATCTTCATTTAAATCAAGATATCCCGCCGTGCCATCGTCTAAAAATGAAATTGATAATCTGTTTTCTAATTTAGACCAGCTTTCAGTCATCATTTCTTTTTCACTACTATATATAATTTCTTCTTTGCCAGTTCCATCTGATTTTAAAATCTTTATATATCCTTTCTTTTGATTAATTTCAGAATAATGAAAAGCAATTTTATCTCCTTTACTATTCCATAACGGCTGCCAATTATAACCGGATTTTGAAATTTGAGTTGAAGCTCCGGAAATCAAATCCAAAACAAAAATGTCATTTCTTTTTTCAGCAATCGGTACTGCAACTTTATTTCCATCAGGGCTTAAGTTAAAGCGCCCGTAAACTGCTGGTTTAAATTTATCGATTATTTCTTTTCTTCCATCGCGGTGTATCCATGCGAATGAACCTTTTGCTAGGTTTTTCCCGGGAATGAAAACAAGAGTTCCATCTTTGGATATACTGAATTGAGCAACCCCCCAATTCGGGTTCATTTGAACTCCGGAAATTAAAGAAATTTCTTCTAAACCTACTTTCAGTGTCTCAATGTCAAATTCCCTTGCTTTAATCGTATTATCTCTAAGGTATAAAATGTGACCTGTATTAGAGTAAACTGGCGAAAAACCATTATTTACTAAAAGAGTTTTTTCTAAGCTAATCGTATCCAAGTGGTAAATAGATCCATTATTATCTAAAAAATTTGGAGCAGAACCTGAGAATAATATTCCCTTATTATCTGGCAGATAACTTGGCCAAGCGAATTTTTTTATCTTATTATCTATTTTGGGTGTTTCTCCATACGAAACAATTTTTTCAGGATCTAATGAATCCCTTAATTTAACTTGCCATAATTGAAGGCCAACAACTTGGGAGAAGTATATGGTATTATCATCTGCCCAACTACCCCCGTGTGGAATAGCTGCATCACAAACTATATTGATTTCCCCTGATTCGATGGAAATACGCTTTAATTTTTTCTCATCAAAGTATGCAATCCATTTGCTATCATTTGAGAAGAAAGGGTGCCTAATTCCATTTAGCGAAGAAGAGGATATCAATTTTTCATATTTATTTTTATCGAGATCAAGAAGCCAAAGGTTTCTTTCACTTTTAATATCGGCTTCATTGAGAATCGCGACTTTTCTTCCATTCGGGGAAATTGCTATATTTTTACCCCATTGGTTTTGCATTGAAAATTCAAATTTCTGTCCCTTCGGTAGGTTTACAGGTATTTGTAATGGAGTTGGTTTACCTAATAGGTAATTGTATGAGGTTGGTTTTGAAAATTTAAAAATCAAATAAATTGCACATACAAAAGTAACTAATATTAGTGCAATATTTAATTTTTTATGACTAAAAATAAACTTTCTTTTTTTTAGCTGAACATGTCTGATGATTCCTTCATTCTTGAGATTATCACTCGAAATTGAAATCCCATCAACAGCAGTAACTTCATTTTTAGCCAAAACACCTTTTAAAGTTTCGAAAACTTCATCGCTACCTCCCTCAAACCACTCAAGGTGCTGGATACCGGTTAGTTGATATTTGAGCTTGGCTGGAATCTTAGTAGGCTCAATATAGACTGGGAGGATTGTCTTTTTTCCTTCAGATGCAATCATCACCTCCTTCACTACATTGTGAGAAGCGACTGAATAGGATGAAACCATCATGACAAAAACAGTACAATCACCAATAGCTTCAACAATTGACTCGGACCATAGGCTGGCAGCGTCAATATTTCCTTCATCCACCCAGACTCCGAATCCAACAGCGCGCAACCGATTTACTATCGGAATCACTCGTTCATAATCCTGACTGGAATAACTAATAAAGACCTCTGCATTCATAACTTAGCGAAAATCAATAATACAAATTGCAAAATTAGATTCCAAATTCAAATCATTCATGAAAATATTTTTATTTCAGGCACTTTAACACATTCATAATTTTCCTTTTTTTGCGGGTGATTTAAGGGTCTAATTCTGGAGATGTTTTTGCCCTTCAAAACTGCTTTTATTAGCGATTTCCGGTTAATTATTTGCGTTTTTGCTTTTGTTTCGTCGAATTCTGCTATTTCGTTACTTGCGGCCGACTGGCCGCAGTTTCTGGGCCCTAACCGTAACGGCGTTGCCGCCGACGAAACTTCGGTCAAGGACTGGAAAACAAGCCCTCCAGAAAGACTCTGGCGTCTGGAAATCGGAAGCGGATTCAGCGGCCCGATCGTGCAGGATTCCCGCGTCTACCTATACCATCGAAAGAATGATCAAAGCGTCATGGATTGCATGGATCTCAAAACGGGGAAAAAGGTATGGAAGTATCAACACAGAACCCAGTATCGGGATGATTTCGGATTCGATCCAGGTCCCCGTGCCACTCCCTGCCTTCATGAGGAAGCCATTTACCTGATGAGTGCGGATGGAATCTTGACATCCGTAAACGCAACAAACGGCCAGCGCATCTGGGAAGTCAACGCGCGGGAAAAGTGGGATACGGATAAAGGTTTTTTTGGGAGAGCCCCATCTCCCTTGGTTTACGAAGATTCCGTCATATACATCATTGGAGGCAAACGCAATGCAGGCATCATCGCACTGGATCGAGCCACGGGACAGATTCAATGGAAAGCCACATCCGACCCTGCCGGGTATGCATCGCCAGTCCTCGACAAGCGCGCAAGTTCGCCCATACTTTGGGCATGGACGCGAGAAAGGATTCACGGAATCAATCCAAAGGATGGCAAACTTCGTTTTTCACGCCCCTTGCGCTCGAGTATGAACGCTTCAGTCAACGCGGCAACTCCTTTGGTATTACCTGAAGGTTTGTTCTTGTCAGCCGGCTATGGTGTCGGTGGAAATCTACTGCAAATCTCGAATGGCTCATTGCAGTCGAAATGGACGGGGGATCGGCAAATGTCCAATCATTACGCCACTTGTGTTTACCGGAATGGATACTTGTATGGATTTCATGGGCGCCAGGAATTCGGACCCGAATTTCGCTGCATCGAGGCTTCGACAGGCAAAGTGCAATGGACTGAAAAAAATCTCGGGGCCGGCTCTGTGATCCGAGTCAATCAGCAACTTTTCATCATGCTGGAATCAGGGGAACTGATCATGGCTCGCACGGATTCAACACAATTTAAGGTTATTGCGCGTAAGCAGATTTTGCCATTTGGAGTCAGAGCCTTTCCCGCGTATTCCAATGGACATTTTATTGCGAGAAGCCCGGGTCAACTGGTTTGCTGGAAATTTGAAAATTAAGCTGAAACAGACAAGAGGCAGGCCAACTCAGAACGCACATGTCCGGACAAAATAAAAAACGAAGCGTCCAATTACTCATCGGTCCGGCTGGCAGCGGCAAGACACATGCTTGTCTGGAGGAGATTCGCACAGAACTCAAGGAACGCCCGCAGGGACCCCCATTACTCCTGCTTGCGCCAAAGCAGGCAACCTTTCAAATGGAGCACGCGCTGTTGCAGGATCCAGACCTGCATGGCTACACGCGCCTCCAAATCCTGTCCTTTGATCGACTGGCAGAGTTTATCTTATCAGAGTGTCAAACCAGCATCAAAAGCATACTGTCAGAAGAAGGTCGGGTGATGATTCTTCGCTCACTCCTGAACCAGATCAAGGAACGATTGAGAATTTTTCATGCCTCAACCAAACTACCAGGCCTGGCGCAGGAATTGAGCCGAGTCATAAGAGAGTTTCAACAAAGCAGGGTCTCACCTCAAAAAATCCTCGACCTGTCATCATCAGACAAACTCCCAGCAAGAGCACGCCATAAACTGCACGACATCGGCATCTTATTTCAAGAATACCAATCATGGATCCAATTGAAGAAACTGCATGATCCCGACCATTTGCTGGATTTAGCTGCGGATGCCCTTCGGTCTTCAAGGGAATTGAATACAAACATTCCCGTGTTTCAACTCGGGGGGCTATGGATGGATGGCTTTGCCTCTCTCACACCTCAGGAACTGAACTTGCTGACTCTTCTTGCGCCATTGAGTAACAAAACCGTCCTTGCATTCTGCGCCGATTCATTCCCTGAAGATAAAAAAGAAATATTTTCCATTTGGCTCCCAGTCCATCAAACCATACGTCAATGCACTCACGCTTTCAGTTCATTGGATTCGATCAAGCTTGATCGAACTATCATAAAAAGATCCAGCAAGCATGGACGCTTTCAACAGAACCATATGCTGAAGTGGCTGGAATCAAAATGGACCCGCCCGATGGCGATGGATGCCATGCCGGTTGATGAGGGATCATTGAATCCAATATCTCAAATGGAACTCTCGCTCAGTGAAGCGCCTGACGGAAATCACACGGCCGCAATCGAGATGGCCGCGTGTCAATCACCGGAAGCCGAATCGATCTATGTCGCCCGAGGAATTCTAAGACAAATACGGGAAGAAGGAATGCGTTTCAACCAAACGGCAGTGCTCGTTCGCTCCCTGCCGGCATATCAGGAAATCATTAGACATACTTTTGACCGGTATGGCATCCCTTGTTTCATTGATCATAGAGAATCTGTCGCTCATCACCCCTTGGTTGAGCTCACGCGCTGCGTGCTTCGCCTACCTGCCTTTGGCTGGACACATGACGATTGGTTCACCTACCTGAAAACTGGACTGACTGATTTGATCGAGGCCGAGATCGACGATCTGGAAAACGCAGCCATAGAGAGAGGATGGCGCGGTCTGCGATGGTGGAATCCCCTTAAAGGGCCTGAGGATCTGGTCAACCGATTTGAACCTATTCGTCGAAAACTACTGAAGCCCATCAAAACCTTTCTCGGAAAAAGCGACCATGACAGCGAGACAAAAATGCCACTGCCCTGGAACGGCATCCAACTGGCCGCCGCTTTTCGAAAACTCTGGAAAACCTTGAATATCGAATATCGACTTGAGACCTGGGATGAATCAGCCTTCCATTCGCCAAAACCCAACATCCAGGATGGATTTCACATTCGAGTCTTAGAGGTACTGGAGGCCTGGCTATTGAACTTTGAACTGGCATTTGCTGAAACACCGCTTCCGATACGCGAATGGATCCCTATTGTCGACGCGGGCCTCAACAACTTGACCGTCGGCGTGATTCCGCCAGCTATCGACCAGGTGCTTGTAGGAGCCATCGACCGATCAAGAAATCCTGATCTAAAATCGACTTATCTGATGGGGCTCAACGAATCTGTTTTCCCTGCGAAACCCACGGCTCCAATGGTATTTGATGAACTTGAAAGACTGCAGCTCGAGAATGCCGGGGTTCACATTGGCTCACGCTACCGTACTCAACTGGCAACGGAGCGCTTTTTGGGATATATCGGATGCACCCGTGCCACCGAACATCTCACATTGAGTTATGCTCTCAACACCAGCGAAGGCAAAGCACAGGCACCTTCGGTTTTCATTCAGCACGTCAAACGGATATTCCCTCAGTTAAAGATTCATTCCTTCAACGAACGTATTGACCTCTCGGCCGCTCTTCATGAAAGAGAATTACTCATTTCGCCCGAATTTTGGAGATGGAAAAAAGGACAGTCCGAGGCCGTCCTGAGCCAAATACTTCCAAACATGGATTCAAGGATTACCCTGTCATCCATCAGTCAGCACACAGGTAAAGCGACAAATCAACCACTGAACGGTGTCATTGCACGTCACCTGTATTCAGAATCCAGAACGAGCCCTACGCTCTACACTTCCGTAAGCCGGATCGAAGCCTTTGCCGAATGTCCTTTTCGCTTTTTCGTTCAATCCGGTCTCAAAACTGAAGAACGCATGGCATTTGAACTGGATGCAAGAAGATTGGGTAGTTTTCAACATGCCGCTTTGGAGGCGTTCCACATGGCTCTGGAAGATGAAGGATTGCGTTGGCGCGACCTGACTCCCTCCCAGGCACGGGAACTCATGGAGCAAATCACTTCACAGACCATGAAGGATTTCCATGAGGGTTTGATGGAAGACAAGCCTGTCAACCGTGTCACGGCAAGCGCACTGAGTCAGGCACTTGGAACTTTCGTTGCTGTCATTGTCGAGTGGATGTCGCATTATACTTTTGAGCCCATCGGCGTGGAGGTCGCCTTTGGAGGAAAAGAACCTCAGATTCCGGCGTGGGAAATCCAACTCTCCGATGATACCAAAATGGTGTTCAATGGAATCATTGATCGTGTCGATCTTTGTACCCGAGAGGGCCAGTCATCATGGGCCATTGTGATTGATTACAAATCCGGAAAAAAGAAACCGGATGAAATCCTGAGTTGGAACGGTGTGCAGCTTCAATTGCCTGTTTATTTGAATGTCCTCAGGCAACCTGACGCTGGAGCATCTATCGAGGCAAAACACATCCAACCCGCCGGGGCCTTCTTCACCACACTGCGTGCAAAGCACGAAGGAAAAAGTTCACGCAAGGAAGCCCTGGATCCGGATACATCTATCGATTCCATGCGCAAGGCATACCAGCATGTAGGTTGCTTTGATATAAGTGCACTCGATGCCATGGATCAACGCGAAGGCGCAAACAGAGGCGAACAGTTCCAATACCAACTCAACAAAAACGGGGCCCCTCGCAAGACAAACTGGCACGTCATGTCGCCTGCTAAATTCGATCATTTCTTGTATCGCACTCGAGATCTACTGAAGGAATTCGGACAACGTATTTTTGAGGGTGATCTAAGTATTGCTCCTTATCAGCAAAGCCAACAGACTCCTTGCCAAAAATGTGATTACGCATCGGTTTGCCGCATTGATCCCTGGACTCAACAGTGGCGTCAGCTTGAACCTGCCTGCTATGGTGAATTCAATGATGGGAAAGAAGCATGAAACACACGCCATCACAAAAAAAAGCGATACATGCCAAGGGGAATATCCTGGTAGTTGCAGGAGCGGGTACGGGTAAAACTCGCACTTTAATCGACCGCTGTATGAAGCAGTTGATTGACCCAGAAGAGAAAACCACGCTTCTGGAAATTTTGATGGTCACCTTCACCGAGGCAGCTGCAACGGAAATGAAGGAACGTATCGCTGACAGACTGGAGCAAGCCCTTGAAAATGACCCGCAAAACGCTGACTTGCAGGAAAAGCTGGCACAGATCGATGCAGCATCCATCGGGACTTTGCATTCATTTTGCCTCAATCTGATCCGACAGCATTTCCATTTGCTTGTCCTGGATCCACAGGCACGCGTTCTGGAAGCAGAGGAAGTCTCGAGTATTGAGCAACAAACACTCGACGAATTGCTCGATCAACATTACAGCGGCACGGATGAATTATCAGAATCAGTGCGCCGATACGTGGCTGAATTTGAAAACGGATGGGACAAAGGCCTCAGGGAATGGATCCTCAAGATCCATCGCTACAGCTGTGCCATGGTGGATCCCGATGGGTGGCTACTTGATCAAAGCCAGAGCCTGATTCTTGAGTCCCCTGGACAATGGTACGAATGGCTCGTCGAAGAAATGCAGTCCTGGTCAAAGGAGTGGATATCTGACCTGAGCCATCTTCCGGAAGAAAACACAAATGCCATAGTCTGCCTTAAGATTCTCAACACCTTCAACGCAAGCGATCCGTCTCTGGAATCACTGACCGATTGTGTAGAGGAATTAGCTCACCGAGATCATAAAGATCATTGGCCCAGGGGTTGTAAAACAAAGCATCGGGAACCTATGGGGAAATTACTCGACGACGCAGCTTTCCTTGCCACGCTATGTCCATCGGAAGACTCTGGGAATGATCCCCTCAAAGAAGATTGGAACTGGTATCGAGAACGGGCCCGCACATTATTGGAGTTGACCCGCGCATTTTCGGCACGTTTCAAAGCGAAGAAACTTGAGCGCGGGGGGTTGGATTTCACCGATCTGGAACAGTCTGCGCTTACCCTGCTCTGGAATCGAAAAACAAAACAAGCAACCGATCTGGCCGAAAGCATTCAGAGACAATTCAAGCACGTCTATGTCGATGAGTATCAGGATATCAATGCAGCTCAGGATTGCATTCTGGGGTCGATTTCAGGTAATGCCAGCAGAGCAAACCGTTTTCTGGTAGGCGATGTCAAGCAGAGCATCTACGGTTTTCGCTTGGCGAACCCTCAATTCTTTAATGATTACGAAAAGACATGGAATCAACCAAATGAAGAGGAGCCAAGACAAGTCGTTTATTTACAAGAAAATTTCCGTAGTCGCCCCGGTATTTTGACATTCGTCAATGACTGTTTCAGTGAACTCATGGCATCGAATCAAGGATTTAATGAACGAGCTCACCTGCTTTTCGGAGATCCTGACAACCGGGCTGAAACCCTTGAGTCAAACAGCAGCTCGGTGGAATGCCATTTCCTCTTGAGTGAAGTTTCCAGTCAGGAAAACGATGCTTCCCTGGCAAATGACATGGATCTGTCCAATACGGAGAAAGAAGCCTGGGCCATTGGTTTACGATTGAAAAAATTGAGTGAAGGCGGGCATTTGGTCCTCGATTCGAAAACCCAGTCTCCTCGCAAGGTCAGATGGAGCGACATGGCCATTTTGATGCGTTCAGTGCGGTCCAAGGCAGATGCTTACTCACGGGTTTTTTCACAGCTTGGTATCCCTTTGCAAGTCCCGCGGAGCGGGATGTTAGAACGAAGTGAGATCTCAGACATTTTGTCGCTCCTGATGCTTCTCGACAACCCTCGCCAGGACATTCCTCTGATCGCGGTCCTGCGATCGCCACTGGCAGGTCTGTCCAACAATCAACTCGCGCTCATTCGTATCGGAACGAAAAAAGCCAATTTCTGGAAAGCCTTGAATCAATTCAGCGATCAGCCGCTTGAAACATTGCTGCCAGATGACCTGAAGGAAGATCCGGAAGCTCAGTCCGCGAAGCAGAAGGTACAGCTTTTTCTTCAACAATTTCATCAATGGCGCCAATCAGGACGGCAGCTCAACTTAAGCCGCAGGTTGGAATGTATCTTGAATGACACCCTTTACATGGAAACTCTATCCGCCAGTGAAACAGAAGGCAAAGAGGCTATCATGCATGTGCAGCAATTACTGCGAATGGCGCGTCAGTTTGATCATTATCAACAAAAGGGCCTGAGTCGCTTCCTTCAATACATTGAAAACAAACGCGCATCCGAAACCGAATTTGATTTAGATACGGCAGACGATGGACAAACGGTGCAACTGATGAGCATCCACAAAAGCAAAGGTCTGGAATTTCCAGTTGTCGCCGTGACAGGACTTGGCAACACCTTTAATTTCCAGGATGTGCAGCAAACCTGGATGTTGGATGAATCCCTTGGACTTGCTGGAATGATTCAGCCACCCGGCGAAAAACCCCGCTACCCAAGCCTTCCTTTATGGATCTGCCGTCGCCGTCGCAAAGCTGAGAATCTTCAGGAAGAATTGCGACTCCTTTACGTCGCTTTCACAAGAGCAAAAGATCTCCTTGTTCTGATAGGGGCCACCTCAGAGCAGAAGATGAAAAAGTGGAGTCAACTTGCTGAAGAAACGCATCAAGAAATTCGAACCACACATGCCCGATGCGCCATGGACTGGTTGTTCCCCTGGCTGACTCGATACTGGAAGGATTCCGAGTGGTGGTTGAAACCCAAAGGTTCCAACCGCGGCGTGGATTGGCACATACACTCGAAAGCTCAAACACAGGACTCCGAACCAGAGCATGATCCTGTGATTGACGAAGAACAAACATTTGATAAACCCACCTGGATCAACCGTTGGTTGAACATATCAGGCTGGCAATATCCAAATCCTGATGCATCGCACCATCCGGCCAAGGCGACGGTAACAATGCTTCGAAAGAAACATCAGATTGAGATTCATGAAACAGAATCGGCTTCATGGTTTGATGAACGCAGCATCAAGCGAAAGGTTAGCGAAAAACCCACACCGGATGGTCTGTCCCCCGGTGAGAAAGGAACAATCCATCATCATTTTCTTCAGTGGCTGGATTTAGATAATGACATGACAATGGACCTCTTGGCTGAGCAAAGAGATCAGATGATAGATTCAGGGCATCTTGATCCGCGCGCCAATGACGCCTTGAATCTGTCATCGATTGCCGCTTTCTGGCATTCGGATATCGGTCAGAGCATACGGACACATCGCGACCAGCTTCACCGAGAATTACCTTTCACGGCGCGCTTTGAATTGTCGGAACTGAAAGCACTCGGACTCGCTCAGCAGATTAAAAAAGAAGAAGCACGTGAGTTCGTTATCATCCAGGGTATTGTGGATGTCGCCATCCTGAGGAACGAATCCATCCAAATCCTCGACTACAAAACAGACCAGATTGAACTACAAGGCCTTTCGGGAAAACTGGATCAATATCGACCTCAAATCGAGCTGTATGCACAGGCTCTGCAAAGGATTTACCAGCGCCCAGTCACTCACAAGTGGCTTCATTTTCTTGCGGTGAATCAAACGATTGAAATGACCTGAAACAATCCCTGCCCTTTTACCATGTGATTTTGAAAAACCCCCAAACCCTTCCTGTTTACCATCAGAGTAAATAAATAAACAGGGGCGTATTTCCCTCCATGAACAAATGGTCAGTTAACTTTTGCTTTTACTGACAATGCCCCCCCTGAACAAAGGCATTTCATTTAGAATATTGCCAAAGCGTGAAAAAGTGGCACTTTGGGGATATTCTCTCATGAGAATCTCCGAAAAAATAGTTGTATGCTTGTTGATAGCAGCCTCCGGACTGCTTGTCCTTGATTCGGTTACGCTGGCTTCAGAGCATAACCTCAGCAATATCGAGTTTTTTGAAAGCCGCATTCGTCCTATTTTAACTCAGGACGGTTACGAATGTAACCATACCCAAGGGCCCCAAAAGTGTGAATTGGCATTGGATCATCGAGCAGCTTTACTCAATGGAGGAAAATTCGGACCTGCAATTATTCCTGACGACGCAGCATCCAGCTTCTTGATCAAGGCCATCCGGCGCTCATCCAGTGATCTTGAAATACCGAAGTCTGGTGCACCTTTGGAGGTGGTCATTATCCATGATTTTGAAACATGGATCAATAATGGAGCGATTGAACCGAGAGATCAGGCCCCCGCACCAGAAGAAATCCAAGGCGATACCAACTCGAAGGCAATCCTGACCGGGCGAAAAAACTGGTGGAGTTTCCACCCCATCGACAAACCGCCTGTTCCCATGAATGCATTTGGCTCGCAGCTGGCCCTGCACCCCGTGGATGCCTTCATTAACAAAACTCTATTGGATCAGGGCCTTTCGCCCAGCGAAGAAGCTGACAATGAAACATTGCTCCGAGGATTGAGTGTCACTTTGTTGGGAGTGCCTCCCTCCCCGGAAGAATTGGAACAATTCCTCTCAGATCCCAGCAACAATGCATTTGAAAGGAAAGTCGATGAATATCTGGCATCTCTGCAATCTGGAGAACGCTGGGCAAGGCATTGGATGGATTGGATACGCTATGCGGAATCACGTGAAAGTAAGGGGGATCCAACCACCCCCATCGCCTGGTATTATCGGGATTACCTGATCCGCGCCTTGAATCAGTGCGTTCCCTATGACCAAGTGTTGCAGGAGCATCTTGCAGGTGACCTGCTGCCCTTGCCTCGCATCGATCAAAAACTCGGCCTGAATAAATCATTTTACCTCCAGCTCATGCTTTCCACGGAAGAAACTCCTTGCGAGACTTCTTAACTATGTTCAAATCAATGTCCTCTATTGTGAATTTGGCATCAAACATATGAAACGTAGCTTTTACAACGCTCTTTCCATTGGCCTTCTGGCATTGTTCTGCTCTCACGGCACATCGCTGGCAGGTTCCTGGATCTGGAATCCTGACGAGACTGATCCGAGCTCATCCTCTGACCCTAGATTTTTTCGCTATGAATTCACCTTGGCAGGTGGCTGGGAGAGTGCGGAATTTGCCCTCTCCGTTGATAATACCGGAATCGCTTACCTCAACGGAGAACGCATTGGCAGCAGCCGTAATTGGGAACAACCCGTTTTCGCGGATTTTTCGGCAAAATTAAAGCAGGGTCGGAATATAATTGCCGTGAAAGCCAATAATCAAGGAGGTCCAGCCGGTTTGATGGCCCGACTCAAAATCAAACGTCGTGAAGGCCCCAGTCCTACCCTCGAATCCAATGCAAATTGGGTCAGCTCATTGGAAACTGAAGAAGGGTGGATGCATCTTGAATTTGACGATTCTAAATGGTCTCGAGCATCCTTTGTCGCAAAACTGGGTGATCAACCCTGGGGGAACGTATTTGAATCTGGAACGGGCACCCAAGCGGAATCCTTGGAAGTCCCCAAAGGATTCAAAATAGACCTCGTTCTCTCATCTCAAGCAGGACAAGGTTCCTGGATTGCGATGACATTTGATGACAAAGGCCGCGCCATTATTTCTCCTCAATCTGACAATGATCCTCTTTTGCGCGTCACCAACATCGACTCAAACTCACCCAGGGTGGAGGCATTCACAACGACGAAGGTGCGTCACGCCATGGGACTTCTTCATGCCCATGATAGTTTGTATATCAATGGTCACGGACCGAAAGGCACAGGCTTATATCGTTGGATTGATACCAATAAGGACGATCGCTGGACCGACGATGAAACCCAGTTCCTGAAGGCAATTCGAGGTGAAGGCGAGCATGGCTATCATGGATTGAGGCTGGGCCCTGATGGCATGATTTACATGATGAACGGTAACCACACCCGAGTTCCAGAGGGAGTGGACAAAAACTCACCTCACCAAAATTATAAGGAAGATCACCTGCTGCCACGCCAATGGGATGGCAATGGTCATGCCACTGGAATCATGGCTCCGGGCGGCTATATTGTCCGAACCGATGCGGAAGGTCAAACATGGGAGCTGTTGCTGGCTGGATACAGAAACGCATATGACTTCGATTTCAATGCCGATGGTGAAATGTTTGCGTTTGATAGTGACATGGAATGGGATTGGGGTACTCCGTGGTACCGACCAACGCGCGTCATTCACTCTGTCATCGGAGGAGAATACGGATGGCGCTCCGGCACCAGTAAGTGGCCTTCCTATTTTGAGGACAGTTTACCTGCGACCGTAGACGTCGGTATAGGATCACCCACGGGAGTTTGCTTTGGTTATGGTACCAAATTCCCAGCAAAATATCAGAAGGCTCTTTATGTGATGGACTGGTCGTATGGACGGATTTTGGCAGTCCACCTCATGCCGGATGGAGCAAGTTATTTCGGTTCAAAAGAGACATTTGTCAAAGGCAAACCATTGAATGTTTCCGACATGGAAATTGGCCCTGACGGAGCTCTCTATTTTACCGTTGGAGGAAGGGGCACCCAGTCCGCGCTTTATCGCGTTACTTATCAAGGGGACGAATCAACGGATGAGGCATCCTATGTATCGGAAAAAGAAGCAGACGCACGCCTGCTAAGAAGGAAACTTGAATCCTATCACGGTCAAATTGATTCGGAGTGTATCACGTTTTCATGGCCACATTTGAGAAGCCCTGACCGCTGGATTCGATATGCTGCCCGAATTGCCATTGAGAGCCAACCCGTCCGGTACTGGGCAGAAAGAGTCATCGATGAACAGAGTATTCAGGGTAGCTTGACCGGCTTGATGGCACTCGCGAGAAAAGGCGGTCAAGAGTGGCAGAATCCACTTTTAATGAAACTTGGAGAAATTAATTCAACAGATTTACCTGAAGAACAGCAAATGCAGGTTATGCGAATTCTTCAATTATCATTCATTCGAATGGGGCAACCAGACAATGACATTGCTGAGGCTGTTGCGGAAGCTGTAGGTCTCTATTTCCCAAGCAAAAGCCAAACTATCAACAAGGAATTATCCAAGATCGCTGCTTATTTGAACGTCCCAAACACAATCACTGAAACTCTCAAACTGATTGAAAGCTCAAAATATATTGAGGACCAGCTACATTATGTTTTCAATTTGAGGAATGTAAGTAAAGGTTGGTCACTGGATCAGAGAAGGCGATATTTCAGCTGGTTCAATCAAGATTTCAAAAGTGTGCAGCATCCTGCTGATTTACTAACCTGGTTTTCCGAAGTTGGACGTACTGTTTCCATGGGAGCCAGTTTCAACAAATTCATCGCCAATATCAAAAAAGATGCTGAGGCAACGTTGTCGAAAGAGGAAAGGACCGCTCTGAGCGATATCCTTGATGGAGGGCAATCAGTCGTCAAGGACCAGCCCCCCAACCCCATGTTGACTCGAAGTAAATTTACGGATTGGAGCATGGATGATATCATACCTTCTTTGGGGCATGTCAAAAAGGGCCGGGATTTCGAGCAGGGTCGATTAGCCTATGAAGCTGCACAATGTGGCGCTTGTCATCGATTCGGGGATGACGGTGGCTCTGTTGGGCCGGATTTGACAGCTATCAGCAGTCGATTCTCGACTACAGATATTCTTGATTCGATCATCCATCCCTCGAAAATCCTTTCAGAGCAGTATGTGTATGAAAAGATCAACACCAAAGATGACGAACAGTATGTAGGGCGTATCGTAGGTGAAACAGGGGAGTCCATAGAGATTCTTCAAAACCCTTATTCAGCAGTGAGAACATCCATCAAGATTTCGGATATCCAGTCCAGAGAAAACTCAACCTTGTCCCCTATGCCAGAGGGACTTATTCAGGTTTTGACTAAAGATGAGATCCTGGACCTTCTGGCTTATCTGGAATCAGGCGGCAATCCACAAAAGAGCAATTTTAAATAATTATTAGAAATGAGTCAGATCAAAAAAGTCTTTGAAGCCAACTTCAACGACCAAAAAAGCCAGTTCAGGGCAATTATCATGGGGCTCATCGCAGTCCTTGTGGTGATCGCGTTATTAACAGCGTTCTACACAGTACAGGCGGAATCACAAGGTGTTGTCCTCCGTTTCGGAAAATATATCAAGACGGTCGAGCCGGGTCTGAAGTTCAAATTGCCTTTCGGTATTGAAACCGTGCAAATCGTTCCGGTTAGACGGCAGTTGAAACAGGAGTTTGGAGTGAGTACCCGAGATGCCACCAACCCTTACCAATACACGTCATCCTCCGAGCAAAACAGGGAGAAAAGCATGGTCACCGGTGACCTGAACGCAGCTTCAGTGGAATGGATCGTTCAATTTAGAGTCAACAATCCCAGGCAATTCCTGTTTCAAGTCAAGGAACCGGAGAGTACTTTGCGTGCGGTTTCTGAGTCTGTCATGCGTGAGGTTGTCGGAGATCGTACGGTTGATGAGGTCATCACGGTGGGACGTCAGGAAATTGAGGTCGTGGCACTCCAACGGATGCAGAAATTGGTCGACAATTATAAAATGGGCCTCAGCATCGATCAGGTTCAACTCAAGGATGTCAACCCTCCCCCTCCAGTTCAACCCTCTTTCAATGAAGTAAATCAAGCTCAGCAAGAGCGAGAGCAACTTATTAATCAGGCAAATGGAGAATACAATAAAGTAGTTCCAAGAGCGCGTGGTGAGGCGGATCAAAAAATCCGCTCGGCGGAGGGCTATGCATTGAAGCGAGTCAACGAAGCAGAAGGTGACGCTACCAAGTTCACGGCATTGTTCACTGAATTCCTGAAAGCTCCAGAGGTTACGAAGCGTCGCCTACATCTCGAAACCATGCGATCCATCATTCCGAAAATGGGTAAGAAAATCATCCTGGATTCCGATGCAAAGCAGATCCTACCGCTGCTCCAAATCGCTCCTGTCAATAAATAATCAAAGATTTCATCATGCAAAAAGCAGCAGGTTCATTCATGTCCTTACTCGCCATCGTCGCGATATTTGTGGCGTACAACGCCGCATATACCATCCATGAGACCGAACAGGTTCTCATCACCCAATTCGGCAAACCGGTCGGCGATCCTATCACAAAATCTGGTCTCCACTTCAAGATTCCCTTTATCCAGGAAGTGAATCAAATCGACAACCGCTTTCTGGCATGGGATGGCAAACCCAACGAAATGCCAACCAAGGATAAAACATATATCCTGGTGGATACCTTTGCGCGCTGGAGGATTCTAGATGCCAAACAATACTTTCTGCGATTACGCGATGAAAGAAGCGCTCAATCACGCTTGAACGATATCCTGGGCAGTGAAACCCGCAATGCCATTGCCAAACACGAACTCATTGAGATTGTTCGCACCACCAAGGATCGGGAACCTATCGTTGATGAAGTGTTGTCGGACGCTCCCGGAAATGTGGGTGTTTTATACGAAATTTCGAAAGGACGAGCCTTGATCGAGAAAGAAATTTTCGAGTTGGCAGGCGAAAAACTCAAGGATTTTGGCATTGAATTGCTGGATATTCGTTTCAAGCGTATCAACTACAACGAAACCGTCCGTAAAAGGATCTACGAACGTATGATCAGTGAACGTCAGCAAATTGCTGAACGATTTCGCTCGGAAGGAGAAGGCGAAGCTGCACGCATCATCGGAAAAAAGGAGCGTGACCTTCAAGAAATCGAGTCTGAGGCCTACAAACAAATTCAGAAAATTCAGGGTGATGCGGATGCGAAAGCCACCGAAATCTATGCCTCTGCTTACAACCAATCAAAGCAATCAGTCGATTTTTATGAATTCGTGAAAACACTCGAAACCTATGAGGAGGTCATTGATTCCGAAACTACGATGATTCTCTCAACTGACAGTGATCTTTATCGTTATTTAAAACACTCCATAGGTAACACCGATTAAGTCAATCGATCAGCATTCCGATCAAATAATGATTGTAAGCCCTGGGTGATTGGACCGGTTTGACCATTGCCAACTGGTTTACCATCCAATTGTGTAACGGGCCATATTTCCACCGTAGTGCCAGTGAGAAAAACCTCACTGGCACTTTTTAATTCTGAGAGGCTCAATGAAGTCTCTTCATAGAGGAGCCCTTCTTGTTGGGCCAATTCAAGCACTATACGCCGGGTTATTCCATTGAGCACCAGTTGGTTCGCTGGATGTGTTTTCAGAACCCCTTCAACCACAGCAAATACATTGGTGTGGGAGCCCTCAGTGACCACTGAATCCCGATGAAGCACTGCTTCAACGGCACCTTGTTCTTTGGCTTGTTGTGCTGCCAGCACGCTGCCAAGGAGGGCAATTGATTTAATATGACATTCCAACCACCGTCGATCAGGCAGAGTAACAACTGAGGCACCTGGTCGCTCTTTAAAGTCAGTGACAGGCAAGGGTTGAACATAGGCATAATGATTCGGCAGGACCCCTTCCCCCGGAAAAAAATGTTTGCGAGGTGCCGTGCCTCTGGTGATTTGATAATATAGAATCCCATCACCATTCGGCAAAATATTCCTTCTGAGTAAATTCTCAGCGACTTCTAGCATGCCCTTGAAATAACCAATGTTTATTCCAATGCCAGAAGCACTTTGAAGCAAACGATGTTCGTGAGCTGACATTTCAAAACAGCGTCCTCTGTAAATGCGAACAACCTCGTAGACTCCATCCCCAAACAAAAAGCCCCGATCATCAGGAGGTATCCCCACCTCATGTTTTTTCTTGTATTCCCCGTTCCAGTATATTTCGCTCATGATTGAAGAACAGTCAGTGCCAAAAAACGGATCTGTTTACAAGCTTACAATCATTGAAACATCGAAACTTACTAACGATGAACATTCTGCTAGATAAGCGTAACCAAAGCTTTATTTCCTTTGGAGTTCGAATAGGCAGCGATGCCAATGAGAGTTTAGCCCTGTTGAGGGGCCTTATTCGGATTGCCCCATGTGTCTGAAGGTTCTTTTGGCTGACATGATGGACCAGCAGTTAGCACACAGATCATGCATCTGATTGTTTTATTTGTTTCAGGTCCTAGGCTCTGATGGCATCGACAAGCTTGTGATCGCGATCCACCGGACCCATTTTCTGGGCGACTCCCATGCCATCTAGAATGGTATTGTAAACATCAAGACCTTCAGATTTCAGGTCAAGGATTTGTCCGGTTTTGAACCGTCCATTCGCTCCACTCATCGCGTGAAAAACGCCAGATAATTCGCGCTTCACGTCATTGTGGCGCCCATCACCAGATTCTGTCGAAATGGTAATCAACGCATTATCGAGAATGGTTTTTCCGTTCGCTTCAATCGTGCCTTGCTCATCAAGACGACCAAGGAAATAGGCCAATTCCCGCATTTTCATGTGTGCGTGTGCGCGTAATGCTTCATTGGATTTACGTTCATTGAATTGATGCCACCATTCATGACTGCACCCTTGTGAACCACCCGCTTTCAATCGCCTGGAATCATCAAACGTATATCGTTTTTCTCCATTATAAAGATAATCTCCCGTCAATCGAATACGCTCACCTGCTGCCAAAAAAGTCAATGCACCGAAGCGAACTTTGTCCATTTGAATCCCACTGGCATAAAGATCAGCCATCAGGCGCCATTCCGTGGTTAGCTCATCCAGACTAATATCAATCCCCTCGCCTCCCGGGTCAGCCAATCCACCATGAAGGATTTCGGAGTGTGTTGGCCGCCTTGGCCCCTCTACAGTTTTGCTGTCCAATGAGAAAGCGCGCTGCTCGAATTCACGGATACGATCCAGGTGATCGGCAATTTTGGCGCGTGAAGTTTTACCAAGAGGAGAACGTCCACCTTTATAAAATTTGTATTGCTCAACAACAGAATCCAATACGCTGCGCTTCAAGTGCATTTGGCGGGCATCGGTTGAATCACCAAATTCGATAGTACCAAACAATCGATCAAACAGATCCTTGGGACGTTCTTGCATGGTCGCAGCTACGGTTCCATCCTGGTTGTAACTATGCACATAGCGACTGACTCGGCTCCGTCTGAAAAATGTGCCAGCCACAACTGTAGGAGCCACACCTGCGGGCTGCCCGTTTGGGTAATGGTGTTTGCGCACTAATTGATCAAGGGATGGACCACCCGCTTTAGCCTCTCCTTTGGGAGGTTCAGCCGTGAAAGCACCAGAGGCACCGTCAAAATGAGCATTGATTCCAGATTGATCACAGCGTACCTGATCTACCCTACGCATGATGAGCAGCTTGTCACTCAATGGCTTCAAAGGTTCCAGGACTCCCTCAAATCCTTCCTGCTGCAGAGGCGCAGGAATACCCAAACCGAAGAAAAGATTAAACGCCCTCAAAGGGACAGGATTCTCAGGAGCTGCAAGAACCTTTGAAACGCTCATTTCTTCCAGAAAAGGAAGTCCGATGCTAATCGTTCCCAAACCTCTGAGGGCCGCTCGTCGGCTTATTGTTTGCTCATTCATTGATTATCTCCGTTTTGATATTTCTTACCAGATCACTGAGAACAACCGCCTTGATCAAGGCATCCCATGTTCCTCCGTTGTCCCGCATTTGTGCATGAATACGCTGAACGTCATTTGCATCAAAAGCTGTTAAAGGTCGCCCCAATGCAAATTGAACCACTTTCCATGTCATCGTTTCCTGCACTCTTTCATTATTGGCCAGAAAATCAACCAGTTGGAGACTCGTATTATATTCCGTCACTTCCGGTTGCCCTGGAATACGAATGCGCCCATCCTCTCGCAAAACGTTTCCATGCTCATCTGCCGATTCAAAAGAACCGAGGCCATCAAACTTTTCCAAACCAAATGCCAAGGGTTCAAACTTTTTATGGCAACCGCCACACAAGGCGTTATTGATGCGCTCATTCGCAATTCCACGCTGAGTCAAGCCAACTTCGGTAGGAATGGGTACCACGTCAACACATGGAGGAGGGTCTTTGACCACACCCCTGAGCACTTCGTGCAGCATAAACAACCCCCTTGCCACCATGGAAGCATCATCGCCTCCTACCGTAAGGACACTGCCCTGAGTCAATATACCTCCACGTCTTGTTTCTGGAGTCAGCTTGATTTTTTGAATATTACTATCGCTGGAATCAACTATTTCGGCAGGTAAACCGTAATGCGCCGCGAGGCGTGGGGTAACATAGGTGAATCGAGCGTTGAAAAGATCCTTCAAAGGTCTCTTCTGTTCCCATATCAGTTCACGGAAAAAAGCTAATGATTCATTCAGCATGTCTTCAGCCAGTATTGGGTCCCATTCAGGGAATCGATCCGTATTGGGCTGCATGTTGGCAAGCCGGCTGAGGTTCAACCATTCACTGGCAAATTCAAGAGAACGCTGAAGAGCCCTATCGTCAGCAAGCATTCGTTCGATTTGCTCTGTTAATAGCTCGTCACTATATAGCAATCCTTTGTCTGCAGCCTGAATCAATAGTTCATCAGGTCCCGATCCCCAGAGGATAAAACTTATCCTGTTGGCCAGTTCATGATCTCCCAAAGGCCAAACGGTTCCATCTCCGACATGATTTTCGACACGGTAAATAAATCGAGGTGACTGCAACATGGCTTCAATGACCAATCCCACCGCCTCTTCATAACTGCCTCCCGCTGCTGCGACGCTGGTAGTGATACCTCGATAAGCAAACAATTCATGTTCATTCACTGGGCCCCTGAGAACCCATTTACCCATGGAATCTATCAGTGCTCCCATTTCATTATCGGTAAATTTCAAGTTCTTTACAAATCTTCCGGTAAAAGATTCGACATCCATTCGCTGCACAATTTTTTCGGCTAGTTGGGCATAGGCGTTGACATGCTTTAGATCAACATTGAGATTATATGCAGTATTACTGAACCCGTCAGCTCGTAGTTCAATAGGAAGGAGATCGTGAGCTTCCTCTGCGATATCGATACCGACCGTGTTCTTCACTGTTCGAATGTATTCGGAAACAGTCAATCGTCGTACCCAGTTGGAAGCAACATCCGACTGATGGGAGTATAGAACCGGATCGATATGCTCAAGGGACCATGTAGCACCATCTTGAATCCACTGCTTGATCAATGCCTTTTGTTCACTGCTCAGCATGGTGCGATTGTCGGGCATTTCATCATGATGAACCGAAAGCCAAAGTTCACTCTCTTCCGGTTTGCCTGGAACAATAACCATTCCGTGCTTCCCTCCTTTAAAGGCTGACTCCTTCCAGGATAAATCCAATTCCCCTTTTTGGTTGTGAGTATCATGGCACTCCAGACAATGCTCGGATATTACCGGGGCTATATGATGCTCGAAAAAAGCTGCTTCGGGGGATTTCCCTTGAACTGCTATTTTAATATTTTTGGTATCTTCGGCATATGCGCCTGCTTGAAAATGACGTGTAACTTCCAACCCTGACAAGCTGCGCCCATACAGGGCTACCATGTGAAAAGTTCCTTTCCATTGCCTATTGCCTTTAACTTCGTTACCTAATGACAGCTGAACGTTATTCTTCCAGACACTCAAGGTTCCGGGAACTTGTCCTTCACTGTTCAAATCACCATTAATATAGATGCGAGATACATGATCATTCCCCAAAGTAAATACGACATGCGTTAACCCTGTGGAGAGGGAGGCTGATTCGGAAGCGATAGAAGGGAGACCGTTTTTATCTGTTTGACTACTGCGACAGCGAACGTCGTATTTGTCACCATCTTGACCTAAAGTAAAGTTTCGTTCGCTGCCGTTTCTCGATAAGGTGACAATACGCGCAGGTCCCTTGAGAAGGGTGCTTGCTGGAGTGATCCAAGCTTCGATCGTAAAGCTACCAGAATTTTGAATCGTCTGAATCAATGACGTAGGGGCTTGTTCGGAAAGCAATCTTGTCACTCCCGTTAACTTGATCGAGTTGCCTAACCTCCGAACACCTCGCATGGACTGGATTCTCAGGTGGATCGGTTTCTCGCCTCCCGACTGATCCCGCACCACAGGTCCTCCAGTTTCACAAAAGTTGTATAGAGCAAGCAGCCCTTCTTTTGAACGAGCCTTTTGACTACTGAGTGTATTTTCTTGTCCAAGAGCCAAAGACTGAGACCAGAAAGACTCAATTAAAGCAATCAAGACTAATAATATGCGTAAAATTTGATTCACAATGGCTTAAGGATGTTTAATGAAAATGGCTGAATAATGATCAAGAAACAACATTTTTCTGGAAGGAGAAAACCAAGGTCATCGCAATCATAAAAGCGAATTCCTGAAGAAACCTAGTGAGTGATTGAACTCGCAAATTCCAATTCAAATGCTTGTTTTCCGACCTACAGACATTGCCCCGAAGAATCAGGGATACAGACTTGACTCCTGGATAATTGAATCATTTATTATATCCCAATCAATTGAAGGATACTCATTGGGTGTATAATTTCAACGATTGCCTGCTGCCCAGCGAATTGCTTCGGTGAGATGCTGCCTGCCAAAAGGTGTTTCGAGTGAACGAACATCATGCCCAAGTTCCGTATAAAAAAACTTCCCACCTCCATTGGTATGACACCACGCAATAGGGTGATCTTTTCCCATGGCTTTGCCGCCGCGTTTTCGAAAGTATTCACGAACTGGTTCAAATGTTGATTCATCCACGCGCAGTAATACCTGAAATCCCGGCAGCCCTGTTACCGACCGATCATGGTTCGTCCAATCAGCTTTGTAGGCAAACTGTCTTCCATATCCCTTGACGGATGGGTGTTCCATCGCTTCTGGATCTACTATGACTCGGGCCTCGAGATATTCAGAATCGCTGTCAAAATCACATCCCGCCAATTGATTGAACCATTCCCAGTTTTTTTGACGCACTAACGAAGCATGAAGGGCAACGATACCGCCTCCAGACGCATGCCATTTTTGAACCGCCATTCTTTGACTCTCATTGAATAAGGCCGTCATTTCCGTGCAATTGTTGAGAACCAGCACCTGATAATGATTTAGAACCTTAACAAGATCAGCCGGATTTTCCGATACGTCCACCTGCATCTGCAGATCTTCATCCAAACGCGCAAGCCAACCACTCAAGGCTGGGACTTCAGGATGTCTGTACCAACCGGTTCCGGAAAACACCAGCACGGACCCCAGACTTTTGGGGCTCCGATCAAATTTCACCTGAGTGTCGGCAGCAAAAATTTCAATAGCAAAAGCAAAGAGCATGGTGCACGAAAAAAACAAAATGCACTTATGTTGTTGCTGACGGTTCGTTAGAGAATATTGCGAGAAAGTCATGATATGAGATGAATTATTTTTGGAACTCTAGAACAATTCCCAAGAGCATGCAAAGTTCAATCAGGAAGCTGTGCGCATCACCCACCCCACGAACTGAGTCACATTGAAGCCTCAGTCCAGCCAGCCTAAAAAATGTTTTCTTATCACTCGTCGCGCAGGTTCCTTGTCGACGGACTTCATTTTATCCCGCACTTCGTCGATTAAATCAAGAGCTTCAGCTTTTGATTTAATACCTTGCTTATAATCCTTCAGCAGCAGACATTCGAAACGTCGACAGCATTCAGGCCGATGCTCATAAACACGACATTGCTTACCGTTTAAAGCACGACACGGTTGAACCAAAAAGAAACCATCCTCCTCCTCTTCAACCCCCAGACCGAGGGATTCCATAGTCAAGGCTTCCTCTGCATCACGAAGTTCCACATCCTCAAAAACCAATCCACCACAACAAAGGCCACAGTCAATGCACAATGATTGAGATTTAGAAAATGTCATTTCCATTATTCGTTATTTATTACAAAGATGGAATTTTGATATATCATTCATATTGAGCCCATAATAAAGCAGTTTGATGGAGTGAGAGTCAATATTCAACCGTTTAAGGTTTAATCACAGCAATCAAGCCCCTGCATATTTGCTGTTACAATTCATGAATGGAAACCAATTGGTATTACGAAAAGTTTGATCCGAGGTCGCCCGAGTGAAAACAAGCCAGTCAACTGATCTGATCACCCTGAGAACGTGTAATGCCCATACCCAATCAAAACAATGAATCCGAACATGTGAATTGCTACTGTCTGTTCGCCCCCTTACCGAAGTGAAAATATATTGCTGATATTTCCGACTTGTAGCTGCTTGACGAGTGCCATTGAGAATCGCATCTTAGTTATAAATGGACCCGAAAACGATTCAAGACCTTGCCTCACCGCTTTTAAATTCACTCAGTATAGGCGATGGCCCTTTAATCTCGCCCCTGCCCGGCAGCGCTCTTAAACGTACCTTTAAATTACATCACGAAGGGCTCGATTATGCACTTAAATGGTATCCTCCTGTTTCGGTAGAAGAGACCGACCCCTATCAAACCGAGCAAGGATTCTATCAATTCCTGAAGGCAGCAAATATTCATGACAACCCCTTCGCTTTGGGGTGGGATATGGATAAACGACTCAGCATCATCAGTCTCTTGCATGGGCGAGCCATTCGCTCCGACGAGGTCAATCTACCGCGTGCCATTTTCAGTGGAGGATTTCTGGCTCGAATCAACCAGAATCGTGATCTTGAAGAAGCCCAACAGTTGCCTGGCATTCCCCTTCGTGAATCTTCCGTATCCTGTCTTCTGGACGCCATCAATACTTTCATTCTCCAAGGCATTCCTGACTCGTTGATGGAAGTGCAACCCCTGGTAAGCTTTTGGGAAGATGAATTAAATGCCGGGTGGCAGCAAATCATTCAACATTGTCTGACCGCTTGCAGCACGGGAGGACTTGATCCAAATGATAATCTAAGAGATCAATTTGCCTGGATTACGCCGGGAGAATTCACATTTCACAATACCATCATGACCCCCGAGCACAGTATTTGTTTTTGTGATTTCGATCAGGCGCGCTGGGGAGATCCCGCTTGCATTATTGCGCGCTTCTTCTCGCAGCCTGATTTTCTTGTAAAAGACGAGTACCTCGAACCATTTCTCGATGAACAGGATTCTGTTCCAGACAAAGATCCATTGCTTGCTGTGCGCGTGCGACTGGTCGCACCACTCATTCGCATTGAGTTGTTACTGCAAACGCTTTTCCCGGCTATCAGTTGGGAACTGGGCGATTTGAACCCTGAGCCGAAGGATGAGAGCAAGGTCAAACTCGTTCAAAGCATCTGGCAAGCAAGGCAACATTTGAAAGCAGCTCTTCGAAGTATCGCTTAATAAATGAATCAGGGCCACCCTGACGGATGGCCCTGAGGCATGTTTTGAAGACAGTAGATTGTTCCAGATCTAACCAAAATCATTTCAAGAACACACCTGAACACCGATAGCGAGCGATTGTATGGTAGAACCCCCAATAAGTTACACCCAAAAAACACCCCTATCCATTTCATTGGACTAAAGCGTTTAGA
>MDTB01091058.1_pt1 | contig 52103 bp, 47 predicted proteins | sample 811161 | NCBI WGS metagenome assembly MDTB01 (sample SAMN05326650, study PRJNA326480) | marine metagenome | isolation source: seawater | place: Mediterranean Sea | collected 2009
CATCTTATTTAATTTCTTAATAGGATTTTGACGTTTTTTCAATGCATCTGAAATCCCTTTGCACAACTCACTTCCAACCACTAAACCATCGCTATTTTTGAGGGATTTAATAGTTTTTCTAGTAATTCCAAAACCAATTACCAACTTTTTTGATGGATTGATTCTTTTTACCTTCTGATATTGTTTTAAAATTTTACTAGAGGAACTTTTAAGCTTCCCTCCTGTCGTAGATAACATGCTGATAAAATAATTTAGCTCATCTGAATTCCTGATGATTTCTCTCATCCTCTTCAATGTTGTTGTAGGAGAGATCAACTGTACGAAAGTTATATTATTTTTTTTACATAATTTTGAAAAATTCTTATTTTCAGGCCATGGCAAGTCAACAATAATACACCCGCTCAATTTGCTTCTTTTACATTCACGAATAAAATTTTTTTCGCCAAAATTAAATACTGTTTGATAGTAACCCATTAATATACAGGGCTTTGAAAGTTTATTTTTTTTATAATTTTTAATGATTCTAAAAATATCTTTTAATTTAATACCACTTTTTAAAGCTCTATAGGAGCTATTTTGTATCTGTGGACCATCTGCTGTTGCTGCATTAAAAGGCATACCGTATTCGATAATATCAGCATGCTCGGAAATTGAATTTAAAATTTGTGAAGACTTCTTTTTATTGTAGTCACCAGCAACTATGTAGGTTAATAGGGCAGGTCTTTTTTCAATTTTACATTTCTTGAACGTTAAAGATATTTCTTTGTTCATCTAATATAATTGCCCAAATGTTTTATTATTATACTTTTGTCCTTAAGGCTATCGCCGCACACATTTATAACACAAACATTTTCATCATTTAATCTTGGTGCCATTTTTATTACCTCTGCAAAGGCATGAGCCGGTTCTAAACTGGGAGATATATCCTCCAGCTCTGTAACTAGTTTATAGGCTTTAAAAGCTTCTTCATCAGTAGCATATGTGTATCTTGCTCTCTTTGTATCTTTTAAAAAACAGTGGATGGGAGAGCAAGATGGATAGTCAAGTCCAGAACTACAACTTTCTGTTTCATCAATTTGTCCTTCTGAATTCTGAACACAATAGGCAGCGGCACCATGCAAAATACCTATCTTAGAGTTTTTACTCAAAGGCGCTGCGTGTAATTTACTTTTTGTGGATCCACCAGCTTCGACACCTATTAGCTCTACATTGCTCTTTTGGTAATCAATAAATTCGCTCCAAAAGCCATAAGCACTGGATCCACCACCCACACAATTAATTAATTTTAGTTTTTTTGGAATTTGTCCAAACTCATCATATAACTGGAATTTTAACTCCCTAGAAATTTGTGCCGTACTAAACCCGCATATTTTTACGAAGATGTTCGGGCCGACCAGACTACCAATTCCCATATGAGTTTTATCACAATTAGCTACCCAATATCTGATACACTCACTTACAGCATCAACTAATGTTTTACTTCCAGAGTCTACTGGAATTATTTCAGCTCCATTATTTCTCATTGCATCACAATTTGGTTTTTGTCTTTCGATGTCACGTGTACCCATGAATACTTTAAGACCTAGGCCAAATTTTTTAGCAACCATAGAAAACATCTTTCCATTGTAGCCTGCTCCTGTATCCGTACATAAATATTTTTTTTTTGCTCTCTTGCAAAGCATTGCGTGAGTAATTGCGTTATAAATTTTGTGAGCCCCACCGTTTGCATCTGAAACCATTTTTGCATATATTTGGGCACCACCTAAATGATCTGTAAGATTTTGCAATTTTATAAACCGAGTGGGAGTTCCTACATAATTTTTATATAAATCATCTCTCTGTTTAATAAAACTTTTTTCATACCTGCATTTTTCAAATAATTTTGTTAAATCATCAATTGGTTTCTTTAAAGTCTCAGCTACATAATTTCCTCCAAATTTACCACCATAAAATCCATTTTTGTCATGCTGGTCAATTAGAGGAATTTTTTTTTTAATTTTCATAACTCTTTACCAAATTTAAAAATTTTTCAATTTTTTTATTGTCTTTTATTCCTTTAGCACTTTCTAGCCCACTTGATACATCTATTTTGTTTGTATATTGCATAGCAAATTTTAAATTCTCAGTGGTAATGCCACCTGCCAGAAAATAGCGAGTTATATCTAAACCCTTTAGAATTTTAAAGTCGAAAGTCTGCGTTTTTTCCATTGCCGGTGTATCAATTAGTATCTCATCTGCGGCTGAATATTTAGGAATTTCCTGAAGAGATGACGCATTTTTTATCTTAATGGCTTTAATGATTTTTATATTAAATTTTGTTTTAATATCATTAATCCTATCATTCGTCTCGTCTCCATGACATTGTAAATATTCGCAAAATTTAGAAACTTGATCAATTTGTTCATCGGATGGATTGACCATAACTGCCACTTTATTAGTCTCAATACCGTGAGTTATATCTTTTAATTGGTCCAGGTTTATATTCCTTGGGCTTTTCGGATAATTTAATATAAATCCTAAAAATCTAGCACCATTTTTTATAGCAGTATCAATAGAGCTTTTTTCTGAAAGACCACAAATTTTAACAATACTTTTCATTCTCCCAAATGAATTAGAAGCTTATCAATATTTTTTTTTATATTACCGGTAATACTTCTTCCTATAACGATGCCATAAGCTTTGCTATTAATAAAAGCATTGAGAGGGGTTGATACTCTTTTTTGTTCATTCAATTTACTCCCTGGCAATCTTATGCCAGGCGTGATTGTATTAATTTTAAATTTTTTATAAATTTTGAGGCTTTCATGACCGCTACAGATGACACCAAAACAACCAGCTGATTTTGCATTTTTGGCTTGAAGAAATACTAAGTCACTTAACTTTTTTTTATAGCCTATCTCTATTAAGTTTTTTTGATTAAAACTTGTAAGGGTTGTAACTGCTAAAATCTTTTTGTTTCCAGCAAATTTTTTAGCAACCTTTAATGCTTTTATTCCTGAAGATGCGTGTACTGAAATATACTCAACATTACTTAAATCTTTTATTGAAAGCATTGCGCTCTTAATCGTATTTTCAATATCATAAGCTTTGATATCTAAAAAAATTTTAAAATTTTTGATTGATTTAACAAATTCCCTGCCCCCTTTAGCAAAAAATATTTGATACCCGATTTTTAAAGCAAATTTATATTTCTTAGAATTAATTTTAGGCATTGATTTAATAATAGATTTGGCTTTTGAAATACTGCAATCAAGTGCTATAAAAATAATTTTACGTTTCAATTTTGCTTTTATTTATTCTCTGATTTAAAACTTTAGAGCTTTTCCAGTATATTTTCTTTTTTTCACCAATATTTATTTTTGCACCTGTTTTCGGATTTCTTGCAATTTTTGGTTTCATATCTTTTATTCACCAACAACCAAAATTTCTAAGCTCTATGTTAGATCCGGATACTAATGAGCTTGTCAAATGTTTGAAGATAATATCAATAATACGTTCAACATCTCTTGATGGTACTTTATCATATCTTGATTGGATTGAACTTATCAAGTCTGATTTGACGTAAGTTTTGGAATTAATCATAATTTTTTGTTGAGATTAAAACACAAAAAATTAAATTAACAAGCTAAGATTTCTTTTTTTTTGTAGTTTTTTTCTTAAGAGCCGCTCCAAGAACTCCAGCCAGTGATTGACCGCTTGTTGTACTTCCATATTTTTTAAGCGCTTCATCTTGTTGCTGCTTTTCGTACTCTTTTATAGATAATTTTACTTTTCTTGTTTGAGGAAGAATTTCTACCACTACTGTGTCTAAAGTATCGCCAGGTGCAAATCTTGATGGCGAACAGTCTTTTTTCTCTAAAGCTATATCAGATTTCTTTATTGTAGTTTGAAACCTCTCTTCACCAACGTTAACTTTGATAGCATTGGGCTGAATTTCAACAACTCTAACAGAGACAACATCTCCTGTTTTTTTGTTATCAAAAAATGTGAATGGATCTTTTTTAAGAGCACGTATAGATCCATTTACTTTTCCATCTTTTATATCAATTATCTTTAGTTTTGCTTTATCGTTTTTATTATATTCGTCTAAATCTTTTGAAGTTTCAGAAAAAGATATTTGTTTATAATGTACAAATATATCAATTTCACTATCACCCGTGTTTAAAAATAATCCAAAATCTTTTTTGTTTACTATATTTGCTTCACATATACTTCCAATTGGATACTTTTTAACAAATTCATCTATTGGATTAGGTTGGCAATCTTTATAGCTTAAACTTATTTTTCTTTTCTCTATATTTACCTCTTTTAATTTAACATTTATTTCGTCATTAATTTTAAATACGGACTTTGGATTAACATTTTTTTGCATATGTTTAACTTCACTAGAGTGAATCAAACCTACAATTCCCTCTGAAAGATCAGCAAACGCACCCCAGTCAGTTAATTTTACTATTTTTACTTTATACTCTTTTCCAATTTCGAACTTCTCACTAACCGTCTTAAATGGATCTGGATACATTGAACGAATACTTAAAGACATTCTTTTTGCCTCTGTATCAATTTCAATTACCTGACATTTAATTGTATCACCCACGTTAAACATGTCGTTTAAGTTTGATATTTTTAACCAACTCACTTCTGAACTATGGAGAAGACAATCTAATGATTCTATTGATATAAATAAACCATAACTCGTTATGGCTTTTATACGACCTTCGACAGTGTCATTAACTTTGTATTTTGATATTACTTGATCTTTATTTACATTTTTTTCTTCTTCTAATATTGCTCTTCTACTTACGATTACATTCATTCTTACAGGATCAATTTTTATAATAAGAAATTCCAAAGGTTTTCTTAAAAATTCATTTGCATTTTTAACAGGTCTGTCAGAAAGTTGAGAAGAAGGACAAAAAGCAAATATTTTTTCTACCTCGATTACAAACCCACCCTTAACCGCATTTTGAACTACACCAGATACCTTTTGTTTATTTTCAAATGCATCTTTAATTTTTTTCCATGACTTAGCTCTACGAGCTTTTTCAATACTTAAAATAATATTTCCTGATCTATCTTCTGTTCGTTCCACGTAGACTTCAATCTCATTGTTTACTGCTAAATTTTCTAATTCTGTCGCAGGAATTTCTGACTTGTCGATTATTCCACTGCTTTTAGCTCCGGTACAATAAACTGTGATAAATTTATCTTCAATTTTTTCAATTATGCCTTTTACAATGGTATTTTCAACAATACCGGCATTATTTAGATTTTCATTTAGAAGTTTTTCAAACTCGTTGTTTGATTTATTGTCGTAAATCTTTAAGCTTTGTCGTGATACCATTAAATCGCTTATGATACTTTTTTTATTAGTTTAATTATTTTCATAACGGGCGTTGATATATACTTTGTATGATTAGAAATCAAGTGTGCTGACTTAACCTTTATTAATGGGCTAATTTTCCTCTTAGAATCGACTTTATCACGCGCTTTTATCTCTGCTAAAATATTTTTAAATACTAATTTTTTACTTGGAAACTTATGTTTTAATTCTTTAAATCTTCTTAAAGCCCTAATCTTTATTGGTGCATCTATAAATAATTTCAAATCTGAAAAATTGTTCGGTAAAATTTTAGATCCAATATCTCTCCCTGCAACTAAAACAATATCACTTTTACTTTCAAAAATAATTTTTCTTTGTATATCTAGCAAAGCCGACCTTACCTCTTTTATTTTGGCTATTTCTGGTACAAGCTTTGATACTTCATTAGAGTGAAGATTTTTATTTGATAAATCTGCTATTTTTATTTTTTTTTGATTGTTTTACAAGAAAACCAACATTTATTTTTTTAAATTTTTTTCTTAAATGCAAAAGACTTAATCTTCTATAAAGAGTACCGCTATCAAAAAAAAATGCTTTTCCTTTGTATTTTTTTTGTAAACTCTTGCATATTGATGTCTTTCCCGATGATACCTTACCATCAATAGCAACAATAACTTTATTTGGTTTTACTTTTAGCTTTTTAATTATTTGTTCAATTTCAGGAAAACTAATATTAACAAAGCTAAAATCGTTAATTATTATTTTTTTTCTAGTTGCTGCAGCTAAAACTAAAAAAGATAGAGCTATTCTATGATCTTTTTTACTGTCAATTTCTGGCACATCTACGCTATAAAAATTTTTATTTTTCCCATTTATACTTAATGTATTCGTCTTTAATATACAGTTTACTCCACATTTTTTCAGGTTTTCATACATGGTTTGTAATCTGTTTGATTCTTTTATTTTTAATTCAGATAAATTTGGAAAAAAGGTACTTCCTTTCGCAAATGTTGCTGCTATGAAAAGAATTGGTAACTCATCGATTATGGCAGGAATATCATTTGGACTAATTCTTATAGATCTCAATTTGGAAGACTTAACGTTAATATCACAAACTTTTTCACCATAATATTGTTTTGCGTTAAAAATTTTAATTTTTGCTCCCATTTTTTTTAATATATTTATGTATTTAATTCTGTGCTTGTTACATAAAACATTTTTTATAGTTAAATTACTTTTTTCAGTTAATATAGCTAAAACAATTAAAAACGCTGCTGATGAAGGATCTGAGGGAATTCTATAATTAGAGATTGGATTAATTTTTTTTTTCCCTTGAATAATAATTCTTTTTAATTTTTTTTGATATTTTACAATAATTGGATATTTTAAAAATTTAAGTAACTTTTCAGTATGATCTCTAGAATTATTCGGGGCACTAATTTCTGAAGCCCCATAACTATTTATCGCACAAAAAATCGCAGATGATATAATTTGCGCGGACGGTTTATTTATTTTTATATTAGATTGTATGGCATCTGAATTTCCTTTAATAATTAAAGGTAAAAAATTATTTTTTCTTGCTTTTAAGTTACAGTTAAAATTCTCTAGAACCTCCTTAATTCTTAATGGTCTTTGAGACAAAGATTTATCTCCATAAAGTTTAGAAAAAATTGGGCTGCACGCAAGTTGTCCCGCAATAAGCCGAGTGCATGTTCCACTGTTTCCCATATTAAGTGAGATTGACTTCAATTTGTCATATCCAAAGCCACCACCAAAAATAGTTAAAAAATCTCTATTTCCCCGTGTATTAATTTTTAATTTTCTAATTGCACTTAAGGCAGTTTTTACATCTTCTCCTGTCCCTAGATTTTTTAAATTTGATATACCATGAGCCCATGCAGACAATAAAATTGTTCTGATAGATATTGATTTATCCCCACTTAGTTCTATAGACCCCTCTAAACGTATATTATTTAAAGGAAATTTTTTAATTGCCATTTGTATTTTCAATTATATAACCCGTGTTTAAAATTAAAAGAAATAATATATTGTAATATGGATCCTAAATTTGGAAAAAAAATCACGTGTGAATGTGGAAAAAAGTTCTACACGCTAAAAAAAACAAATCCGAAATGTTCCTGTGGTAAAACTTTAGAGGATCAATCAATAGAAACAATACCTGTAATTCAGCAAGAAAAACCTCAACCTAAAGAACCAATCAAAAAAGAGGAAGATATAGCAAAAATAGATGAGGTAGATAATTCAGAAGATAATATTATTAGTTTAGAAGAACAAACTGAAATCGAAAACGAAGAAGAAATTAATTAGATATTTTTTGTCCTAAATAATATTTTATTGCTTTTTCATCTTTTTCAATTTGTTTTGTAGTACCGCTGGTTATAATCTGACCTTGCTTCATGATATAAACTTTATCAAGAATATCCTCAATTAAGAAATAATTATGGTCAGTGATTAATATTGATATTCCAGATTTTTTTAATTCTAATATAAATTGCTTGAGGCTATTTACAGATATTAAATCCAAGGCTGCACACGGCTCATCCAAAAGAAGAATCGAAATATTTTTATTACAAATTCTTTGCAAAATACCGCATTTACGATATTCACCACCAGATAAATTTCTCGCTCTTACGTTTTTCAAATATTCTAAATTAAATTTTGCTAATAATTCATTTGCTCTTTTGTAAATTTTATCTTTATCGTTAATATAAAGTTCTAAAATTGCACACAGGTTTTCAAAAGCTGTTAAATTATTTAATAATCCTCTATGTTGTTCAAGCAAGCTGATACCCATTCGGCTTCTTTGATAAATTGGAAAATCCTGAATTTTACTGTTATTTAATAAAATATCACCTTTATCAACTGAGTATTTTCCTACAATTAAATTATATAAAGTAGTTTTGCCACATCCGTTGGGTCCAAGAAGACCAACGATTTTACCAGGTTCAACACTTAAACTAACGTTTTTAATTATTGGTTTATCATCTAAAATTTTTGAGACATTTCTTATCTCTAAATTTGACTCAGATGTATTCTTAAAATCAATAACGTTTTTTACTGGTACAAGTTTTTTTTTAATTAAATATTTTTCATTTAGTATAAATTTTTTTTTAACTAAAAATTTTTCTTTTAGTATTAGTTTTTGAACTTTTTTACCAGAAGTAACAGCCTTTACCTTAATTTTTTGTTTTTTTTCCATAAACTTTTTTTTTTTTATCTTTCATCGAAAATTTCAAATTTTTCGTTTTTGTATTAAATATCACAGTGTCTGAAATTAAATAGTCTTTATCTTTTTTAACTCTTACATTACCATATAAAGTCAGTAAGCTCGTCCGTGTTACATACTCTGCGTTATCAGAGGTTATGAATACATCTTTATTTTCTATTTTAACTTTATCGTAATATACAATATTTTGTGATTGACGATTATAAATTGCTTTTCCAGATTTCAGTTCAATTTTAGTTCCATCATTAAGATTTGAATATGAATATACTTTTTTTAAATCTAAAATATGAGGATCTTTTTTATTCTGCACTGCTATTTCAGATTTTATTATTAGCGAATTACCATCGCCGGTTTTCCATACATACTCAGGTTTAACGAAGGTATTCTGATTATCTATTTTTTTTCCACTTTTTTCGTTGTTAGAGCTTTCCTTCTCAACTGATCCAGGGTTAATAGATGGAATATATACATAAACAATTGCCATAACTACAAGACCTATTAGAATTATAAAAGTTTTTGGCATTATATACCTAGAAAAGAGATAATATCATGCATATGTATCAATCCTTTAATTTTTCTATTTTTTTCAACTATCAAAACAGTAATTTTTTTTTGGTTCATGATTTTTAATGCGTCTATTATCAAAGATTTTTCATTAATAGTCATAGGTTGCTTTGACATCATATCTTTGGCGCACTTTTGATAAAAATTTTTGTTTTTTTTCATAAATCTTCTTAGGTCTCCGTCAGAACAAAAACCAACTATCTTTTTGTTTTTGTTAATCACCAATGCACACCCTAATCTTTTGGAAGAAATTTCCAATATAACTTTGGATATAGAATAGTTTTCCTTAACCATTGGTATATCATTTCCTTTTTTCATAATATCAGCAACCGGAGATAGATTTTTTCCTAAACTCCCACTTGGATGAAAATGACCAAAATTTTCTTTTTTAAACTTTCTTTTATAAGCAACTGTCATTGCAATTGCGTCACCCAACGCCACAAGCATGGTACTAGATGATGTAGGGACAAAATTTAAATGTTTATTACCTGCCTCTTTTATTTTTGGAGTAATTAATTTTATATCTGACGAAGATATTAGTTTGGACTTATAATTAGAACTAATGCCAATAGTTTTGATTTTAAATCTCTTTGCAAATTTTAAAATATTTATTAGCTCAGTGCTATTACCGCTGAATGAAGCAATTAGTAAAATATCATCTTTTTTAATTGATCCAAGAGATCCATGATTTGCATCGGTCACATCAAGTACAAAACTAGAAATCCCAACAGATGAAAAAGTGCTTGATACTTTGTTCAGTATTTTTGCTGACTTTCCTACACCACAGCATATAACTCTACCTTTAATACCGTTAATTGCATTTATGGTTTTTAAAAATGAATTTCCTAGACTTGATGATAATTTTTTTAAAGCATCAATTTCAGTATAAATTGTTTTTTGAGCTTCTTTTATAATACTATTATTTTTCATCCCGTTAATGTGAAAATATATCCTCTTCAAATCCTTTTAAATCTAATTCCACTTGAGTTTCAAGAAATTCAAAACATTTTTTTGCAATTTCTACTCTTTTATCTCTCACTAGTATTTTATCTAATTTCGTTTTTAATTTGTGTAAATTAATAACATCATTTGCAGCATAATTAAGCTGATCTTTTGATAATTCCTCCGATCCCCAATCTGAGCTTTGTAAAGTTTTGTTTAATGTTATACTCAGTAAATCTTTAGTTAGATCTAGCAAACCATGTTTATCAGTGTAAGTTCTTGTCAGCTTGCTTGCAATTTTAGTGCAATAAACATTTCTGGTTTTAGCTTTTAAATATTTTTCAAATATGCCGATTTCAAATCTAATAAAGTGACCTATCTTTTGTATATTTGAATTTTCTAAAATTTCCTTAAGATTTGGACAATGATATTTATTTCTGTCAAATTGAATAATATGTACTTCATTATCTCCATTACATAACTGGGCAAGACACAGTTTATCTCGATTTAAATAGTTTAATCCTAAACTTTCTGCATCAATTGCCACACTATCAGAGGTTTTTAATTTCGAATTTTCTGGTAAATCTGATTTATGCAAAATTATTTTCATGTAAAATATTCAATTTCAGATTGTATATAACATGTTGAAAGATTTTAACAGCAAAACAGTTGGTATATTTGGTGCGGGTTTTGTAGGTGAAAACGTGATTAAAAAACTGGCCAAGTCCGGACATAGAATCAAAATTGCCTCGAGAAATCCTTATTTGAAGCAAAACCTTAAGTTATTAGGTGAGATGGGTCAAATTGAATTAATTAAAATAAACATATTCAATGAAAGCCAAGTTAGTAGTTTTTTAAATGAAGTAGATGTCTGTATAAATCTTGTTGGTATCCTTTATGAAAAGGGAGAATACAAGTTTGAAAAACTACATTTTAAATTTCCAGAATTAATTACTAAAATAGTAAAAGAAAAAAAAAAAATAAAACAATTTATTCATTTTTCTTCTTTAGGAGTAAAAGACGGTACTGACTCTAAGTATTTACAAACTAAATTTCGTGCAGAGAAATACATAAAAAATAGTCTACAAAACTATGTTATAATTAAGCCGTCTGTAGTCTTTGGTCCAGACGACAAATTCTTTAATACATTCGCCAAGCTAGCGAGAATTTTTCCTGTATTACCAATAGTTGGATGTGAAGTTAAATTCCAACCATGTTACGTAGGAGATATAGGTGACGCAATTAATTATATTGTAGAAACTGAAACACTAGCTAAGACTTATGAATTAGCTGGACCTAAAAGGTATAAATTGTATGAATTAATAAAATTAATGTTGAAAGAAATCAGAAGAAAAAATGTTATTATTCCGCTACCATTTGGTATCGGTAAGTTTCAAGCTTTTTTTATGCAGCTCGCACCAAAACCTATCTTAACAATCGATCAAATCAAAATATTAGAGTCTGGAGATAATATAATAACCGGTGAAAATAATACTTTCTCGGATTTAAGTATATTACCCCGTTCAGTGGAAAGTATTGTACCTACATATTTAAAATATCACCGTCCTGCTGGTCAATTTACTAAATAAAAAAAATTGCCAGGTATATACCTAAAATAATTCTAATAATTACAAAAATATTTAGTGAAAATTTTTGTAAAAAATTTAGGAAATATTTAATTGTATAAAACGAGATTAAGAAAGAAACTACAAATGCTACTATCAATAAATAGTAATCGTCCTTAAAATAATCAATTTTAGTATCTGACAAATTTAAAATATTAGCACCAAAAATTGTTGGTATTGAGATTAAAAAAGAAAATTTTGCAGCATCTACTCTTGAATATCCTAAATATCTTGCGGCTGAAATTGTTACACCAGACCTAGAAGATCCTGGTATTAGCGCGGCTACTTGGGCCAAACCTATCACTATTGCATGCTGGTAAGATATATTTTTATTAAATTTATTTTTTACTTTTTTTTGATCGCATAAAAATAAAATTACTGCAAAGATTAAAGTCGCAGATATAACCGTGTTAGTGTTTTGTAAAATATAAATAAAACCTGATAACTTAAAAATAGCACCTATTAGTATAATAGGCAGGGTAGCTACAAATATATTCAATAGTAATTTTCTGTTATAAAAAATTTTTGTTATTTCCTTTGAGAAGAAAAATAAAACGGCAAATAAAGATCCAAAATGAACTGTAATATTTAAATTCAAATTAAAAATTTTATTATTCATGTTTAAAATTTCCTCTAAAACAATAAGTAACCCACTTGATGATATTGGCACCCATTCCATTACGCCTTGAATGATAGAAATTGAGAGAACTTTTAAAAAAATGAAATCCATTGACCCTGTTTATATTGGTATTTGGTCACCCTACTATCAAATTAAATTCTAATTATATTTCTTACCTATTTTCTTAAATATTTATGACATTTTTGCATACCTGATATTTTTTCCACTAATATAGGACATAAATTATTACCTAATTTGATCAATATTTTTGATATTTTTATACAAAAAGTATAAATATTCACTATTTATAAGGACTAATATTATGACTAACAAAATGTTGAAATTTACTGATCTATCTAAAGAAACACCTTTTAAAGAGGATAGTAAAACTAGGATTTCAAATTTTAATGAAATCTACAAAGAATTTATTAATGATAAGGCCAAGACCCAGGCTAGCAGGTGTAGCCAATGCGGTACCCCATTTTGCCAAGTTCATTGTCCTCTTCATAATAATATACCAGATTGGTTAAAGATGACTGCAGAAGGTAGATTAGAAGAGGCTTATAATTTATCTGCATCAACAAACAATATGCCGGAAGTTTGCGGAAGTATTTGTCCCCAAGATAGACTGTGTGAGGGTAACTGTGTAATTGAGCAATCTGGCCACGGAACAGTAACAATAGGTGCAGTAGAAAAGTTTTTAACAAATAATGCATGGGAAAACAATTGGGTTAAGCCAGTCAAACCTACCAGTGAATTAAAAGAAACTATTGGAATTATAGGTGCAGGACCAGCCGGTTTGGCAGCGGCTGAACAATTAAGAAAAAAAGGATATCAAATAACTGTTTATGACCGGTATGATAGATCAGGAGGATTATTAATTTATGGAATACCTAACTTTAAATTAGAAAAAGATATAGTCCTAAGGAGAACAAAATATTTAGAGGATAGTAAAATTAAAATTATAAATAATTTTGAGGTAGGAAAAAATGCTACTTTAAAAGAATTAAAAGAAAAACACGATGCAATATTAATCGCAACTGGAGTTTACAAATCAAGAAAAATAGAAATACCAGGATCAAATTTAAAAAATATTTATCCTGCAATGGAATTTTTAACAGCGTCAAATAAAAAAGGTTTAGGTGATAGAGTTGAAAATTTTGATAATGGAAACTTAAATTGCGAGGGAAAAAACGTCGTCGTGATTGGAGGTGGTGATACTGCAATGGATTGTGTTAGAACCGCAATACGCCAAAAAGCCAAAAAGGTATCATGTTTATACAGAAGAGATAAAGAGAATATGCCTGGATCTGCAAGAGAAGTTACAAATGCGGAAGAAGAAGGAATAGAATTTGTTTGGTTGTCTAGCCCTAAACTTTTTAAAGGGATCGAAAAAGTTGAAGAAGTTTTAATCAACAAAATGAGATTAGGTGATCCAGACGCTTCAGGCAGAAGATCACCTGAAGTAATAGAAGGTAAAGAAGAAACAATAAAAGCAGATATTGTAATAAAAGCTCTAGGTTTTGATGCAGAAAATATTCCAAAATTATTCGAAGAACCTGGTTTAGAAATAACGAAGTGGGGAACGATAAAAACTGATCTTAAAACTTTAAAAACAAATATAAAAGGTGTCTTTGCTGCTGGTGACATAGTCAGAGGTGCCTCTTTAGTGGTTTGGGCTATTAGAGATGGCCGCGATGCAGCTGAGGGTATTTCAAATTACCTGGAAAGTAAAAAAAATAAAACTATTGCAGCATGATAAATTTATATAAAAAAAATAAATTAAAATTACAAAATAGTTTTGTAAATGTAAATGACCACGATGCGTGTGGGGTAGGGTTTGTTGCTTCCATGAATGGAAAAAAGAGAAGAGATGTTGTTACTAGTGGCATAGACGCTTTAAAAGCGGTTTGGCACAGAGGAGCTGTAGATGCTGATGGAAGGACAGGTGATGGCGCCGGTTTGCATATTGAATTTAACGAAGAATTTTTTAAGGAAGAAATTAAAGAGACTGGGCATGAACTTCTTAGTTCACAAACATTATGCGTTGGAATGATCTTTTTACCAAGAAGCAATTATGCACATCAAGAGAGATGCAGATCAATTGTGGAACAAGAGCTTCTAGATAATAATTTCTATATATTTGGTTGGAGACAAGTACCTGTTAATGCCAAAGTTTTAGGTCAAAAAGCAAATGATACAAGACCCGAAATCGAACAAATAATATTTGCATATGATCAAAAAATAGATCGTTTAGATCTTGAAACTAAATTATTTGTAGTAAGGAAAAAAATTGAAAAAAAAGCAATTATTGAACAATTAAACGACTTTTATATTTGCTCGTTAAGTTCTCAATCAATTATTTATAAAGGTATGTTTTTGGCAGAAAACATATCTGATTTTTATCCAGATCTATGCGATGAACGCTTTATCTCAAGGTTTGCAATATTTCACCAAAGATTTTCAACCAATACTTTCCCATCTTGGGAATTGGCTCAACCTTTCAGAGTCTTAGCTCATAATGGTGAAATTAATACTTTAAAAGGCAATGTTAATTGGATGAAAACACACGAATCTGGTTTTAATACAGAAAAGATTAGTAATATTGATGATATTAAACCAATAATTAAATCAAACAATTCTGATACCGCTTCTTTAGATGCAACATTTGAATTATTAGTAAGATCTGGACGTACACTGCCTATTGCCAAGATGATGGTGATACCAGAAGCTTGGTCCAAAAAAAGTAAAATTATTCCAAAATCACATAGGGATATGTATAATTATTTAAATTCAGTAATTGAGCCTTGGGATGGACCAGCTGCTGTAGCAGCATATGACGGAAAATGGGTAATTGCCGCCTCTGATAGAAATGGATTGAGACCATTAAGATATACAATAACAAAAGACAAAATGCTCTTTGCAGGATCTGAGACGGGGATGGTGCATATTGATGAAGAAAATATTCTCTACAGAGGAAGGGTTGGACCCGGCCAAATGATATCTCTAGATTTAGATAAAGGGCAATATTTTGACGATTTAAAGATTAAAGATAAGCTTTCTAATAACAAGATTTATAAAAAGTTTGCATTAAATCATATAGAGTTAGACAAATACTTTAAACAATTAAAAGAAAATTTTATTTACCAAGGAGATGAGTTACGTCAAAGGCAATATTTAGCTGGCTTAAGTATTGAAGACCTCGAGATTATTTTACATCCAATGGTAGAGGATCAAAAAGAAGCAGTAGGATCAATGGGCGATGATACTCCAATAGCTGTTTTATCGAGCTGTTATAGACCTCTATCGAACTTTTTTAGGCAAAACTTTAGCCAGGTAACAAATCCACCAATTGACTCATTAAGAGAAAATAGAGTTATGTCATTAAATACGAGGTTTGGTAATTTAGAAAATATATTAAACGATAAATTAACCGAGCAAAAAAGTTATTTATTAAGTAGTCCAGTTTTATCTAATTCGCAATTTAAAAAAATATTTGAAATATTTAAAAACGAAACTAAAATTATTGATTGCACCTATTTAGTTGACGATAACAATGTAAACCTAAAGTCTGAACTTGATAGAATTAGATTAGAGTCTGAAACATCTGTCAGAGAGGGTTATAAAAATATAGTTTTGTCTGACGAAGGGATTTCAAAGAAGAATATTTCTATTCCATTAATATTAGCTACCGGCGCTGTGCAATCACATTTGACAAATTTAGGTTTAAGAAAATTTGTATCTTTAAATATTAAGTCATCAGAATGTCTTGATACACACTATTTTGCTGTTTTAATAGGAGCTGGAGCAACTACAGTTAATCCTTATTTAGCAATAGACAGTATACATCAAAGATTTAGCAAAGGACTTTTTGGCAAAATGACTTTTGACGAGTGTGTGAAAAGATATATAAAAGCCATTAACGATGGACTCTTAAAAATCATGTCTAAAATGGGAATATCAGTCATTAGCTCTTACAGAGGTGGTCTAAATTTTCAGTCCTTAGGATTGAGTAGAGCCCTTGTTGCAGAATATTTTCCAGGCCTTGAGTCAAGAATTTCTGGTATCGGTATAAACGGGATAGAACAAATGATGATTAAACAACATCAGAAGAGTTTTAGAGAAAATGTTATATCTCTTCCTATAGGTGGTATTTATAAGTATAGAAAAGATGGTGAAACACATGGTTACCAAGCCAAAACAATACATATGTTGCAACATGCAGTGACAAATAATTCTTATAGTGCGTATAAGAAATACGCTGAAGAGATCCAAAAGTTTCCTCCTATACATCTTAGGGATTTGCTTGATTTCAAAGTGAAAAATAAGCAAATATCTTTAGACCAAGTTGAATCAATTACAGAAATAAGAAAAAGGTTTGGCTCAGGTAGTATGTCAATGGGTGCGCTGTCCAAGGAGGCCCACGAAAGTTTAGCAATTGCAATGAACAGAATTGGTGGAGCATCTTGTAGTGGAGAAGGTGGAGAAGATGAAAAGAGATATAAAACTATGAGTAACGGAGATAGCGCAAACTCTAGGGTAAAACAAGTTGCATCAGGTCGATTTGGTGTAACTGCTAAGTATTTAAATAATTGTAATGAAATTGAAATTAAAATAGCTCAAGGAGCAAAACCTGGTGAAGGAGGGCAATTACCTGGTTTTAAAGTATCTAAATACATATCAAAACTAAGGCATTCAACACCTGGCGTTACATTAGTATCACCACCACCTCATCATGATATTTATTCGATAGAAGATTTAGCCCAATTAATTTACGATTTAAAACAAATTAATCCTGTTGCACGTGTAGGTGTAAAATTAGTTGCCTCTAATGGTGTAGGAACAATAGCTGCTGGAGTAGCAAAAGCAAAGGCAGATATCATTTTAATAAGTGGACACAATGGAGGTTCGGGCGCAACTCCACAGACAAGTGTAAAATATGTAGGATTACCATGGGAAATGGGATTGACCGAGACAAATCAAATTTTGACATTAAATGGATTAAGACACAACGTTGTGCTTAGAACTGATGGGGGAATAAAAACTGGTAGAGATGTTGTAATGGCTGCAATGATGGGAGCAGATGAATTTGGTATAGCAACAACGAGCTTGATAGCTATGGGTTGTATTATGGTTAGACAATGTCATTCTGATACTTGTCCCGTAGGAATTTGTACACAAAAAGAGTCTCTAAGGGCAAAATTTACTGGTACTCCAGATAAAGTCGTTAATTTATTTACTTTTATAGCCGAAGAAGTAAGAGAAATATTAGCAAGCTTAGGTTTCAAAAGTTTGAATGATATAATTGGAAGAACCGATTTACTAGCACAGGTATCTAAAGGTTCAGCGAATTTAGACGACTTAGATTTTAATCCATTATTGGTTCAAGCCGATCCTGGCGATAACCCAAGATACTGTAAAGAAAAAATCCGAAATCAAGTGCCACCTACACTAGATGAAAAAATTATAAAAGACACAAGAAGCTTAATTGATAAGGGGCAAAAGATCGAGATTAGTTATAACATTAAAAATACTGACAGAACTGTAGGCGCAAGATTATCATCACTCTTAGTCAGGGAGTATAGCGATAAACAACTATTAGAGGATCAAATAAACATAACTTTAAGAGGATCAGCCGGTCAGTCATTAGGTGCTTTTACCATTCCAGGAGTTAAGATTAATGTGATAGGTGATTGCAATGATTATGTTGGTAAAGGTTTTTCTGGCGGAACTTTAGTTATAAGACCATCCAAATTATCAAATTTACAAACTTCAACAAATACTATTTTAGGTAATACAGTACTTTACGGAGCTACATCAGGTAAACTTTTCGCAGCGGGCCAAGCAGGTGAAAGATTTGCAGTAAGAAATTCTGGAGCGATTGCAGTCACCGAGGGAGTTGGAACAAATGCATGTGAATATATGACAGGAGGTACAGTTGTAATTTTAGGCGAAGCTGGTGATAATTTTGCAGCTGGTATGACTGGAGGTATGGCTTTTATTTTTGATATAAATAATAAAATACAAGACATTATTAATCCTAAATCAGTTATTTGGAACAAAGTCGAGGTACCCTACTGGGAAAAATATTTAAAAAAATTAGTTAATGAGCACCAAAAAAATACACAATCTATATTTACAAAAAAGATAATCGATAACTGGGAAGAAAATATTAAACACTTTGTTCAAATTTGCCCAATAGAAATGCTAGATAAAATAGATCATCCTGTTTCAATTACTAAGGATGAAAAAAAGGTTGGTTAAAAAAGTTGCGAATACTTTTTTTTGGACTAGGTCAAACTGCAAAAAATCTTATAATAAAATTACAAAATAAAAAAAAAACCCACATATCACTTGTTAGTAGATCAAATCATATTAATATTAAAAACTTCTACGAATTAAAAGATATTCCCTTTGATAAAAAAATCACATCTGAGGTGAGTAATGCAACTCATATATTAATATCGTTACCACCACCTTATGAAAATTTTATATGCGAAAACTTAAAGGATCAAATTAATAGTTCTAAAGAGTTAAAATGGCTTGGCTATTTATCATCCACCAGCGTTTACGGTAATCATAACGGACAATGGGTAGATGAAAATTCAAAAGCAAATCCAAAGACTACTGCTGGTATCAATAGACTAAATGCAGAAATGAAAATAAAAGAGCTAAATAAAAACAGAATCTTTAGATTGTCAGGAATTTACTCAGACCATCAAAATGTTTTTACGAGAATTAAAAGTAAGCAAATTAAAATTGTAAAAAACAAAAATAATTATTTTTCTAGGATACATTTAGATGATATAACCCAAACTTTGCTAAATTCTTTTGAGAAATCTGAAGAAGACAATATTTACAATGTTTCTGATGACCTTCCATGTCCCTACAAAGAAATTATCAAATATGCCTGCAAATTACTAAAGATCGATTTCAACTTTCCTGAGATTAATATAGATAAAATAGAGAGTTCTTTTTTATCAGATTTTTATAAAGATAATAAAAGAGTCAAAAATGAAAAAATAAAAAAAATTTTAAATGTACAACTTAAGTACCCTACGTATAAAGAAGGACTAAATTCGATATTAAAAAAAACTTAAAATTACTTTTGCTATTCTGTTTAAATCTTTTAATTTGGATAAGGAATGATCTCCTTCATTCTGAACTAATATTTCCTTATTCTTAGTTTTCAAAATATTGTAAATGTCCAGCGTATCCTTTAAGGTAACGGTATTATCTCTTTTCCCAATAAAAAGTTTTATGGGAAAATTAGCCTTGATTTTTTTATTAGTAAGCAAACATTTATTACTATTCTTTATAAACTTTAATGAAATAGGATAGCTACTTCCATAATCATTTTTTAAATAATGAATTTTTCCTTTTTTTAATTTCTTTTTAATTTTATGTGAAAATTTGTTCCACATTTTATATTTAGTAAAATCTATTACCGCAGCAATACCAATGAATCCAATGACATTTTTTAATCTTTTAAATAATTGTAAACCAATCCAACCACCCATTGACGAACCAATTAATAAAATTTTTTTGTTCTTAATTTTATTACTAATAATTTCATTTGCCTGAATTGACCAATCATTTACACCATAATCTACAAATTTACCTGAGGATTTGCCATGACCAAGTAAATCGAAAGTTAAAAAGTTTATTTGTTTTTTTTTACAAAATTTACTCAAAAATTTCACTTTTTTACCTTGAATATCAGACATCATTCCGTGGAGAAAAATTATTACTATTTTTGATTTAGATTTGTTAAAAATATACCTAATTTTTTCACCATGCTGCGTATTGTAAAAAGAGTACTTAATTCTTGTCATAAAATTATATAATAATATATGATTACACTTAATTAATGATAAAAAAACTTAATTTACTTCAAATCATTCCTAGAATGGATGTAGGTGGCGCTGAAACAGGCTGCATGCACGTGGCTGAATATCTTGAGAAATCAAGTCATAAATCATCAATATTAACCTCTGGTGGAAATTTACTCAAATTGATCGACAAAAATAAAATTAATATTTTTAGGTGGCCTGTTTCTAAAAATTTTTTTTTAATACTAATAAATATTTTTGTAATATTATTTATTATATTAATTAAAAAAATTAATATTTGTCATGTAAGAAGCCGAGGCCCCGCTTGGTCATCTTACTTCGCGTGTAAAATTGCCAATATTCCATTGGTCTCTACTTTTCATGGAACTTATAATTTTAAATCTAAAATTAAAAAATTTTATAATTCTATTATGCTTAAATGTGACATTGTAATCGCTGGATCAGATTATATATTAAATCATATTTATACAAATTACAAAACAGATAAAAAAATTTTTGTTATCAAAAGAGGAATTGATACTGACTATTTTTCAATCAAAAATGTTTCAGATGCTGAAGAGCAAAAACTTAGAAATTATCTAAATATTCCACATGATAAGTTCTTATTGTTATTACCTGGCAGATTAACTTATTGGAAAGGACAAAAATTATTTATTGAAGCAATAAATTTGTTAAAATCTCAAAATAAATTTAACGATTGTTTTGCATTAATTGTTGGTAGCGAACAAGGTAGAAAAAAATACAAAAATGAATTAATAGATTTAGTAAGTAAATATAATTTAAACAATTTTGTAAAAATTGCACACAGTATAAATAAAATTCCAGTAGCATACTCAATATCAAATTTGGTTATTTCTTCATCAATAGAGCCTGAGGCATTTGGAAGAGTTAGTGTTGAAGCTCAGTCAATGGAAAAGCCAATTTTAGCGAGTAATATTGGTGGTTCAACAGAAACAATTATACATGAAAAAACTGGTTGGTTATTTAAAAGCGAAAGCCCTTCTGAGTTAGCTAATTCTATTGAAATGATTAAGAAAATGGATAAAAAAATTTTAGACTCAGTTGGTAGACAAGGAAGAAAGAACGTATTAGATAATTATTCAAAAGATACTATGTGCTCTAAAACACTAGAAATTTACGAATCATTAGTTTAAAAGTTAATATGCCTTTGATTACTTTAAATGATGGGAAGCAAATAAAATATGAAAAACCTGTTACTGGAGATAAAATAGCTAAGGATATTAGCCCTTCACTTTTCAAAAAATCTTTAGCCATTAAAGTAAATGAAGAATTAAAGGATTTAGGTAGTACAGTAAGCAAAGATGCTAAAATACAGATAATCACAATTGATGATAAAGATGCCATAGAGCTATTGAGACATGACTCGGCACACACAATGGCTATGGCAGTTCAAAAACTTTTTCCTGGTACTCAAGTTACAATTGGCCCCGTAATAGAAAATGGTTTTTATTATGATTTTGCAAGAGACGAACCTTTTACTGAAGATGATTTAATAAAAATAGAAAATAAAATGAGGGAGATTGTTGAAAAAGATCCTGCCACAAGGCGTGAGGTTTGGGATAGACAAAAAGCAATAAAACACTTTAAGGATATTGGAGAGCATTTTAAGGCAGAAATTATCGAAAGTATTCCACAAAGCGAAGAAATATCAATATATTTTCACGGTGATTGGCATGACTTATGTCGAGGTCCTCATTTACCTAGTTTAGGAAAAATCGGAAAAGCTTTTAAATTAATGAAAGTTGCGGGTGCTTACTGGAGAGGTGACTCTAATAATCAAATGCTACAAAGAATTTATGGTACATGCTGGAAAAATAAAAAAGATCTAGACTTGTACTTAGAGAGATTAGAAGAAGCAGAAAAAAGAGATCATAGAAAAATTGGCAAAACTATGGATTTGTTTCATTTTCAAGAGGAAAGTCCGGGAGCTGTATTTTGGCATAAAAAAGGTTGGAATTTATTTCAATCTCTAATTTCTTTTATCCGAGATACGCAGATAAAGGCTGGCTATCAGGAAGTGAATACACCAGAAATTTTAGATAAGTCACTTTGGGAGAAATCAGGTCACTGGGAAAAATTTAAAGATTACATGTATACGACAGAAACGCCCGATGAAAGAACGTTTGCTATTAAACCAATGAATTGTCCAGGTCATTGTCAAATTTATAACCAAGGTTTAAAGAGCTATAAAGACTTACCGATTAAAATTTCTGAATTTGGAAAAGTTCATAGATACGAACCTTCAGGTTCATTACATGGGTTAATGAGAGTAAGAGGATTTACACAAGATGATGCGCATATTTTTTGCACAGAAGATCAGGTTACAGAAGAGTCAGTAAAAGTAACGAAACTTATATTAGATATTTATAAGGCCTTTGGATTTAACGATGTTATACTTAAATATGCAGATAGACCGAAATTAAGAGTTGGGGATGACAATGTTTGGGATAAATCTGAAAAAGCATTATTGGAAGCTATCAAAGCGCCAGGTATAAAATATGAAATCAATAAAGGCGAAGGAGCATTTTACGGACCTAAAATTGAATTTGTGTTGAGAGATGCAATTGGAAGAGATTGGCAGTGTGGAACCTTGCAGATAGATTTAAATTTACCTAATAGATTAAATTCGACATACATTGATACTAGTGGTGAGAAAAAAACGCCAGTAATGTTGCATAGAGCAATGCTAGGATCTATCGAACGTTTTGTTGGTATACTTATAGAGCACTATTCTGGAAAGCTACCATTATGGTTATCTCCTATTCAAGTTGGTGTATTGCCCATATCAAATGAGCAAAATGATTATGGAAAAGAAATTATTAAGTTACTTGCAAAAAATCAAATAAGATCTATTATCGATGATAGAAATGAAAAGATTAATTATAAAATACGAGAACATTCTCTATCTAAATTACCTATCCTATTAATTTGTGGTGCAAAAGAAGCTAAAGATAAATCTGTTACTATCAGAAGACTTGGAAGCGAAAAGCAAGAAATCATGAAGCTTAAAAAAATCGCAGACATCCTATCAAAAGAAATTCAGATGCCATCAGTAGTTTAAAATAAATATTAAATGAGAAATCCAAGAGTAAATCACAAAATAAGATCAAATGAAGTTCAACTAATTACTCACGAGGGCGAAAATATAGGAATAGTTCCTATTGGTGAAGCAATAAACAGAGCACAGGAAGTTGGATTAGATCTTATTGAAATAGCTCCTAACGTAAAACCTCCAGTTTGTAAAATTATAGATTATGGGAAATATAAATATGAACTTCAAAAAAAAGCCAGCAACGCAAAAAAAAAAGCAAAAAATAACTAATTTAAAAGAAATAAAACTTAGGCCTAGTACTGATAAACATGATTATAATTTTAAAATTAAAGCAGCTGGTAAATTTTTAGTAAAAGGCGATAAGGTTAAGTTTACTATTAGATTTAAAGGCAGAGAGATGGAGCATATGGAAGCTGCTAATAATTTAACAAAGAGAATTATTGAAGATACTAAAAAAGTCGGAAAAGTTGAGCAACCCTCAAAATTAGAGGGAAGACAAATGACTTTGATTATTCAACCTGTATAAATTAAGTCGATTTTTATTGTTATTAGTTTTTTTTTTTAGTATAACCCAGTATCCATGAGTAAGTTAAAAACAAAAAGTTCTGCAAAAAAACGCTTTAAGATTACAGCAAAAGGTAAAGTAAAAATGCCTCAAGCTGGAAAAAGACATGGTATGATAAAAAGAACAAATTCACAAATAAGAAAACAACGTAGGACAACGGTTATGTCAAAACAAGATGCAAGAATTGTAAAATCTTACATGCCATACAGTTTAAGAGGATAATTTATGGCAAGGGTAAAAAGAGGAAAAACAAGTAATAAAAAACATAAAAAAATTCTTAAAGCCGCAAAGGGTTACATAGGAAGAAGAAAAAACACTATCCGTGTAGCTAAACAATCGGTAGAAAGATCACTTCAATATTCTTACAGAGATAGAAGAAGAAAAAAAAGAAATTTTAGATCTCTATGGATACAGAGAATCAATGCCGGGGTTAGAGCAGAAGGACTAACTTACTCACGATTTATTAACGGTTTAGTTAAATCAAAGATGAAAATTGATAGAAAAGTGTTAGCAGATATAGCTTACAATAATCCAGAAACCTTTAAATCCATCGTAAAAAAGGTACAATCTCATTTAAATTAATTAAATTTAAATGATTGATTTAGCTCAATTAAAAGATCAAATTACGAACAAGTTGTCAAGTATCACCAGCCTAATTGATCTTGAGGAAACAAAAAGTTATTTTTTAGGAAAAAAAGGACTTATAACCCTTGCCTTCAAAAATTTGGGTAGTGTTGAAGCATCTGAACGAAAGCTACAGGCGTCTAAATTAAATATTATAAAAAATGATTTAATAGATAGATTAAATAATCTACAAAATGAATACGAAACTAGGCAAATAAATACTAATTTAAATTCCGAAAAATTAGATATAACATTACCTTCAAAAAAAATTATTAAGGGTAAAATTCATCCAGTATCTCAAGTGATAGATGAATTAACATCTATTTTCTCTGAAATAGGTTTCTCAGTTGCAGAAGGTCCCGATATAGAAAATGAATATAATAATTTTACCGCATTAAATACACCTGAACACCATCCAGCAAGGGAAATGCATGATACATTTTATTTAGATAAAAATAAAAAAACTTTATTAAGAACTCATACTTCTCCTGTGCAAATTCGAACAATGCTTAAAAGTAAACCACCAATTAAAATCATTGTCCCAGGAAGAACATATCGTTGTGATAGCGATATGACCCACACACCCATGTTTCACCAACTTGAAGGTTTGTATGTTGATAAAAATATAAATATGGGCGATCTGAAAGGTTGTTTAGAATATTTTTTAAAAAAATTTTTTGAAGATAATAAATTAAAAATGAGATTAAGACCTAGTCATTTTCCATTTACAGAACCAAGTGCTGAGGTAGATATAAGTTATAAAATAGAAAATGAAAAAATTGTAGTTGGCGAGGGAGATAAATGGCTGGAGGTGTTAGGATGCGGTATGGTTCATCCTAATGTTCTTAAAAATGTAAAAATAGACTCGAATAAATTCCAAGGATATGCTTTTGGTGTAGGTATTGATAGGCTTGCAATGTTAAAGTATGGAATTACAGACCTTAGATCATTTTTTGAAGGAGACATTAGATGGCTAGATCATTATGGCTTCGACTGTAACGATGTTCCGACAAATTATAGAGGATTAAGTAAATGAAATTTACACAATCTTGGCTTGCACGTCATCTAAAGATTAAATCAACATCTAATCACATATCAGAAGTTTTAACTAAAATCGGACTCGAAGTAGAAAGTATAACAAAGCCTAATAAGAATTTAAATCTTTTTAAAGTTGCGCAAATCTTGAATGTTTCGAAACATCCTAATGCAGATAAGCTTAAAATTTGCGAGGTTAATGTTGGACGTGATACAGTTAAGGTTGTGTGTGGGGCAAGTAATGCCAGAGAAAGATTAATTACTGTATTTGCACCGCCTGGTGCAATTATCCCAAAAAATAATATGAAGCTCGAGGTAGCTAAAATTCGGGGAGTAGAATCATTTGGAATGCTTTGTTCAGAAAGTGAATTAAATATATCAAATGATTCAAAAGGCATAATAGAATTAAAAAAACATAAGGTTGGTGAAAATTTTTTTCAAAATGAAGAAGATGTTTTTGATATTGCTATTACACCAAATAGATCGGATTGTTTAGGTGTAAAGGGTATAGCAAGAGATTTGTATGCTTCTGGGTTAGGTAAGTTTATAGATAATTCAAAAATTTCATTTAAATCTAAATTAAACAGAAAAATAAAAGTCAGTATTCAAAAAAACTCAGGATGCTCAATGTTTGGTAGTTTAATAATTCAAGGTATAAAAAATTGCGAAAGTCCAAAATGGCTTAAAAGCTATTTATCCTCTATAGGATTAAAACCAATATCAGCCATAGTAGACATCACTAACTTCATTATGATTGATCTTAATAGACCTATGCATGCATATGATCTTAATAAAATTGAAAAAGAAATAATTGTCAGAAAAAGTAAAAATAACGAAAGATTTTTAGCGCTTGATGATAAAGAGTATAATTTACCAACAAATTCATGTGTAATAACTGATAGGAATAGTGTGCTAGGACTTGGCGGTATTATTGGTGGGAAAACAAGCTCAATTTCAAATAATACAAGTGATATTGTATTAGAGGCCGCAGCATTTGACCCAATAAGTATCTCAAGCACATCAAAAAAGCTTTCATTAATTACTGATGCCAAATATCGGTTTGAAAGAGGTGTTGACCCAAATTCAATAGCAGAGGGGCTAAAAATAGCTGCAAAATTGATCACTGAAATATGTGGAGGTAAAACTGGAAAAATTTCCATTGTAGGAAAGAAACCACTGCAAAATAATAAAATAAAATATGATTTACAATTTTTTAGTAAGAAAATTGGTTTTGATATTCCAATCAATAAACAATCTGAAATATTAAAAAAATTAGGTTTCAATATTAAAAAAAGTGGTAAATTTTTAAATTTAACAGTGCCGTCTTGGAGACCAGATATTTCAAAACCCGAATGTATAACTGAAGAAATATTGAGAATTATTGGGTTAGATAAAATTCCGTCAAGTCCGCCAGATACAAAAAAGATTAAAGAGTCATTAAATTATCATCAAAAACTATTTCATTTACTCCAAAGATCTTTTGCAAGCAGAGGATACAAAGAAACTATCTCATGGACATTCACCAACAGTAAATATGACGTGTATTTTTCAGACGCGACTAAAAAAATTCAAAATCCAATATCGTCTGATTTGGACTGTCTTAGATCATCAAATTACGTAAATTTGTTAACTCAGCTTAAAAATAATATAGACAGGTCCTATACAAATATACCGATATTTGAAATAGGCCCGTACTTCGAAAAAGATTTAAATCAAAAGATTGCAGCTTCCGGAATATACTCTGGGAATAAAAATTATTCTACTTGGATTGAACCTAATAAACAAATTAGTATTTATGATATTAAAGAAGACCTTCTATATATTTTGTCTGATGCAGGCATTGATATAGACAATTTATTTATAAAAAGATCTCAAAAGAAATATTATCACCCTGGTAAATCTGGTGAGATATTTACAAATGAAACTTCTAAAGAATGTATTGCATCATTTGGCGAAATACATCCCATTATCACTAAACATTTTGATATAGAAAAATATAAACCTTGTGGATTTGAGATATACTTAGATAGCATTAAAGAACCAAAACTACCTCAAAGAATTATAAAAAATAAATTTGAAAAATCTAACCTACAAATTGTTGAAAGAGATTTCGCTTTAATTTTTAATAAGGATGTAACAGCTCAAGAAATTAAAAAAACTATCAAAAATACCAATCCAATATTAATTAAATCAATAGATTTTTTCGATTTATATGAAGGAGAGAAAATTGATCAAAATCAAAAATCTGTTGCCATAAAAGTAATTTTTGAACCAAAAAAGGAAACTTTTAAGGATAAGGAAATTGAAATGTTTTGTAAAAACATAATCGCTTCGCTAGAAACATTGGGCGGATCACTTAGATCTTAATGTCAGATATAAAACTCATTAGAAATTTTTCAATTATCGCACACATTGATCACGGTAAATCAACTTTGGCAGATCGTATAATTCAATTATGTGGAGGCCTATCAGACAGAGAGATGAAAGATCAAGTTTTGGACTCCATGGAAATAGAAAGGGAGAGAGGTATTACGATTAAAGCTCAGACCGTTAGGTTAAAATATAAATTAAATAATAAAAATTATATTTTAAATATTATAGATACTCCTGGGCATGTAGATTTTAGTTACGAAGTAAATAGATCATTAGCTGCATGCGAGGGTTCAATACTTGTTGTTGATAGTACGCAAGGTGTTGAAGCACAAACTTTAGCAAATGTTTATCAGTCTATAGAAAATAATCACGAAATAATTATTGTTTTGAACAAATCTGATCTTCCTGCATCTGAACCCGATAGGGTAAAGAAACAGATCAAAGATGTTATTGGTATAGATACTAGCGAGTCTATCTTAGCATCTGGTAAAACAGGAGAGGGTGTCGATAAAATTTTGTCTACTATAATTAATAAGCTTCCATCTCCTTCAGGAATTGTAGAAAATAAATTATCTGCTCTGTTAGTTGATAGTTGGTATGATAGTTACCTTGGTGTTGTTACTTTAGTTCGAGTGATAGATGGTAAAATAAAAATAAATGATCAAATTATGATGATGTCTTCCGGATCAAAATACCAAGTAGAAAAAGTAGGATATTTTACACCAAAGCCTATAGATTGTGATGAAATAGGTCCAGGTGAAATTGGTTTTATAGTAACCGGTATTAAAGATCTTTCAGACACAAAGGTTGGAGATACAATTACTCACGCAAAACTCCCAACAGATAAACCGTTACCTGGATTTAAGCCCAGTAAACCAGTCGTATTTTGTGGTTTGTTTCCAGTAGACAGTACTGAATATAGTTTATTGAAAGATAGTATCGCAAAATTAAAATTAAATGACTCGTCTATTACTTATGAACCTGAAAATTCTTCAGCATTAGGATTAGGATTTAGATGTGGTTTTTTAGGCTTATTACATCTTGAAATTGTAGTACAAAGATTAAGCAGAGAGTATGGTATTAATTTGATCACAACAACCCCCGGAGTAGTTTACAAACTAGAAAAAAATGATGGTGAGGTAATTGATTTACAAAACCCTTCAAACATGCCCGAAACAAATTTAATTAAAGAGATAAATGAGCCTTGGATAAGTGCAACATTGATTACCCCGGATGAGTATCTAGGATCGATAATAAAGCTATGTGAAGAAAAAAGAGGTATTCAAAAAAACTTAAGTTACTCAGGATCACGCGCGATATTAAAATATGAGATGCCTCTTAATGAGGTAGTTTTTGATTTTTATGACAGGATTAAATCAATATCAAGTGGTTATGCTAGTTTTGATTATGAACTTTTAGGTTATCAACCGGGAGATTTAACGAAGCTAAGTATATTAGTTAATTCACAACCAGTAGACGCCCTATCTATGATTATTCATAAAGATTTTGCGGCGAAACAAGGCAGATTGGTTTGCGAAAAATTAAAAGATTTAATACCAAGACATCAATTTCAAATACCGATTCAAGCTGCGCTAGGAGGCAAAATTGTAGCTAGAGAAACTATAAAAGGCTATAAAAAAGATGTGCTTACAAAAATTCATGGTGGCGGCGCCAGAGATAGAAAAAGAAAGTTATTAGATAAACAAAAAAAAGGTAAAGCTAAAATGAAGCAATTTGGGAGTGTTGAAATTCCCCAAGATGCATTTATAGGAGTTTTGAAAATTAATAAGGATAATTGATGAAGTTTATAAGACAGATCAAAAGAGTCATTAATTACAAGCTGAAGTTTTCTGGCAAAGAAAACACAGACCTAAATTATTTAGTTCATGCTAACGTTTCAAAAGAGTTAAAAGAATTGATGACAAAATATGGAAGTGATAAAGGTAATTTGAATAAACATCATAATTTTGCTGATTTATATTCTTCGATATTTTCAGGAAACAGGGGTAATATAAAAAATTTTTTAGAAGTTGGTCTTGGCTCTAATAATATAAACGTATTAAGCAATATGGGATATGACGGCAAACCATTAGCATCTTTAAGGGCATGGCGTGATTATTTTCCAAATGCTCAAATTTATGGAGCAGATATTGATAGTAATATTTTAATAAACGAAGAACGTATTAAAACTTTTTTTGTTGATCAAACAAAGCCAGATACCATCATAGAAATGTTAAAAAAAATAGACTGTAACGAATTTGATGTTATTTTAGACGACGCATTACATACTTTTGAAGCAAATATATGTTTATTTGAAAATACATATTCAAATCTGAAGTATAATGGTATCTATATTATTGAAGACATTTATTATAAAGACAAAATTAAATTTATTAAATATTTTAAAGAAAAAAAAATTTTATTTTCACTGATAGATATTTATCATGAAAATAACATAGCAAATAACGGAGTAGTTATAATAAAAAAAAATGAGAATCTTTGATTGTTTTACATATTATGATGAAGACATTCTTTTAGACTTAAGATTGAATACATTATATCCATATGTTGATAAGTTTGTGATAATTGAGTCAAAACAAACGGATCTTAATGATGTTAGAGAATTAAATTTTAAAATGAAAAATTTCGAAAAATTTAAAGATAAGATTTTGTACTGTCCGATCGAAAATTTGACCGTAGATCAATCTTTGAAATTAAAAAAAAATTGGTCAAAACATCATTTGATGGATCAATCTAGAAGAAATAAAATATCAGAATATATACATGATGCATCAGAAAATGATTGGATTATCATATCTGATGTCGATGAAATTCCTAATCCGAAAGTATTTAAAAAATTTAATACAAAAAAAAAATATGCTTTTTTTGAACAAAGTTTATATCAGTATAAATTCAATTTACTGAATATTAGTTCACCAACTTGGTATGGATCAAGAATATGTGTGAAGAAGTTTTTAAAGTCACCTCAATGGTTAAGAGATTTTAAAATAAAAAAAAATACAAATATATTTAAAAAATTATTATTTAATCCACAAATAATTGCTAATGGAGGGTGGCATTTTAATTCAGTCAGAAGTCCAAAAGACTTAATAAAAAAATTTAAATCCTTTGCACACGCAGATCATTATAAGCATATTTTAGATGAGAAAATTATAAAAGATAAGATTGAAAAAATGGAAGTTTTATACGATCGTGAACATGAATTAAGAAGAGTTGATGTAGATAATTCGTTTCCAGAATATTTTTTAAAAAATAAGCAAAAATTTGAGGAATTTATTATTTGACTGAATAGTTCCATGATAATATTTTAATAAAATGTTAAAAAATAAGATAGTATCTGAAAAATACTTAAATTCTTTGGAATTAATATCAAATATTAAGAATAACTATAATTCTGAAGAACCTTATCCAAATACTACTATTCCTAATTTCTTTAATGAAAATTATTTGAATGATATCATTTCAGAATTCCCCGACTTATCAAAAATACAAGCCTCTAGAAGTTATAATAATAAAAATGAGATTAAATTAGCAAGTAATGACTATAAAAAATTTCCGAACAAAATCAAAGAAATATTTAATTATTTAAGTTCAGAGGAATTTTTAAATTTTTTGCAGTACGTTACATCAATTAAAGAAAAACTAATTGCAGATAAAAATTTAAACGGGGGTGGACTACATGAAATAAAAAGAGGAGGTTACTTAAAAGTTCATACAGACTTTAATAGACATCCAACGTTACCATTAGACAGGAGATTAAATATTTTGATTTATTTAAATAAAAATTGGAAAGAAGAGTATGGCGGTGAATTGCAACTTTGGGATAAAGATATGAAAAATTGTGTAAGAAAAATATTACCTGTGTTTAACACGCTTGTTATATTTAGTACAACTGATTTCAGTAATCATGGCCATCCTGATCCCCTAATGTGCCCAATTGATAAATCTAGAAGATCGCTCGCGACATATTACTATTCTGATGGAAGACCAGAGAATGAAGTGCTAACTAATAAAAAAAATAGAACCGAATTTAAAGATCGTTTTGGCTTTAATAATGAGACGTATAAGAGAAAAGAAACAATAAAAAATTATTTAAGAAAATTCAAATTTTACCAAAGCTTAAAAAATTTAGAGAAGAAATATTTAAGATCAAGTAAAAATAAATAAAATTACAATTTAATTAACTTATTTTTAAAAATTTTGTGATTATTTTTATACCATTTAATAATATAACTTATATCATTAATTAATTTTCTTTTTGGTTTCCAACCTAATTTCTTAATTTTTGTAATGTTTATTGAGTATCTTTTATCATTAAACGGCCTATCATTAATAAATTTAATTGATTTCTTTGGATTTAAATTTAGTTGTCCGCATACTAATTTAGCTATGTCTATATTCTTAAAATAATTATTGTTACCTATATTGTATATTCCAATTTTATTTTTCTTTATTAAAAGATTAATTGCATCTGTAAAATCATGCACGGATAGATAGCACCTAACATTTTTACCGCTTCCATGAATTTCAATTTTTTTTTTATTTATTAAATTATAAATACAAGATGGGATAAGTTTTTCAGGAAACTGGCGTATCCCATAAATATTATTTCCTCTTACAATTAAAATGTTTGATTTAAAATGAAACTTATATGAATTAATAATAATTTCTGCTGCAGCTTTTGATGCAGAATACGGGTTAGTTGGGTTCAAATTATCTGTCTCTTTAAAGCTACCTTTGTTTTTTTCACCATAGACTTCATCTGTACTAACGTGAATAATTTTTTTTATTTTACTATTTAAACATGTTTGAAAAAATGTGTGTGCACCTAAAGTATTTGTTTTTGTAAATAAAATAGAGTTATTGAATGATCTATCTACATGGCTTTCGGCTGCAACATTTATGGCTAAATCAAAATTTTTAATTAAATTTTTATATTTTTTATCATTAACTAAATCACAATTAATAAATTTAACTCTTTTTTTATCTTTAATTATTTTAGATAAAAAATTAATATTTGCCGCATATGTCAATTTATCTAAAATTACTAATTTTGATTTTGGTAATCTTTTATATAAACTCTCACAAATATGGGACCCGATAAATCCAGCCCCACCAGTAATAAAAATTTTCATTACAATCTAAATATTATTATTACGATATTTAATCAATTAATAATAAACATATATTTGACAAATTTTTTATATTATAAGTTTCTTGTAATGAAAATTGCAGTGCATATACCTTTTTATAATCAAAGTCCCGAAGAAACGCAGAGGCCATTAAATAAAAATAAAATTTTTTTTTTAAAAAAAAGCTTATTATCTTTAGAGTCTCTTAAAATCAGAACAGATATATATATTCATACACATAATAATTATTTAGATGACAAAAACATAAAACACAAAATCATTAAACATAAATTAAATAATGACGAATTAAAAAAGGGATACTTAACCTGGGTTGTAAGAAAATTTATGGAAAAGCAGGCCAACGATTATGATTATTTTATGTATAAGGAGCATGATATAATTTTTAATCAGAAAAATTTTAATTATTGGAAAAAATATAATTCAATACTAAAGAAACATGATTTTAATACTGGTTTTTTAGTTCTAGAAAAAGGAAACAAAAAATATTATTCAATACACTCCCAAGAAAAATTAAAGGAGTATATTGATATTAATAATACAAGATTTTTTGTAGTTAACTTCCCTTATTATTGTTGTTGGATATATGATCGAACAGAATTTAAAAAATTTATAAATACAAAATGGTGGAAATTTAATTGGAATGGAAAAAATTACTTAACATTTTATGGTATTACTGAAATGTCGGCTATTGGCTGGCATGGTTTAAATATGGATAGGTATAAGCTTACACTAATACCAAAAATTAATAAATTTGTTGATGAGGGATGTTTTTTAATTCATTCTACTAATAATTATTTTTATAGAAGAAAGCACATGATGTTGTCAGGTAGATATGTGTGTAAATTTTCAAAAAATGATTTAGTAGGTAATAAATTATTTAAATATAGGTATATCACTAAAATAGATAAATTTATTTTAAAATTAAAATTTAGTTTAAGGACAATTTTAAGGTTATATAAATAGATAGAAAGGAGAGGTGGCCGAGTGGTTGAAGGCGCACGCTTGGAAAGTGTGTAAAGGGGAAACTCTTTCGCGGGTTCGAATCCCGCTCTCTCCGCCAAAATTAAAATGAAAAAAATTATATATATTAGCTTTACTTTACTCTTTGCTTATTATTCTAGCATTGTAATTTCTTTGTACAATCTCCATAAAGCGGTATTTTTAAAAAATTCAAATTTAATAGAAGAATATATAGAATTTAAAACTTTAAAATTAAACCTTAAAGAAAATATAGATAAAACTATTAAATCTGAAATTGAAAAAGATAAGAGCCTTGATCCAGCTACAAAACTTTTAACGTTTGCCCTGGCCTCAAATTTTAGTGAAATTTTAATAAGTAACTACATTAACTCAAAGGATATAACATTATTACTAAATAAAATTAATAATGACAAAGTTCCTAAACCAAATTTAGCAAAAACTTTTTTTGTAATTATAAAATTAAATTTCGAAAACTTTAATCAAATATATATAAATTATGAAAAAAATAATGAGCAAATTCCATTAGTTTTTAAAAGAGATACGTATCGGTGGAAGCTAATAAATATTAAATTTAATTCCGATCAAATAAGAAGAATAATTAAATTTTAAGATTTTAACCATCTGTTATTATTTGTAGTCCAATCCACTACCTGTTTTATTCTATCTTCAATAGATATTTGTGGTTCCCAACCATTCGCCTTCATTAAATTACCATCTAATGAGTATCTTAAATCATGACCTGGTCTAGAAGAGTGAAAATCTACCATCTCGTAATTTAATTTTTTTCCAAGACATTTAGCTATATTTTCTGCTAATTGAAGATTTGTCCATTCGACAGGACCAACTAAGTTAAACTTTGGGCATTTAGCTCCTCCAAAATCGTTTTGAACATTTCTCAGCTTCTTCAAATTCTTAATTAAAAAAAAAGTGCCATCAGCCACGTCTGCCGCATGAATATAGTGCCTACTTCCTGGAATTTTTTTGGATTTGTCACTATGTATGAAGACTTTTTTTCCGTCATAAATATTTTTAATACACATAGGAATAAATTTTTCTGGATGTTGTCTTTCACCAAATACGTTCATTGTATGTGTAATAAAAATAGGCATATTATAGCTATTCTCAAAAGCAACACTTAATTCTTCACCACCAGCTTTTGTAGCACTGTAAGGATTTGTTGAATTATATCTGTCTCTTTCTTTGTAATTTACATCTTTAGGCGCTGGTCCAAAAACTTCATCAGTACTAAAGTAGATAAACAGTTCTAGTTTAGAATTCTTTCTCGCGAAATTTAAGATGTTACAGGTGGCTACAACATTATCGTACACAAATGTCAGAGGATCTTGAATAGATCTATCAACATGAGATGATGCTGCCATATGTAATATATAATTGAATTGCCCCAAATCAGCAGCAAGCATTTCGTTGACTTCACTTCTTAAATCATGAAAAATTATTTTAATTCTTTTTTTCTGCTTTTCATCATAACCATTCATTAAATCCGATATTCTATTTAAATTTCCAGAGTAATCCAATCGGTCTAATGACACTATCTCCCAGTCGGTATTTTCTAGATAGTATTTTATGGCATGATGAGCTATAAAACCTGCACCACCTGTAATGAGAACTCGTTTTGACATTTTAATATTTTGTAAATTATAAAATGATGAATTTAACAATTCTAATATTAACTTACAATAGTGATATTGCATTAGAAAAGTGTATTTCTTCTATCGATCAAAAAATTCCGATCATAGTTATAGAGAATTCGGCTAGAAAAGATTTTAAAGATAATATTGAAAAAAAATACGAAAACTTAAAGTGTATACTAAATATGAAGAATTTAGGTTTTGGAAGTGCCATGAATATCGGCCTTAAACAAATAACAACCAAATATGTGTTAACATTAAATCCAGATACTGTTTTAAAAAAAGATACTATATCAAACTTACTTTTAGCAGCTCAAAAACTTAGGGATTTCTGTTTACTTGCCCCTAGTGTCTCAAATAATTCTATACCGAATTACGGTTTTTTAAGTCCTTCTAAAATAGAAAAAAAGACTAATGATAACATTTTTGAGGTTGATTATATTAATGGATTTGCAATGTTTTTTAATTTAAAAAAATTTAATGATAATGATTTTTTTGACGAGAATTTTTTTTTATATTTGGAGGAGATAGATTTATGCAAAAGGATGAGAGATAAAGACGAAAGAATATTTGTAATTAAGAATTCAATAATTGATCACGCTGGGGGAAAGTCAGCAAATACTGAGTTTAGAAGAGAAATTGAGTATGCAAGGAATTGGCATTGGATGTGGTCGCAAGTCTACTTTAATAAAAAACACTTTAATTTACTTAAAGCAATAAAAGTTACTATCATAAAATTTTGTTTATCATTTATTAAAAGTATTTTGTATTTATTGATATTCAATTTTAATAAGAGTAAAATTCATTGGCTGAGGTTTAATGGCTTATTAAATGCTTACATTGGCAAAAAGGCTTTTTATAGATCAAAATTAGACTATGAATAAATTATCTTTAAGATTTTTCAATATTTACCATCATATTTTTGGTGAACATTTTAATAAAAGAATTGACTATAAATTTCCTTCAAATGTAATGAGATGGGATCTGGTAAAGGAAATTATAAAAAGAAAAAATTATAAAAGATATTTAGAAATTGGATGCGACACTGATTTGTTATTTTCAAAAATTCCTGATTTAAATGTAAAAATTGGAATTGATCCAATATCGGGCGGAAATTACAGGGGAACAAGTGATGAATTTTTTAAACAGAATAAACAAAACTTTGACTGTATATTTATAGATGGTCTACATACATATAAACAAGTAAAGAATGATATCTTAAATTCAATAAAATTTTTGAATGAAGATGGCGTTATACTTGTTCATGATTGCCTTCCTACGAATTTTTATCAACAGGCAGTTCCAAGATGCAAAATGTTATGGACCGGGGATGTTTGGAAATCTATTGTTGAATTAAGAACCAAAGATAATATCGATGTATGTGTTTGTAGGATTGATATGGGTGTTGGCATTATTAAAAAGCGAAAAAATTCTAAAAAATTAGAATTTAACTGTAAAGACTTTTCAAAACTAAAATATAAAGAATATTACGCTAATTATGTAAATTTTATGAGAATAATATCTTATGAAGATATCTTTAATTTTTTAAACGCCTAAGTCTTTTTAAGTCGTTAATTTTATCTACAGTAAACCATTTAATTGGCGAGCAATTTGAAACATAAAGTTTTTTAGTTTTTATAAGTTGATTCCACAGTATATTAAAATCCTCGCAAGGTTTTGTAATTTTATTTAGCTTCATTGGATTTAAAATCTGAATTCCAGAACAATATATATCTGATTTTTTTTTTCTACTTAATTCTTGTACTTTATTCTTTTTATAAAATATATAATCTCCATCCAAACCTTCAACTGGTGATACCGGAACCAACATGCAAGGAGGACTATTTAGATTAATGTAATCGTTCTCAATTTTTTTAAAATTTATATTAGTTATGTTATCACAAGTAAGAACAAACATTGGTCTGTTTAGAAATTTAAACATAGAATTATAAATCCACCAACAGTTACCTTTCCCTTCGGTATTAACAATTGATGACACTTTATTTTCAATAACATGCTTTGCTACAATTGGACCTTTATATCCCACAGAAACATGCACATTTTTTATTTGTTTTTTTATTTTTTTAATACCATTAGAAATTAATGTATTTTGCTTATATTTAACCATTCCCTTTGGGATTTTAAAAGTCAAAGGTCTTAACCTCACGCCTCTGCCAGCAGCCATAATAAATGCGTCTTTAATAAGATTTTTTTTTTTCATTTCATGCCAAAACTCAATATCTTATCTATTTCTGAATTAGATAATTTTTTTGAATTAGATGATGATATTATTTTTTTTATAGGTTTTTTAGAAATTTCATTAAAGTTAATCACAAAATAATTTTTTTTCTTGTCTTTTAATAAATATGAATACTTTAATTCATCTTCTCCTATTAAGAATTCATCTAATCTATCGCCACCTCTCTTTTTAGATATTGCGTATTTTCCTCCATAATTTGATATCCAGCGTTTTAAAATATCCATTATTTTGGCCGATTTCATTTCTACAGAGAGAATTTTACCATTTAATTTTCTCCTCATTTTAATTGACCTAGATACTAGATCTACAGCTTCGTCTACACTAAAAAAAAATCTTCTCATATATGGTCCGGTTGTAAAAATTTTCTTATTTTTGTTGTACATTTCTTTCCAAATTGGAAGAACTGAACCAGTAGACCATGCTACATTACCGTATCTGACGCATAAAAAATTTGTTTTAGAATTATTTGCTGATGCAATAAAAGTTTTTTCCATTATAGACTTACTTAATCCATAAATATTTTTTATAGGTGGAGATGCTTTATCGGTTGAAATTCCTATTACAGTTTCAATATTTTTATCTATTGCTACTCTTGCAACATTACTTGAACCAACAATATTACAATCTATACATTCAAAAGGAAATTTTTCTGATAAATCAACAAACTTTGTGGCTGCAGCGTGTATTATAATTTTTGGTTTAATGAGATTTACCGCATCTCTAACTGAGTCAATATTTGCAACGTCTAAAGGCACTATCTGGCATTTCGTAACTCTTTTTGCAAAAAAATTTTGCTTATTATTCCTTGCTCCTAAAATTACTTTAAATTTACTTTGGAGTTTCTTAGCTAAATTAATGCCTAGAAAACCAGTGCCACCTGTAATTAATATTTTTGTCATAATCTTTTGGACAATTAATTTGATAACAGACTCTATAGGGTATAAAAACAAAAATATAAACACATAATTAACAAATATCTTATGTATTATTAATTGAATGAAAAAAATTCACAAAAAAGTTGCAATTGTAATACCAACTCATAAGACTAAACACGAAAGTGATGAAGAGCTATCCTTAAGATGCCTAGATAATAAGTTAGGAGAAATAGATAAATTTATCGTTTGTCCAGATAAGGCTGATCCACAAATTTCGTTAAAGAATTTAAAGACTATTAAATTTGAAAATTTTCATTTTGAAACGTGGCTTAATTATAATGCATTATTAAAAACAAAAATTTTTTGGAGTAAATTTATTGATTATGAATTTATACTATTATATCAAACTGATTGTTTGTTATTTAAAGCAAATATAGAGGAATGGATTAATTTAGACTATAGTTTTATTGGGCCGCCACATATAAACATAAAAAAAGAAAAATTAAGTTTTGTAGGGAATGGAGGATTTTCATTAAGAAAAGTGAATGACCACTGGAAAGCACTTAATAATAAAAAAATATATTTATTTAACACCAAGAGACAAACCTTAAAATATTTGCTTGGGAGAAAAAGACTTGTATATTTTTTAAAAACAATTTTCAAAGCTTTTTTAATTTATATAAAAAAACGAATAAATGACAAAAATTACTCATTTAAGGAGAGTTTTATAAGCAATTCAATTTATCCCGAGGATATTTTCTGGTGTATGTTTGGACCAAACTTAAATTCTGATTATAAAATTTGCCCAGCAAAAAAAGCTATAAGTTTCGGATTTGAAAGTGCTCCACAATTAGCTTTTAAATTAAATAAAAATAAAAAACCTTTTGGGTGTCACAACTGGACCCACTACGACAAACATTTTTTTCAAAATTTGCTTAATGATAAATAAAAAAATTTGTATTGTATATTCGCACCATAAATTGGGGGATCTAATTTGGCAGTTACCTTATATGAAATCCATAAGTGACCATCATTTATGTAAAATTACTTTAGTTACTAGACTTAAAACGCAGGCAAAAGACATTCTTAAAGATGAAGTTTATATCGAGAAAATTCATTACAACTTATTTAGGAAGAAAATATTTTATATTTTAGATTTATTTTCTCTTTGGATTTTTTTCAAAAAAGAAAAGTTCACACATATCTATTTGTTAGATAAAATTTCAAGACCAGCTATAGCAGCGCGGTTAGCTGGAGTTAAAAATATTATTGGAGTAGGAATTGGAAATCAGAGCAAGTGGATTACAAATAAAAAATATTTAAGCAAAGGGGATTTTCGATTTAATTTCTCTCAACAGACACAAAAATTTCTTGATATGCAGGGTATTGAGACAAAAATTAAAACACCAAAAATTAACTTTTCAAAAGAAAGTTTAAAAAGTATTAAGATTGAAACAAATTTAAAAAGCAGAATATTTTCGTTTGGGGTTGATGCATTTGATCCCTGGAAGATTTGGCACGAAGAGTATTTTGCACGACTAGCAGATAAGCTTTTTAGTAATAATTTAGTAGATCAAATTTTTTTGATTTGTTCTAATTCTAATAGTTCATATGCAGAGAAAATCATTAAATTATCTTCTAATAAAAATTTTATAAATTGCAGTAGCATGAATCTCCTACAAATAATAAAATGCTTGAAACATTCAATATGCTTTTTAGGTAATGATAGTGGTCCACTTAATCTTAGTGCCGCCCTAGGCATAAAAAGTTTCGGATTAGTCTCTAACACTAGTTCAAAACAATTAGAATTTAGTAATGTAGAAATAATTAAGTCAAAAAATTATAATTATGAAATAGATATAGGAAATCAAAAGATCGGTGACAACTTTATAAAAGATCGTGAGTTAATGAGAGATATTTCTGTTGATCAAGTTTTCAATACTATGAAGGAGAAACAAAATTGGAAAATTTAATTATAATTGGAGCCGGTTTCACAGCGGCAACTTTAACCAGGTTTTTAAATGAGAAAGACCCTTTAATAATTGACAAAGGTAGAGGAGCAGGTGGAAGATGTTCATCAAGAAGAGTAGAAGATATTGGAGTTTTTGATCATGGTCTTCAATATGTAAGTAGTAAAAATAATGATTTTATAGAATTTTTAAAAGATGGATTAAAAGAAAATTTATTGTCGTGGAATGGTGAATTTTATAATGAAAAAAACGAATTAAATAAAAGTGAAAAATTTATAGGTAAAAATGGAAATAACGAATTTGTTAAAAAAATTTTAAAATCAAAAAATCAACTATATAAAACACAAGTAGAAAAACTAATTTTCAAAAATAATCATTGGCAAGTTATTTTAAATAGTAACAAGTCAATTGATACCAAAAAGGTTATAGTAACGATACCTGAAGAACAATGTTATGATTTGCTCAAGGATGTCTATGATATTGATTATAAAAATCAAACAATGTCGAATCTCACATTAATGGTTGCAATCAAAAATAACATAAACACTTTTTCTGGTAAAAAAATTAAAGAAAAAGAAGATGTAATTTCTTGGATAGCAAATGAGAATTCAAAAAATAGAGATGTCAACAACAGTTCTTTAGGTTTATACACTGTGCAATCAACAGAAAAATTTGCAGAAAAAAATTGTCCACAATACTATAGTAATAAAGAAATTATAAAGAAAGAGATGTTAAAAAGATTTTTAAATATTTTACACATAGAAAATCCAGAGGTTAAATATTGTAGTATTCATAGTTGGAGATTAGCTTACAAAAAAAATAATTTTTCTAATAAGGTAATTTGGGATCAGAAAAAAGGATTAGGAATTTGTGGTGACTGGATTTCGGGACCTAAGTTAGAAAATAGTTGGGAAAATTCTAAAAAGTTCTCTGATATTTACAACAATTCATAAAGTTTTTTAATTAAATTAACTCCTCTCGGATCAGATCCCATTGAAGGATTTATTTTTCTAGAAATGAAAGATACACCTATTCCTTCTTTTGGATCTGCAAAACCTAAAGATCCGCCCCACCCATTATGTCCAAAGGACTCTTTATTTTTTCCAAACATCCAACCACCTCGAAGAATTAAACCACAATTAGTCCACTTAACTTTCATTTTAAGATTATTATCAATCTCATTATTTGTTATTTGGATTAATTTTTCTAAGGTTTCTTTTTTAATTATGTTGTTTGTATCATATTTTAAATCGTTTGCTAAAAAATCAAAAAATTTTGCCACAGATAATGAAGAGCCGTGTCCTCCTAGTGATGGAATTATTGCCTTTCTAAATTTGTTTGAGTTAAAAAAATGCAGGTCATGAGGAGGATTATTAAAAGCAGTTAAGTTATCTTCCTGAATTAGAGTGTTCTGTTTAGAATAAATTAAATCATAACAATTTCGACTATCATTATTTTTAAAGTGAAAATTTAGTTTTTTATCTCTAATAACTTCTTTATGTAAATAATCCTCAATATCTAATCCTGTGATTAATTTTATTATATTACAAATTATATATCCATGGGTTTTTGCATGATAGCAATTAAATTTGCCAGGTTCATGATCGGGTTCTTGATTCTCTATAAGTGTAATAATTTTTTCCCAATCTAAAAGATCTTCACTTTTAAGTTTTGTTTTAAAACGGTGTACTCCAGACTGATGAGATAATACGTGTTTTACGGTAATATTTTTTTTGTTAGATTTTCCAAAATTCTTCCAATAAAAAGATATCTCCTTATCAAGATTTATTTTATTTTGATCTATTAGTTTTAATAAACAACCACAATAAATACCTTTACTAAGCGAGAAAGTATTTACCAAAGTATTATTATCCCAATCTTCTTTAAGGTTCTTAGATTTTCCAAATATATTAATTAGTATCTTATTATTTTTAACGACAGAAAATCCCGCACCCTCATCGACTTCTTTTAGGTATTTTTTAAATAAATCTTTAACTGGAAAAAAATTATCAGTACAACTACCTTGAACGTCCATTAAATAGCTAATTTAAAAGCAAAATTCCTTCCGAGACTTATTTTTAAATCCTGACAAAATCTTGCTGCTTCAGCACCGTCGATAATTCTGTGATCATATGATAGAGAGATAGGCATCATCATTCTTCTTTGAAATTTTCCGTTCAAAAATATTTGTTTACTCTCAGTTCTGCCAACTCCTAATATACAAACCTCGGGCGGATTAATAATTGGTGTAAAAAAACTTCCTCCAATTCCACCTAAAGATGAAATCGTCATTGATCCACCAAAAAATTCCTTTTTATCAATTTTTAACTCTTTACATGCTTTACTAATTTTTCTTAACTCTTTACTAATTGTAGATAGATCTTTGTTATTTACATCTCTAATTTTCGGAACCATTAATCCATGAGGGGTATCAACAGCAATACCTATATGAAAGTATTTTTTAAAAGTTATCTCTTCCTTAATAGGATCAATAGATGAATTAAAATTTGGGTATCTTTTCATAGCATTTACTATTGCTCTGATTATAAATGCTATAGGTGTAATTGGTATTTTCTCCTTGGTGTTTAAATCAGTAAGATTTTTTCTAAATGTTTCCATTTCAGTAACATCAATTTCATCATGTTGAGTCACGTGAGGTATAGTAGACCAAGCATTTACTAAATGAGGACCCGATAGTCTTTTTATTCTAGGAATTTTTTCTACTTTAATATCACCAAATTCGCTATGGGGATAAGGCATATCTTCGATAATGTTCTTCTTAGATGATGAAGCAGAGCCTATATTCTTGACGTGCTCTTTAATATCTATCTCTAAGACTCTTCCATCTCTTCCTGTGCCGTGTACTTGAGAAAGATCTACCCCAAGCTCTCTTGCAAAGCGCATCACATTTGGACTCGCTCCCACAATTCCTGATAAGGCAACTTGCGTAATGATTGGTGTTGCCGCAGTTTTTTTAACTGCTTTACTGGTCTTAACTTCTTTTATGGTCTTTTCTTTCTTTTTTTCTACCTGTTTATTTTCGGGGTTTATTGTTAAAATTAAATCTCCCTCAGAAACTTTGTCTCCAATCTTTATTTTTACTTTTTCTATGGATCCATTTATTGTTGATGGAACTTCCACACTAGATTTGTCACTCTCTAGCGTAATGATAGGGTCACCTTTATTAATTTTATCTCCTTCTTTGACTAAAACTTCTATAATTTCTACATTCTTGAAGTCCCCAATATTTGGTACTAATATTTTTTCAGTCATTAAACTTTAGTAGGAATCGGCTTATCAACTTTTATTTTATACTTACTCATTGCTTGCTTGACAACTTTAGATGAAATTTTCTGCTCACTGGAAAGGGCACTTAAGGTATTTACTACAATAGACTCTTTATTTACCTCAAAAAATTCACGTAATTTTTTTCTTGTGTCGCTCCTACCATAACCGTCAGTTCCAAGTGAGTAAAAATTAGATTTTATATATGGTCTAATTTGATCTGCATGAACTCTAACATAGTCGGTTGCTGCAATAATTGGTCCTGACCTACCTTTTAGACATTTTTCTAAATAACTTAATTTCCTATTTTTATCAGGATTAAGCATATTATTTCTCTCAACTTCAATTCCATCTCGCTGTAATTCGCTAAAGCTAGTTACACTCCAAACATCACAATCAATAGAAAATTCCTTACTTAATATGTCAGCTGCTTTGATAATTTCATTTAAAATTGCGCCTGAACCTAACAACTGAACAGTCGCTTTTCCTTTATTATGAAATTCTTTATATAAGTACATCCCTTTTAAAATATCTTTTTTATCTACGTGTTTTGGTAATGCAGGATGCTTATAATTTTCATTTAAAGCTGTCACATAGTAAAACTTATTTTTTTGTTTTTGATGCATTCTTTTTAAACCATCTTCAATTATTGCTGACATTTCATAAGCAAACGTTGGATCATAAGATTTACAATTTGGAATAGTGGCTGCCATTAAAAGGCCGTGGCCATCTTGATGTTGTAGACCTTCACCTGCAAGGGTTGTTCTTCCAGATGTAGCTCCAATTAGAAACCCTCTAGTCCTAGAGTCTCCAGCAGCCCAACACAAATCCATCACTCTTTGAAAACCAAACATTGAATAAAATATATAAAAAGGAATCATTTCAATATCATGATTTGAATAACTAGTTCCCGCAGCTATAAACGACGACATTGCTCCAGCTTCAGTGATTCCTTCCTCAAGCACTTGACCTTTTTTATCCTCTCTATATGAGCTCAATTGTTCAGAGTCTACTGGCTCATACTTTTGTCCTTCATGAGCATAAATTCCAATTTTTTGAAAAAAACCATCCATACCAAAAGTTCTTGCTTCATCAGGAATAATGGGAACTAATCGTGGAGAAATTGTTTTCTCTCTAAAAATTTTTGTTAAAATGTTTACTAAGGCCATGGTTGTTGAAAATTCTCTATCACCTGAGTCTTTATAAAAAGTTTCAAATATGTCTTCTTTTGGCAATTTGACTGGATGGGCTTTTGATGATCTAGACGGGATGTAACCTCCTAATTTTTCTCTTCTTTCTTTCAAATATTGAATTTCTTCAGATTTTTCGTTTGGTTTATAGAATTCTAAATCCTCAACTTGCTTATCTTTTAATGGCAAATCAAACCTGTCTCTAAAGTAGTACATGTCTTTTAAGTCTAATTTTTTGGCTTGATGCGTAGTGTTAATACTCTCACCAGATTGACCCATTCCATATCCTTTAATAGTTTTTGTTAGTATCACGGTTGGTTGCCCTTTATGTTTTATAGCGGCATCGTAAGCAGCATAAACTTTGTGAGGGTCATGCCCACCTCTATTTAATCTCCAAATATCAGCGTCAGTCATATTTGATACTAATTTTACTAATTCAGGATATTTACCAAAGAATTTTTCTCTAACATATGCCCCTCCTTTTGCTTTGAAAGCTTGATATTCTCCATCAACGCATTCATCCATTCTTTTCATTAATAATCCAGTTTTATCCGCTTTTAATAAAGTGTCCCAATAAGATCCCCAAATTACTTTTATAACATTCCATCCAGCTCCTCTAAAGGTTCCCTCTAGTTCTTGTATTATCTTACCATTTCCTCTTACAGGTCCGTCTAATCTTTGAAGATTGCAATTAATGACAAATATTAAATTATCTAACTTTTCTCTTGCTGCTAAACCGATTGCACCTAAGGTTTCTGGTTCGTCTGTCTCTCCATCCCCAATGAATGTCCAAATTTTTCTATTTTGGTTTTTTATTAGACCTCTATTAATTAAATATTTTGTAAATCTTGCTTGATAAATTGACATAATAGGACCTAGCCCCATCGACACACTTGGAAATTGCCAATAATCTGGCATCAACCATGGATGAGGGTATGACGATAATCCTTTACCATCAACTTCTTGTCGAAAGTTTTTTAGTTGCTCTTTTGTAATTCTACCTTCAAGAAAAGAGCGTGCGTACATACCGGGTGCAGCATGGCCCTGAAAATAAATCATATCACCTAAGAAATCTTTATTTTTTGCTCTCCAAAAATGATTGCAACCTACATCATATAAAGTTGCAGCAGATGCGAAAGTAGCTATATGGCCTCCTAATTCTGAGGAAATCTTATTTGCTCTTACAACCATTGCAGCAGCGTTCCATCTGACTAATGACCTTATTTTTCTTTCAATATTTTGGTCACCAGGTGAACTTACTTCTAGGTCCGCTGGGATGGTATTTATGTAAGGAGTGTTTTGAGTAAAGGGCAAATTTGATCCAGCAACATAAGCTTGATCAATTAATTGACTTAGTAAGAAATGCGCTCTTTCTGCACCATCTCTCTTGACAACTGAATTTAGCGAGTCAATCCACTCGTTCGTTTCTTCTGGATCAATATCGTTAAATTTATTGTTAAACAAAACTTTTTGATTTTTAATAATTTCAATTTTAGGTTTGGTAATATTTCCATTTGTGGAAATTTTATTTTCTTCTGCTTGACTAATAATTTTTTCAGTCACTTTGTCATCTAATTTTTTATCAGACAGTTGTTCGTTAGCTTCTGAGTCAATAAGCCCGATCAAACTACCTTTAGAAACTTTATCTCCGATTTTTACTTTTAATTTAGATATTTTCCCTTCAAATGGCGATGGAACCTCAACACTAGATTTGTCACTTTCCAATGTAATTAGAGGATCATTTTTTGATATTGTTTGACCTTCTTTTACAAGAACCTCAATAATTTCAACATTTTTGAAGTCACCAATATCAGGGACCTTAATTTCTGTAGACAATATATAATCCTAATTTAGTTATTAAAAAAATCACTTATATATAATATCATAATTTATGAAAATAAAAATTTTAGATATTGAAAATGATGACGCATTTGGCGAACTATTTAATTTAAAATCAGAAAAGTTAATCAAATCAGTGAATTTTATAGAAAATATTAATGACCGAGAAAGTCAAATAATTGCAAGTTTAAGTAGTATAAATTCTGATATTCTAATCTATGGTTTTTCTAGTCTAAAGTTACCTTTGCTTTGTGTGATGAATTCATCGGAAGTTTCACACATTAATTTTGTAACGGATAGTGAAGAAATAATAAATAGATCATTACAATATAATTATCAAGAAACAGAGATAAGTTTGAGGAACTCTAACACTGAAGATATATATTTTGATCAAATAAACGTAGATGATTATAGAGAGAAAGTAGATTTTATACCTCTTGCAAAAAGTAAAATTAAAACCTTAAAACTTAATATTATAAATCTAGATAAAGACTATGAACAAAATAACCTTAAAAATATATTTAGTTTAATTAAATCCAAAAATCAAATTTGCATTTTGATTACCAAAGATATAAAAAAAAATAAAAATATAATTGATTTAAAATTCAAAAAAATATTTAACATTAAAAATACAAATTTAAATGTTATTTGTTATTAAGATTTAACCGTTTAAACCTAAGTGAGTATACTTCGTATTTAAATAATCTTTGATAGCTTCAGAACCACCTTCTCGTCCGTAACCTGTTTGCTTAACACCTCCAAAAGGAGCTTCAGCAACGGCAACCACTGGTGTATTTACCGATACCATACCAGTTTCTAACGCATCAGATGTTTGATGGGCTTTTGACATGGACGACGTACAAACGTATGCAGCTAAACCTACATCAGAATTGTTAGCCCTCTCAATTACCTCATCAAAATTCTTAAAGGATAAAATTGGGGATAAAGGAGCAAAAGGTTCCTCAGTCATAATAGTAAAATTATCTTTTATATTATCAAAAATTGTCGGTTCGAAATAATATCCTTTATTAAATTCAGACGGTCTTTTACCGCCGCACAAGACTTTACCACCTTCTTTAATCGTAGTGCCTACAAGTTTTTCAACATCCTCTAATCTTTTTTTTGTCGTGATTGGGCCTAAATCTGCATCGCCAAAACCATCACCGATTTTTAATTCTTTTGTTTTTTCAACAAATAAATTTTGAAATTTGTTTTTAACTTTTTCATGTATAAAAAAACGGCTTGGGGAAATACAGACCTGCCCATTATTTCTGTATTTAGCAGCCATTGCTGTATCTACAGCTTTATCAATATTAGCATCTTCATAAACAATAAATGGAGCATGACCACTTAATTCCATAGTTACTCTTTGAACTTTGTTTGCGGCTTGTTTTAAAATTAGCTTACCTACTCTCGTCGACCCTGTGATTGAAACTTTTTTAATAATATCTGAAGAAATTAGTTGCTCTGAAACTTTTGCTGGATCACCAGATAATAAATTAATAGCACCTTCAGGAAAACCAGCTTTACTAATTATATCTACTAGTGACATTACACTTCCAGGAGTTATAATATCAGGCTTACAGATTACTGAACATCCTGCAGCTAAGGCAGTTGAGATTTTTCTCGAAGCTAAAATACACGGAAAGTTCCACGGCACCAGAGCTGCGACTACTCCAACTGGTTGGTAGTAAACATTTACTCTAGTATCTACAAACCTACTCTCGACTGTCCTTCCAAAAATTCTTTTAGTTTCTTCAGCATTCCATTCAAAAATATCTGCAGATCCGTCAACCTCAGTTAGAGACTCTTTTAACGGTTTTCCTACCTCAAGTGTAATCCACTTCGCAATCTCTTCTCTATTTTCTCTAATAAGATCTGCTGCTTTTCTTATAATTTTACTTCTCTCCCATGCTGGAAAATTTTTCCATTTTTTAAGTCCATTATCTGCACTTTTTAAAGCTTTGTTTACGTCATCAGGTTGTGCATTAGAAGCTTCACCTATTACTTCTTCGTTTGCAGGATTAATTACTTCGTAAGTAGATTTATCAGATGATTGATGCCAGCTTCCATTATAAAATTGTCCAAATTTATTATACATTTTTATTTTGAGTAATTATATTTTTTATGAACTTAACAAAAATATAAGATAAAAAACATCCTAAAATTATTAATAATGTGAGACTTATTGGCTTCTTAAAAAAAATAAAAGGGTCTCCTAAAGAAATAATTAGAGACATCCTAAATTGTTCCTCTAATATTTTTCCAAGTATTAGCGCGAGTATCATTGGTAAAATTGGATATCCATTCCTATTCATATAAAATGCAATTACACCAAATATAATCATGATCCATACGTCCAGCATTGAGTTTCTTAATGCAAAAGAACCAATAATACAAAGAACAAATATTATTGGCATTAAATATTTTGTTTTAACTCTTATTGCTTTTAAAAAGAAGGGGATGCCAATCAAAGTAAGGATAATTAAAAATAATACAGAAACTGCAAAAGAGCCTAACAATCCATAATATGCCTCTGGAAATGATGATATCATAAGTGGCCCAGGTTCTAACCCGTGAATTGTTAAAGCACCAAGCATTACTGCTGTAACAGGATCACCTGGAATACCTAGAGTCAACATTGGTATTAAAGCCCCACCACTCATTGAACTATTGGCGGCCTCAGGAGAGATAATACCTTGTGAGCTGAATCTTTCGTTGTTATCTGATTTTTCAATTTTTTTTGTTAGTTGATAACTTAATGTTGCAGCTATTGCGCTTCCTGTACCAGGTATCGCACCAATTATTGAACCAATTACTGACGATCTAATTAAATTAAATTTTGATTGAATAATCTCTTTAAATGCATCGTATACTCCTAAAAGGCATTGCTTAAAATTTTTATCCAATGTTGGAAACTTAAAATCCTTACTAATAATTAAACTTTCAATAATAGTAGGTAATGCAAACATACCTATCATTACAGGTATAAAAGATATTCCTTGTTGCAAGGCTACTGTATTAAAATTATACCTCGGCGTTGCAGTAATTGGGTCAAGACCAATAGTTGCGATCATTAAACCAAAACACATACTTATATAACCTTTCATTACAGATTTCTCTGATAGTGCCGATACTAATGAAAGTCCTAATAAAACAAGCGCGCATTGCTCAACAGCACCAAATTTAAGAGCAAAATCTGAAAGCTCAGGTGAAATTAAAAAAAGAATTATAAGACCTATCAATGCTCCAATAGTACTTGATATCATTGCTAAACCTAATGCGAAGTCTCCCTTGCCACTTTGGGCCAAAGGATATCCGTTAACATTTGTAACAATTGACGCCGGATTTCCGGGAATATTTATTAATATCGCTGGTATTGCCCCGCCGGCCATACCACCTACAAATACGCCCATCAGCATACCAAGAGACGAAGCGCTATCTAAATAGAAAGAAAAAGGAAGCAAAAGCACAACTCCAATTGTAGTTGTAAGACCAGGTATTGCCGATACCAAAATACCAAATGCAACACCAAAAAAAATCAGTGAGATTGTTAAAATATTAAGATTTGAAAAAAGTAAATCGATCATTCAACAAACCATATTTCTGGGAAGCTTAATTTAAATATTTTAACAAAAACTAAATGTACAGTAATAATTGTAGAGAGAGTTATAATTATATTTTTAACTATAGGAATTTTTAATACATAATTTAAATAAAATAAAAAAAGCGCTAAAACTAAATACATTCCTAATAAATTTATAAAAAACATTGGGATGAAAATTATAATTAAAAATCCAACTAAAACTAAGTTTTCCTTTTTATTAAATTCTTCTTTATTTTTTGCAAAAAAATCCTTAATCGCAAACAAGAAAAAACTAACAGATATTATTAAGGGAAAAAGCCCTGCTCCATATCCTTCTTCCATAGGTATTGATGGGAACTGCAATGATAAATAAAAATAAATAACAAAAGCTGTTAATATTAGTATTTTAAATAATAATTCTTCGGTAATTTTAAACATGGATTTAACTAGCCCCACATTTTTACATGGGGCTAGAAAATTTAACTATTTATTTTATGCTAGCCATTGCTTTACGTAATAAAGCATCTTGTTTAGCTACATACTTAGGGAATTTATTGTGAGGGATAAAGTTAATTCCAAAACCCTTTTTTAAAGCAGCATCTGCTAATGCTTTATCTTTAGCAGCTGCTTTATAGGCATTCGATAATTTCTTTATCACTGACTTTGGCGTTCCCTTGGGAACAAAAACTCCTCGGAACTGATAAAAACCAAGATCCATTCCTAGTGATTTGAAAGTAGGAACTTTAGGATATGCCGCCATTTTGACAGGAGTCGAAACCGCTAACATTCTAATTTTTCCAGCTCTTACATTAGCCATTAATTCTGGCGGATGAACTGAAATTGCATCTACTTCACCTGCAAGTAATGCTGGAGTTCTTCTTTTTCCAACAGGAACGAAAACTACTTTTGCACCTTGCTGTTTCATCAAAACAGCGCCAGTTGTATAAGTGAAACTTCCTACACCAGCGTGACCGATTTTAATTTTTCCTGGATTCTTTTTTGATGCTGCAATTAATTCAGGTAATGTTTTATATGGTGAGTCTGATCTAACTGCTATTGTTGTTGCATCAACAGTTACTCCACAAACAAAATCCCAATGAGTGTAATCATAAGGCAGTTTGCCTAAAATCGTTGTTGTTAATATTGATGCGGATAACCAACCAATGTTGTATCCGTTATTTTTTTGTTTACCTACAAAGTCAAAACCTACAGAGCCACCAGCTCCTAAACGGTTTACCACTGAAATTGGTTGTTTAAGAACCTTTTCAGCAGCTTTTGCAGATAATCTTCCAGCTAAATCAGCAGCTCCACCAGCTTTGAAAGTAATTGTTTTTTCAATTGGTTTATTCGGATATGCTGAAGCTAGAACAGTACTTAATACTAATATTGAAAATATTTTTAAAATATTTTTCAATTGTCTCATGTTGTCCCCCTTCTTTAAATTTAACTAA
>MDTB01137612.1_pt1 | contig 52092 bp, 49 predicted proteins | sample 811161 | NCBI WGS metagenome assembly MDTB01 (sample SAMN05326650, study PRJNA326480) | marine metagenome | isolation source: seawater | place: Mediterranean Sea | collected 2009
ATTAGGAGCGCAATAATGCTCCCAAAGAAAAACAAGGAGCGAGATATCGCTCCCAGGCTCATTATTTTCATATTGGATACCCTATTAAAATAGTCTAATTGCCCCAGTGGGCGCGATTCTGTTAACGACTATTTTGGGGGCGGGGGGGCTCTGATAGGGAATCCAAGATCTTGAGCGGTGCGTGGTGATCGCGAAGAAAGGCGAGGAGGGGTATCAGCAGCCGACGACAGGAGAAACAGGACGGGGGGCGAAGCCGTATCGCCCAGCTCCATCTCGCTGTGCCCACCACAGAACACACAGGCACTGACGTGCTCTTCCGCCTCATGATCGTGCAAGACCAGTTCTAACGCGCTAAACGAGATTAAAAGGGCGAGAACGAAGAATAGATATCTACGCGCTATGCTAGAAATTGCCGAATCTTTCATTCAGATGGATTAGATCATTTAGATGAACTGGACCACATCGGCAGACTGTATCATGGCGTTGGCCTGCCGGAGGTGGAGTCTACCCAATCTAAAACCCTTTTTTCCAGCAGTTTAAGCGGTAGTGCGCCTCCTCCCAGGATTGCGTCATGGAAGTCTCTTAGATCGAAATTGTCGCCAAGTGTTTTTTCCGCGATGTCGCGCAGCTCCAGGATTTTGAGCATGCCGATCTTGTAGGATGTGGCTTGTCCGGGCATCACGATATAGCGCCGGACCTCTGAGCGAATACTTTCCAGGGGTTCGGGCGAATTGGCGGCGAAGTAGTCGATGGCGTCTTGCTCTGTCCATCCTCTGGCGTGAAGGCCGGTGTCTACGACGAGCCTGATAGCGCGCCAAATGGAGGCTGATAACCGACCAAAGTCCTGATAGGGGTCTTGATAGGTGCCTGGAATCTCCTTGGCCAAGTATTCTGAGTAAAGTGCCCAACCCTCCGTATAGGCGGTAAAGCGCGCCTGTGTCCGGAAGGTGGCCACATCTTCCAGCTCCTGGGCAATGGATATCTGCATATGGTGGCCCGGTAGGCCCTCATGATAGGCAATCACCTCCAGCTGATTTTTGGGCATGGCGCCCATATCAGATAAATGCGCGTAGTAGACGCCGGAGCGTGAGCCATCCGGGGTGCCGGGATAGTAGTGCTGGGCTCCGCCGTCACGTTCGCGAAATGGCTCCACTCGTCGTACCTCTAAGCCAGCCTTTGGCAGCAAGCCGAAAAAATCGGGAAGTTTGTCCTGGATGTTGTCGATAGCTGCCTTGGCATCGGTGATGTAGGCCTGACGACCTTCATCTGTATTAGGGAAGTAGTTCCACTCTGCATTGCGAACGTGCTCAAAGAAATCTGATAGCTCGCCAGTAAAGCCCACCTGCTCCATGATGGCCTCCATCTCAAGCCGCAGGCGAGCCACCTCGTCTAAGCCGATTTGATGAATCTGGTCCGCAGTCAAATCCAGGGTGGTTTGGTTGCGCAAGCGGTATTCATAATAGGCGGCGCCGTTGGGTTGAGCCCCGACTCCGGTGACAACGTCTGGTGTTCGATCTTTCTCGTTTTCCGCCCAGGTAATGATGTTCTCGTAGGCGGGCTGAAAGTGGGTCACCAGTGCGTCCTTGGCGGCGCTGAGCAACGAGGCGCTTTGTTCGTCATCGATCAATCCGTCGGTCTGTAGTTTATCGATCTCTGATTGGATGTCGGCCCATAGGTCGCTGTCCTGGTCCGCCTGGTCATCAAAGGGTTGGCCTGTGATGACGGCTTGGCTCTGGGTGATAACGCCCTCTAGCGCAAAAAGCGGTGAGATAACGCCCTGGGCAGAGGCTTTCTGTGCGTTGGCCAGCGCCTCCGAAACTCGGGGTGCAACCGCCCGAATACGGGCGATGTAGGCTCGCATGTCGTCTTCACTCTTCACGGAGTGAAAGTTGATCAGGAAGGTCGGTAGGAACCCCTGGAGCCCATTCATCTGATCGAAAATGAGGCCATCATAGAAAAAGTCTGCGCTCTGACGCATTTGCTCGGCTTGAAAAAGCCAAAGATCGTAAGAAAGCCTCTCACTATCCGTGAGGGCATCATAGTCAAATAGCGACTCCATTTGGGCGGCTGACGCCAGCTTCCAGGTCAGCTCCTCCTGCATGTTCTCTATCGTCAAGGCATCAATTTCGTCATTACGTTCTGAGCGGCCTTGAAAGGTGAGCTGAACGGGCGAAAAGCCCAGCTCAATCTCGTATTGTTCATTCATCCAATCCGTGAATGAGCGCGCGGTGGCCTGGGCTTCAGGCTGTTTCTCTGGCTCGCTTTCGGCGCACCCCGTCAGGATCAGTTGGGTGCCAAGAAGGCACAGGGCAAGGCCTCGGCAGGGTGTGCGGGTATATTTCAAGAGCTGCTGTTTAAACGTCATGATCTGTAACTCGGCTAGGTAATGGAGTATACACCGCTGATAACAGGGTGTTCGACATCAACGGATGCCTGATACTGAATACTGAACCATAGGTTTTAAACCACTGACATCGAAGGGTTAAAATAATGGATCAACGGCATAAATTACCGGAGGAAGGAACACTTTGGATAAAGAACGGAATCAACGGACGCGCTCAATGCCGGCCCCGCTGGACGGGTTCCGAATACTTGACCTATCTGCCGTTGTTTCAGGTCCCATGGCCGCCGTAGTCCTGGCGGATCAGGGTGCAGATGTTATAAAAATCGAACCCCCTGGATGGGGCGATACCATTCGGGGCCTGGGTGCATCACGAAACGGCCTATGCGCCATCTACGCCATGATTAATCGGAACAAGCGATCGGTGGGCATCGACCTGAAACAGCCCCAAGGACAGAACTTGGTCAAGGCCTTGGCCGCCGATGCGGACGTGCTGCTGCAAAATTACCGGCCAGGGAAAATGACGGCCTTGGGCCTGGACTATGACACCCTGACGGCGCTCAATCCCCGGTTAATCTATGCCTCCATTAGCGGTATGGGCACCCAGGGGCCCGGAGCGGACAAGAAGGTCTACGACTATGTGATCCAGGCGATGAGCGGCATCCTAGACGTTCAGGGCCAGCGTCCTCTGGATGCTCGCCTGGCGGAAGAGCAGCAATCTTCCCAATCCCTGCAGATGGTTCGGACGGTGCTTTATGACAAGGTGACGGCCCTGACTATGGCTCAGGGCATCACAGCGGCACTGCTAGCGCGAGAGCGCAGCGGGCTGGGGCAGCACGTAAAGCTTTCAATGCTGGATGCCGCACTGTACTTCAACTGGCCGGACCTCATGTGGAACCACAGTTTCGAGGGCCAGGGGGTGCAGTACTCGGGAGATTTGGCGGACGTTTGCGGTGTCGTGGAGACGGCTGATGGGGCCATCGTGTCCCCGCACCTGGGTGCCGACTGCAGTGGTTATGAGACCGATGCGCTGCTTGATTTGCTTGGGCAGCACGATATCCCTTCGGCCCGGGTGAATCGTCGTGAGGACGTGGCCACCGACCCGCAGGTCATGGCCTCACGGTCGATACAGCGGATACAGCATCCTCGCGGTGGAACCCTGTTACAGGCGCGTTCGCCCATTCAGTTTAGTCAGTCGACACCGCCACCCCATCGGCCCTCGGCGGACCTTGGCGAACACACTCATCAAGTCCTGACGGAGCTGGGTTTGGCGTCAGCAGAAATCCAAGAGCTAGCCGATGCGGGCGTCATCGCCTGAAACCCGCCGCACTGAGGGTTTTGACGGGGCATCGGATTTGGGCGAGCCATTTTTGGACGAGCCATTAAGGAAGGAGGATGAGCTTGCCCAAGGCATCACCGTCCTGCATTCGACGATGTGCAATCCCGCCCTCGGCAAGGGGCATTTGGTCCCCAACGTTGGCTGAAAGTGTCTTGTCACTAATGCCTACGCAAAAGCGCTCCCAAACCTCTGAGAAGCGCTCACTGTCGAAGGCATCTGAGCCAATGATGCTGATGCCGCGCTGATACAGGCTGCCAAGGGAGGGGATGGGCACCTGGTCGCCCGTGGTATTACCTACGCAGACCATTCGCCCCCGGGGCGCAAGCGCCGCCAGCGATGCCGTCCAGTGGGCGGCGCCCACGTGATCGAAAACCATGTTGGTGCCCTGGCCTTGAGTAACTTCCATCACCCAGTCGGCAATGCTTCCCTCGCCGCTTACCCAGGTAGCGTCGGCGCCCAAATCCTGGGCCCTTTGGGCCTTGGCCTTATCGCTGGCCGTCGCCAGAACCCGACATCCATGAGCCTTGGCAAGCTGAATCGCAGCAGCGGACAAACTGCTTGAACCCCCATGGACTAGCAGTATCTCACCAGGAAGCAGTAGGCCGCGCTGAAAGAGCGCGTGTTCTGCCGTCATCCAGGCGGTAGGGAAGGCCGCGGCCTGAGGAAAGGAAAGGTTCTCAGGGATCGCGTAAGCATGGTCTGCGGGGACAAGGCAGTGGGTGGCATAGCCGCCAGGATGGGTGCCTCCGAGGACGCCTAACGCGCCATAACGATCCCCAAAACCGGCAAAGCTTGAGCCGGCACCAACTCCATGCAGGGACGGATTGACCACCACCCGCTCTCCGGCTACGCGGTCCGTCACGTCAGGTCCAACGCTCAGGACGGTTCCTGCGATATCCATCCCCGCCACGTGGGGTAGAGAAAAGCCGGGCAGCGTAAACCAGCCATTGCGCTGAACGATATCCAGTCGATTGACGGCGGTGGCTGCCACGTGGAGCAAGAGATCACCTGGACCAGGGGTCGGGTCGGGCAGTTCCTCTAGCTGGAGAACATCCGCTGAGCCGTGTGCTCGATAGAGTAGTGCCTGCATGTTACCTCAGTCCGCTCATCAACCTTGTTTTGAGAACCCGTATCGCGCCGTTGGGCGCGTATCAATGCAATTTGTTTTGATCTCGGGTAAAAGTAACATTTGGAGCATCACCTAGTCTTGAGGGAGTCGGGCCAAATGATGATTGATCCACAGTATTGGTGGTTAGGGATTGGCTTCGCACTTATTTGTGCTGAAGTCCTGATGGGGAACTTCATTCTTTTTTTTCTCGGCATTGCTGCGGTCATCGTGGGCGTGGCTGTCTCGTTGGGCATGCCTGGCGGTGCATGGCCATTTGCCTTATTCGCCGCGCTCGCCGTCGTGCTGTTGGTGACCCTCCGCGCCAGGCTCAGTCAGCATATCGTTGGGGACGCGTTCAAGGGGTCTAAGGATGAAGATTTCATCGGTCGAGAGGTGTGCGTAGAAACCGGCTTCGACGACGTCAGCCCGCACCGAGGCAGGGTGGGCTATCGCGGCGCGAGCTGGGACGCCAAAAGTGAGGAAGCCCAGCTTGAGTCCGGGTCCTTTGCCACAATCACCTCGCGTGAAGGCAACCTCTTAATCATAAGCAAGGAGCGTTAAATGGATGGCTTATTCTTTAGTGTCGCCGTGGCCGTCTTGGTGGTCATTGTTCTCTTCAAGACTGCCCGGGTGGTACCACAGCGGGAGCAGTTTGTTGTTGAGCGTTTGGGCAAGTACTCGAAAACCCTGGATGCAGGGTTTCACATTCTCGTCCCCTTTGTGGATGTGGTGGCCTACAAGCATACGCTGAAGGAGCAAACGGTAGACGTTCCTTCTCAGAGCTGCATCACCAAGGACAATATCTCAGTAGAAATCGACGGCGTGATCTACCTTCAGGTGAGCGATGCGCGAGCCGCTAGCTATGGTATTCAGGACTATATGTTCGCGACTTCACAATTGGCGCAAACAACCCTTCGGTCGGAAATCGGCAAGATAGAACTCGACCGAACATTTGAAGAGCGAGAGACCATCAATGCTCAGGTCGTTAACGCCGTGGATCGTGCTGCAGAACCCTGGGGAGTGAAAATTCTGCGTTATGAAATAAAGGACATCGTGCCCCCAGCCTCGGTGAAGGACGCCCTAGAGAAGCAAATGCGGGCAGAGCGTGAGCGCCGAGCGGTGGTGGCCTCATCCGAAGGTGAGCGTCAGGCGCGTATCAACGTTTCAGAGGGGGATCGCCAAGAGGCCATCAATTTATCTGAAGCAGAAAAAACCAAGCAGATTAACGAGGCCGAGGGTCGTGCCGAAGAGATTCGGCTGATTGCCGAGGCCACGGCCACGGGTATCCGTGAGGTTGCGTCGGCGCTGACGGAGCCTGGGGGGCGCGATGCCGTGAATTTGCGCGTGGCGGAACAGTGGGTGAGCGAATTTGGCAAGCTGGCCAAGACCAGCAACACCATGATTATTCCCGCCCAGCTCGGTGATATTGCGACCTTGGTGACGACCGCTATGGGGACCATGAACGCCATGGCCGAAGGCGGGGCTAAACAAGACACAAATCAGGACAAAGGCTAGGCGATCGTCCAGGTTTGGGCGGCCCGGCACGGGATAGATTAAACTGCCAAGGCGGAGCGTCAGCGCTTGTGAGAGGGCTTGCGCTGCAGAACAAAAACTAGCTTTTAGGAAATGAGATGAGGCTGCCCTACAACGCAAAAACTGTCACCGGCGATCGTTTTGAAATTGACTTTCCCCTGCATGAGGAAACCGAAGACGCGGTCAAAGTGCACCAGATGCTGACCACGATTTTAGAAACCATGGACGAGCAAATTAAGGTGCTCGGCCCGGTTGGAAACGGCGATGTGCTTCAGGCCATGGCCATGGCGCTAGCCGTTCGGGCACGTATTATTCATGCCCCAGCAGCCACCCTGCGCGAAATCGTAACAACCTTGGTGGAGAGTAATCTCGCGGCGACCCTCGAGGCCGAGAGACAGAGTCCGCCTGCGGGGCATGGCTAGGAGGCGACCGTTTGGCTCAACAGCGCCAGGCCAAGGAGACCGAAGCTGAGAAAGGCCGTGAGGCGAACGCGTAGAGGCAGGTACCAGGCGGGCAGGGTCGGGATCACCGGCTGACGGCGTTCGAAGGCCAATAGCCCAACGAGTCCCAGCACCAGCGCCAGACTGGTGACAGTCGGCTGGAACTGAAGCGCCAGCACCATCCACAGTGACGGCAGCACGCTGACCAGTAGCCGGGGTAGCGCCAGGGTCGGCATCGTCTCATCCAACAAGCTGATGCCCCATTGAATGCCCCCGAGAAAGCAAAAAATACTGCCAACATACAGATTACCCAGCTGGAGCAAGGACCCTGCACGGTCGGGCAGCAGGAGGGTGAGCGCCATACAGCCAATGATGGGCAGAAGGCCACCGTAGCCCAGGCGTGCGGCCAGGGTGCCTTGCGCGCGAGGTGTTGCTGGCTCGCTGGAGGTGACTGGAGAATTTGGGGAGGCCACGGGCTTAAGCGGGTCTGCCCAGGCGGCGCAGCCCGTGGAGGGCGACCAGACCAAATGCCAGATGAACGGGCCAATAGCCCAGGGCGCTGGGGAGCAGGCCCTCGGTCATGCACCAACGATTGGCAATCAGCAGCAGGTAATAGGCGATGACCCAAAGTAGACCGGGTGCCAATCTGGCAAAGCGCCCGTGGCGGGGTTTGACCTGGGCCTTGGAAATGGCCAAAAGGCTGATGATGACTAAGAAAATCGGAAGGCCTATCCGCCAGTGAAATTCGGCCCGATGCTCGGGGGTTTGGTCTAAGGAAAGGGTCGCTACGGTCTCTACATCCCGCAGATCTCGGGTCACCTCTTCCGTCGGAATTTTGAGATGGAAGGTTTGAAAAGACATGACCTCAAAGTCTGCTTGCCCAGGAATGCCTGTATAGCGTCTCCCATCAATCAGTGACAGCTGCTGGTGGCCGTCTGCCTCGGGTTCGCCCCGCCGACCCTTGGCGGCCCAGATGGTCATATGTTCCCCGCTGCTGAGTTGCTTCCTGATGAAGACGTTCAGAATCTCCTGTTCATCGTCACTCAGTCCTTCACTGAAGGTGACCAGGTCCCCGCCCTCAGTGATGCGGAACGTGCCAGGTCGAAGGGCAGAGAGCCCCAATTTTTGTTGTGCATCGTCAAGGGCATCCTCTAAAGCTAGCCTGGCCGCCGGATTAAGAGACAAAGCGGTAATCGCCACCAAGAGGGCCAAGACTGTAATACCAGGTGCCAGCCACTGCAGCAGCCGAATATTGTTCATGCCTGCACTTTGCAGAATGATCATTTCTTGATTGGAGTAGAGGCGGCCAAAGCTCAAAAAGATCGACACATAGAAGGCGAAAGGAATTACCAACTGCAGCATGCCCGGTAGTCGCAGGCTGACGACGTAGAGCACCATATTCCCTGGAAGCCCTCCGATGGAGGCTTTTTCTAAGAAGTGAATCAAGCGATCGCCGACCGCCAGCGTTAACAGCACCGCCAGGGTGATGGTAAAGACCGCCATGAGTTGGCGGTTGAGGTAAAGCGCGCTTACGTTCATGTATCCAGGCTCAGCTATGCTCCGAAAGCCGTTCAAGAAACTTTGCCACCACCTCTTCGCCGGCGTCTTCCTGAACGAAGTGTCCGGCGTTAGGAATCTCGTCGAAGGTGGAGCCCTTGATCAAACTAGACCAATGGCGGCCCCATTCAGGCGTAAAAACCCGGTCGTCGGCGCCAAAAATGAAGTTGACGGGTTTGTGCCACTGTTTCAGCGCGTGGAAGCAGCGCTCTTGTTCTTGAGCGCCGCCGGCCTCTGGCTCGGCCATGGGAATGCACCAGGGAAAGCGTCGCGCGCCGGCCTTGGATAGCCCCTCTTGATCATAGGGAAGTTCATAAGCGGCTGAGACCTGATCTTCATTGCCACGCCTGCGGAGGCTGCTGGCGACGATCGCGCCACAGGGAAAGTTTCCCTGGGTCCATCGAAGCCACGCCCGGTGGGTAGCGGCTTCTCGCCAAAAACGCGTGCCCTCGGTGTATTCGTAGGCCTCATGGTGCAGCCATGTATTCATAATGACTAAACGTGAAAAACGATCCGGCATGTCCACCGCTTGACGAAGACCAATAGGCCCACCCCAGTCCTGGCAAAAGAGAGTGATATTCCCGAGGTCGAGGGATTCGATCAGGTGACGAATGCGCTCGACATGACGCTCGATAACATACCAATCATCGTCGATGGGTTTATCAGAGCGGCCGAAACCAACGTGATCTGGGGCGATGCATCGATAGCCAGCGGCCAAGAGGGGCGGCAGCATCTTGTGATACAGGTAGCTCCAGGTGGGTTCTCCGTGGAGCAGGAGCGCAACGGGTGCGTCGCTGGGTCCCTCATCAATGTGGGCCACGCGTAGACCCGACCACTCAAGGTAGTTCGGCTCGTAGGGAAAGTCCTCCAGGGCGTTAAACCGTTCTTCCGAGGTTCTTACATATTCCATAGTGAGCCGCCTCCAATCGTTGAAGCTGAGAGGGTGCCAGGCCAGCCACGCCCACATCAAGCCCCATTTCGAGCGCGGTTGGCCAGGACCTGCGCCGGGACCCTGAGCTAGACCAGCGTGATTAACCTGAGGAGCGTTTGGTTGAACTCGGCCAAGGCCCCTTGGATGGGCAGCCCCGCGACGATGGCAATGATCAATCCCAGTAAAATGAGGGTGCCGTAGCGATGGTTATAGGTTCGGTAGAACCTGGCCAAAGGACGCGGCAGGAAATAGGGCAAGATATAGTGGCCGTCCAGAGGGCCAATGGGGATGAGGTTAAAGATCATAAGCAGTAGATTGACGCTGGCCAAGATGCCGAAGAACAGCTGCATCCCCGGGTCCTGCCACCCTGCCTGATAGGCTAGGACATATAAATTCCAGGTGACGAGGGCCAGCAGGCCATTCATTAGAGGTCCCGCTGCCGCGATCCAAAGCTCGGAGGATCGATGACGAAAGTTTCTGGGATCTGTGGGTACTGGCTTGGCATAGCCGAAACCCACCAGGATGACCATCAGCATACCCATGACATCCAGGTGCGCGATAGGATTAAGCGTGAGTCGCCCCCGACGTTCAGCGGTGGTGTCGCCACACCACTTGGCCACCAGCGCGTGGCCAAATTCATGGCAGCTTAGGGACAGAGCGAGGACCAAGATGAGTAGGCTGAACAATAAATATTCGCCGTTAAGCAGTAGGTTGATCATTCAGGGCCCATAAAAAGATGGCGGCTTGACCGGCGGCAGTATAGCAATCCAGGACAATGTGACGTATAGAACGAAGGTTTAAAACCACGAATCCATCCCTTGCCGAGGAGCAGGGTGTATGGCGGAGAGAAAGAGGACGGCAACCTTGAATGGCATGACAATTTGGCGAATGACGGATGGTCGTCCAGGTCACGATAAGCAGTCTGCGGGCCTCGTTCAGGGTCTTGTTGAGGCCATCGCAGACTTGGGTTGGCCTGAGCCGGAGGTCGAAACTTTTCTGCTGCCCAAGGATTTGCCTGTGCTCCGCGAACACTGGCGGCACGGGACGGCGTCCCCGGATTTGGTTTTGGGCGCCGGGCGCGCTACGCAGCTGTCGCTTCTGAGAACAAAATTTGCGCTGGGCAGTCAGGCGGTGCTGCTGATGCGCCCTTACTGGCCCAGCCCGCTTTTTGATCTCATGCTCATTCCGGAACATGATGTTTTTTGGTCGGAAAGAAAGGTCCTCAGAACCATGGGCATGCTGGGACCAGTCTCGGCGAAGCATACGTGTAAGGTCGAAGATAAGGGCCTAATTCTGTTAGGCGGAGAAAGTCGGCACTTTATATGGAACGAGGAGGCGGTTCTCTCCAGTATTCAGCGCATCCTCACTAGGGATTCGAGCATAAGCTGGACGCTTACGGATTCTCGCCGAACCCCGGCGGAGTTGACGCGAAGACTCGGCAGCGACCTCGATATTCAGGTTGAGGACAGGCCTCAGATCGTTCACTGGCGTGATGCGGACACGAGTTGGCTGTCTGAGGAACTGGCTACGGCGGCTCAGGTCTGGGTGACCGCCGACAGCGCTTCGATGCTCTACGAGGCGTTGTCCGCTGGGGCGAAGGTCGGTGTGATTGAGCTGCCTTACCGTCGGTCTAGGTCCGGCAATAAGCTACAGCGGGGCCTAGACCAACTGCTGGAGCAAGAGCGCATTGCGCTGTCTTCTCGTGGGTCAATTAGCGACCAGCGTGTGCGAAGTGTGCCCCTAGGCGAGCATATACGCTGCGCCCAAGTGATTTTGATGCGTTTGTTCATTGACGGCGCATCGCTCTAGAGATTCGCCAGCAGGCTGCCCCGGTCGAGGATGCCGGGGCAGAAGATGGAAGGCCAGAAGGTAGAAGGGCAGAGAATGGAAGGCGGGGAGGGCAGGCCGTGTTAAGCGATGATCAAATCGGTTTTTTCAAAACCCAAGGCTATCTGATTATCCAGGGGGCCATGGACCCCACTCGGTGTGCTCGCGTTCGTGATCTGATGTGGCAGGCACTGCCGCCCACGGCGGACCTGCGACGAGAAGATGCGGCAACCCATATCGGCCCCTTTACCGAAGCGGATGAAAGTACGGACAGCCGGCATGTCCGTCAGGGGCAGCGTTGGTTGAATCGATTCTTGGGCGTGAATCCGGAAGTGATTGACCTCATATACTCCGAGTCCATCTGTGCTATGGCTCAACAGCTACTCGGCGGAACGCTTCGCCAAGCCGTTTCTGACGGCATCCCCATGGGCAGTTACGGACCGGCCTGGCCGGGTGGGCCCGTGGACCCAGCCCTGGGCAACCAGGGTGCACGTGGGGTTTACTGCACGCTGCCCTATGGCAATGTGCCTCGGACTCCAGACCAATGTCATACCGATGGACACCCATTTCAGCTTGGCGTGGTGGGGCTGATTGACGACTGCCCGTCAGAGGGGGGCGCCTTCAAAGTCTGGCCCGGCTCTCATCGCCTGCTTTACCCCACCTTTAGGCTGCGTTACGACCAGCCGAGGATTCCCGCCTACCCCCACCTGCCTAAGCTGACCGGTATTGTTCACAGCCCCGCCTATCTGGAGGCGTTGGCGCAACTAGATCAGGAGTCAGTGCCCGTTGAGTGTTGGGGCAGCGCCGGTGATATTGTGTTTTGGCACCCTCGTTTGGCGCATATGGCGGGCCACAATTACTCCGCTGATATTCGACAGGCGGTGCTTGCGGATTTTTGGACTGATGCCTTGGATGAGCTAAGGGCTAGACCGGTGGACGTCGATATGTGGCAGGATTGGTCTCCAGCGGTGCAAAGGTCGGATGGCAGCTACCCCGATGCGCTGGCGCGACATCAAAGGTTACCGTGACTTTCTCATGGGACCACCGGGGCCTTGGATCGCACGACACTGCAACGAACATAAAAAAATAAGGATATGAGATGACGCCTCCCTCGGATAACGACCGAACGCACCGTAATGATATGTACGGCAACATCGACGCTCGGAGCGAAGACGACGCTGGCGTAAGCCCGACGATTCCGGCAGCCACCGTTGTTTTGCTGCGTGATGGTGAGCAGGGGGTTGAGGTGTTGATGCTCCGGAAGAATAGCAAGATTACCTTCGGCGGCATGTGGGTATTCCCCGGCGGCAAGATCGATGCGGCGGACTATCAAGGGGGCGAAGATGTAGACCAAGCGGCCCGTTTCGCCGCAGCCAGAGAGACGATGGAGGAGGCGGGCGTTGAGGTGAGCCCCGACGACTTCGTGCAGCTCGCCCACTGGACGCCACCGCCCGGTCCTCAAAAGCGGTTTGCGACCTGGTTTTTCTTGGCCATTCTCGGGGGCGACCATCACGTTTCTATTGATGACGGTGAGATCAAGGAACATGCCTGGATCAATCCAGCCGAGGCTTTGGCCAGTCATGCCAGAGGAGAAATCGACTTGGTGCCTCCAACCTGGGTGACTCTATATCACCTGTCTCTTTATGCGCCCTCGTCTCAGGTTCTGAGTCATTTTCAGGAGAACGGGCATAAGGTTTATGAAACTCGGGTGGTGAAATCAGAGGCCGGCGCGCGGGTCGCGCTTTGGACCGGAGACGCCGGTTATTCTGCATGGTCGGCTGAGGTCCAGGGCGCACGCCATCGTTTGGTGATGTCCGAGGACGGCTTTGTTTTCGAGCATTCAGAAGAGCCTTACGAGGTCCGCCGCCTGCGTTAGCCGACGCAGGATGCGCGCCGATCAATGGGTTGATTAAATCATGCCGCAGCCCCAGGGTAGGGGGCGAGAAAAATGCCTCGGGGGAGGCGTGAACGAGAGAGAGAGGGAGTTATGTCAGCAAGTAAGGTGCTGCCGCTAAAGACCATCTATGCCCACGGCACAGTGGGACTGCCTATGGCCGTTTATGGATATCCGTTGGCCATCTGGATCCCGGCACAATACTCCGGGGGGCTGGGGCTTGAGTTAGCCACGGTCGGTTTGATCCTAATGCTGGCGCGGTTGACGGACGTGATTACAGATCCGCTGATTGGCGAATTGTCGGATCGCTGGCGCACGTCCATAGGTCGCCGAAAGCCTTGGCTGGTGATCGGGACGCCGGTGATGCTGCTGGGCGTCTATAAGCTCTTCATTCCTCAAGGTGAGGTGGGCGTACTCTACTTTCTGATCTGGCTGACGGTCTTTTTCTTAGGGTCAACGATGATCATGTTGCCGCACCGCGCCTGGGGCGCGGAGATGAGCAACGACTACCATCAGCGGTCTAGAGTCACGGCGGCCAGGGAATTTTACTATTTGGCCGGGCTATTGATCGCGGCGACGGTCCCCATGGTCGTAGAAATTACCGCTGACGGTGGCGAGAGCGTGATGGGCGTGCTGTCCAACCTGGGACGGGACGCGGCAGGCGTTTTCACCGGCGATATTATGAATAAGGTGCCCACGGATAGGGCGGCGTTGACCGGGCCCGTGCTGGCGGCGCTGGCGTGGGCCCTAATAGGCCTCTTGCCCTTGGCGGCCGTGATCTGCTTTTTTTTGGTCAAGGAACCGCCTGTTTCATCCGTTCAGAAGCAGGTCCCCATAAAGGAAGGCATCCTGCACCTCCTGAAAAATGGCCCGATGCTCCGCGTCCTGATGATCGTGCTGCTGGTGCACTTTGGCGAGTCGTTTCGTAACGCCGTATCGCTTTTCTTCATCCGCGATATCGTTGGCGTGCCCACCATCGGTGCCGCCTACTTTTTCTATTTCGCTGCAGGGCTGGCGGCGATTCCCTTCTGGTTGGCCATGGGCCGACGCTTCGGTAAGCATCGGGCCTTTATGGCCACGCTGATCACCGTGGCCGCCGTTAGTGCTCTAAATCTATCCTTGGTCAGTGGCGACTATCTGCCCTTCTTTTTGCTGTTTATCGTGAAGGGTTTTTGCTTTGGTGGCCTGCACTTCCTGCCGATCGCCATGCTGGCCGATGTGGTGGACGTAGACTCCGCGCGCACCGGCGGCAAACGAGCGGGGACCTATTTCGCCATTTTTGGCTTCACGGAAAAGATTGCCATCGCCTTTGGTACTGGATTCTCGCTCATCCTGGTGGGCATGCTGGGATTCGATCCGGCGCAAGGGGTGGCTGGCAGTTCTGAGCTTGGCGTAACCTCTCTGCGCCTGGTCTACTGTCTCGGCCCCGTGGTGTTTTATGGCCTGGCGATGAAGCTGATTTGGAACTATCCCCTCACCCCAAGCCGGCATGCACGGTTGCGGGATCGCTTGGCCCGCCGGGAGGCGCGCCTGTTAGAGAAGCAGGCTGGTGAGGTCAGATAGGGGCGGGATGCCGTATACCTGGGAACCGAGTCTAGGTCCCCTCAAAGAGTCGACGCGGGTTATCGATGAACAGCATGTCGATATCTCGCTCCGTCGCGCCAAGGCGCTGAAGTTCTGGAATAACGTGATGATGCATGTAGAGGAACTGATCCGGATTAGAGCGCTGAAAAGCATGTTCTTCGGGAATGCTGCCGTCAGGGTTTTCATTATGGATATGCAAACAAATGCAGTCATGAGACGGGCATAGGCGTTCCCCGTACCCCATATCCATGAGTTTTTTCAGGGTTGCCGTACGCATGGCTGGGCTGACATAACGGCCCGGGTAGCGGTCTAGGCCCAGGTAACAGCCCTGGGCCAGAATCCACTCAAGATATTCGGTGTCGGTGGTGTCGTTGCTGTGATCGATTTTGACCCGGCTGAGGTCCACACCCTCCTCTCTGAAGATGGCGATCTGCCGGCGGGCAACCTGGCCGGTGGGGTAGGAGTGCACCATGATGGGCACCTTGGTTTGCAGGTGCGCACGCGCAACGGCTCTGGCCATGGTCTCCAGGGGTGGCGTCACGCCCTCAAAATCTGCGGCGCATTTGAGCATGCCAGCCTTGATCTGTGTCCCTCTGAAACCCTCGGTGAGGTCTTTGATAAATTCGTCGGCCATTTGGTTGGGCCCGACGCCCTGCATAAATCTCGGCACGTCGAGCCACCAGCCGGTTACGTTGATCAAATTGACGCCCGAGGCTTCGGCGACGGTTTTCAGCAGCTGGGGATCGCGGCCCAGGTCAAAGGTTGTGGCGTCGAGCATGGTCTGAATGCCGCCAGCCTTTGCCTTCTTGAGGGCTGCGATGGCCCGCTGCTCTCGATTCGGGCCCAAGAGATCCGGATAGTGGGTGGATAAGCCGCTGGCCGCGACCATTACGTGCTCGTGCATCAGCGTGAAGCCCAGGTCTTTGCTGTCTAGGGGCCCCAGCACACTATTGATGGTCGCCATGAGTGACTCCGGTCTATTTGTTAACGCGCAACCTTGTTCAGGACGATCGTCATTTGCTGATCTTCTGCGGTGGTGATGTGGACGTTAAAGGTGTCCCCTTGGCGGCTATAGCCTAGGGCTTTGAGCCCACCCGGGGAGACCGCTTCGAAGTCAATGCGTTGATCCGTTTGGCTGACGCGCTTCATGGCTTGGGCAGGCCCCAGGGGAACGAATCCCGGACGCCATTGCTGCAGGTGCAGCGTCATGTCGCCCTCGACTTCATCGATACTGACGATCTCAACAAATCGCGTTCCCTCGGGTCCGATTGAGCGGACCAAGGAAGCCATGCTCCCCGCTTCCGGAATGGTCCAGTTTTCCTCTAGGGTGGCGCCGGGGCCGATGGGCCCAGACCAGCTTCCCGTCATCCAGGCCAGAGACGCAATACCCGACGGAGCAGGCGCCGAGTGATGATCCGCGAGAACGACAGATGAGGTCACTAAGAAGAACGCGGTGATTATAATTCGCATGGCCTTTCCCCCGATTGCCAATTTTTTGTCCATCGTAAGACTGCAAACTAAACGAGGTTAAAAGCCCGCGCAATGCCCCCAACGCTCGAGTGGTTTAGACTACACCCGAGACAGGAGCGTTAGTGATGCTATCCAAGGCAGACGATTATCCCATTCACCAGAGTCCAGAGCCCGTGGCCTTTGCCGGGCAGAGCCGTAATTTTTACGACCGCTATTTTTTTAACGGCTACGATCAGGAAGAGGACTTCTTTTTCGCGCTGGCCATGGGGATATATCCCCAGCTTGATGTGATTGATGCGGGATTTTCGATCATCCGCAACGGGGTGCAGCACAATATCTTATGTTCGAGGCCCCTGGGTATGGAGCGCATGGACACCCAGGTGGGCCCGATCACGCTGAAGGTTATCGAGCCCCTGCAACGCCTACAGATCGACATTCATGTGCCGGAGCACGGTATTGAGGCTCAGCTCATCTTCCACGGCCGCGCACCGGCCCAGGAAGAGCCGCGCTTTACCCGACGGCACGGAGCACAGATCTTTATGGACTATACCCGCATGACACAAAATGGCTGCTGGGAAGGGTGGGTCAAGCACCAGGGCACGCACCGGGTGATCGAGCCCCAGCGCATTCTGGGTACCCGGGACCGCTCGTGGGGCATCCGACCCGTGGGTGCCGCAGATACTCAGGAAAATCCGGCGGCGCCGCCCCTGTCTCAGTTCTATTGGCTGTGGGCGCCCATTAACTGGGCGGACGGGATTAGTCTGTATCATCTGAATGCGGACGCCGACGGCGTACCCTGGAACACCGACGGACGCTACCTGGCCACAGCAGCGGGACAAGAGGGTGAGTCCATGTTGTCGGTAGCCTCTCGTTTGAAGTTTATACCGGGTACCCGCCATGCGGCTGCCGCAGAGCTCTTTTTTCGACGTCGAGAAGGCGGCGAGGTTCATATCCAGCTCAAGCCCCGGTTCCACTTCTATATGAAGGGTATTGGCTACGGGCATGAACGCTTTGCCCACGGCACTTATCAGGGGGGTGAGGCGAATCTCTACGAGGAATACGTTCTGGCTGAGGTAGATGACGCCTTAACCCTGCATATCCAGGCGGTATGCCAAGCGACCATGACGGGGGATCTCGGGGAAAAAGTCGGTCACGGCGTGCTGGAGCAGTTGATTGTTGGCCCCCACGCGCCTTCGGGGTTCCGCGAACTGTTAGACATGGCGCCAGAATAGATTAAGAAGGATTCCTATTTATGTCCCCCGAGCGTTTTGACGGCATCTTTTTCGACCTGGACGGCACGTTAACGGATCCGTTTGAGGGCATAACCGGGTGCATCCAGCACGCCATGCGTGGCGTTGGGGTTCCGCCTCCAGTACAAGCAGAGTTAGCCTGGTGTATTGGTCCCTCTCTGCACGAGAGCTTGTGCGTGCTGGTGGGACCCTCCCGTGCGGATGAGGCGCTTGGCCTGTATCGCGAGCGCTTTAGCCGGATCGGTTGGCGCGAAAACCGGCCCTATGCGGGCATTGCCGATGTCCTGAGAGGGTTGCAGCAGCAGGGTGGCCGGCTGTTCGTTGCGTCGAGCAAACCCCATGTCTTCGTTGACCGTATTTTGCAGCACTTTGAGCTGGCGCACTTTTTTCAACGCACCTACGGCTCAGAGTTGGATGGGCGCTTTGCCGACAAGGGCGAACTGCTTGATCATGCCTTGGGGGAACTGGATTTCAGTGGCTCTAACTGTCTGATGATTGGTGATCGCAGCCATGATGCGGTGGCTGCAGCACGCCACAAGATGGCCTTTATTGGAGCGCTTTATGGCTTCGGGAGTCGTGACGAATACGAGTCGGCAGGGTACGGGGCCTGGGCCGAGGAGCCTGGTCAGATTCCTGGCCTGATCGCCCGAGCCTAGGGGCGAATGCTTTCCAAGTAGGGATTGAGGAAGGCGCCCTTGGGATCCACGCGATCTCGTACCGCCCACCAGTCTGACCACTTGGGATACAGGGCGGCGAATTCTTTGCCCCCAAGATAGTTCACCTTCCCCCAATGCGGCCTGCCCTGGAATGCCAGGAAAATCTCCTCACAGGCCCGAAAATAAGGGCCCTCGTCTTCTTCCACGCCTTGGTGCACGGAAATCGTCACCGTAGGCCGATCGCAAGCGGTGGACAACCAAACATCCTCTTGACCCAGGGCTCGGTATTCCACCGGCCAGCGAACCTCCCGAAATTGTTTGGTCAGCAAGCCTTGAATGGCCTGCATGCACGCCGGCCCTTGGTCAGCGGGCACGCTGTATTCCATTTCCGTATGACGTATTGGCCGGTGGTTTGGCAGCACTTCATGGCTCCAGCCGCAACGCTCGCCTTCCTCAGCGAGGGGATAAACAGGTGGTCGGTCGGTTTTGTTGGTGAGCTTGATATGGGCTTGATCCGTTTGTGGATACCAGAAAAATTCGCAGTGTCGATTATTGGCCATCATGGACTGGATATCTGCGAGCGCCTGCTCAAGCGGAATCTCCAGACGCTGTTCTAGCAGGCAGTAGCTGGGTTCTAGCGCCAGCCGCACGCGCGTGATCAGGCCCAGGGCGCCGAGGTGTAGGCGACAGGCCTGCCATAGGTCAGCTTCCTGGCCCGGACCGCAGTCCACCAACTCGCCATTGGCCAAGGCAATGCGGGCGCCAATGACGCGACTGCTCAGGCTGCCCAGCTGGGCCCCTGTGCCGTGGGTGCCGGTGGCGGTAGCGCCACAAATGGTTTGCTGATCAATATCGCCTTGATTGGAGAGGGCCAGGCCCGAGGCCGCTAGGGCGGTGCCCAGGGTATAAATACGGCTCCCGCCCCAAACCCACGCGCTATGCGCCTGGGGATCAGAGGAAATGACGCCGCTGAGGCCGAGTAGGTCGACAATCAAATCCTGGTTCTGCACGAGACTCTGGTGGGAGTGCCCGGCCCCTACGGCGCGGATGCGCTGGCCCTGCAGTGCTGCGCTTTGGGCTAGTGCTGCGGCTTGAGTCTCGCTGTAGAGATGCAGTAGCCGCTGAGGTTTGCTGGCCAGTTTGCCCGACCAATTCCGCCAGCTTGGCATAAAAAATCTCCTGATGACCGGGGTTAGCGCCCGTTGAAAGTGGGTGGGCGTTTGGCCAAAAAGGCGGTAACCGCCTCCTTGTGATCTTCTGTTGCTGCGCAGCGAATCAGGCGGTCGGCCTCAAGGGCCAGGCACTCCCGCAAGCTACCCTGGATCGCACGATTAATATTTTCCTTCATGTAGCCCACGGCCACCGGCGGACCGTTGGCAATCTCCAGCGCCAGTTGGCGAGCCTCTTGCTGCAGCAGGTGGTCCTCCACTACGCGATTAAAAATGCCGAGCGCAAGCGCCTCATCCGCCTGCACGCGTCTCGCGGTGAAATACAGCTCCTTGGCGCGGGAGGGCCCGACGAGCTGGGTGAGCAGCCAGCTGCCACCATAGTCCCCCGAGAAGCCGATGTTTCGGTACGCGGTGGTGATGAAGGCGGAGGTTGCTGCAATGCGGATATCGCAGGCTAGGGCAATGCATAGACCGGCGCCCGCTGCCGCGCCGGGGAGGGCGGCTAAGGTTGGTTTTGCAAGGTCGAAAAGGCGTAGCGTTAGCGTTTCCTGTTTGTGTACCAACTCGCGGATACGCGCTTCGGGCGTCGGTGTAGGGCCCTGCTGCTTCCCGCCGCCCATCCCGCCAATATCGCCGCCAGCGCAGAACGTTGCCTCGGCACCGGTAATGACGATACAGCCCACGTCTCTTCGCTGCTCCAGCTCGAGCAGGGTCTGGCGCAGCGCGGGCGTTAGCTCATCGGACAGGGCATTACGCTTCTCAGGTCGATTCAGCGTGATTGTTGCCACGCGATCATCCAGGGTGCAGAGCAGTTGTGGGGTGCCGGTTTCGATGATGGTGGCCATGTTCGGCTCCTTGTCCTTTGTGCGTTGACGACTCTGGGCGCTAGATGATGCCCTGATCACGCAGCCTTTGTTGATCTTCCTCAGCGTAACCCAGCTCGCTTAACACGGTTTGTGTATGGCTGCCGATGGCCCCGCCTGGCCAACGTGTGCTGCCCGGCGTTCGACCCAGTTTGGGCAGGATCGCCGGCAGGCTAAGGTCGAGTTCTGGCTGACCCTCGCCAGCCGGGATACTCACGTTTTCGAAGAGAGCCCTGGCCTGGTAGTGCGGGTCGTTGAAGGCATCTTCGATATTGTAAATGGGGCCTACGGGTACATCGGCCTGTTCCAGGATCGTAATCACCTCCCCGGCATCGTGTTGATCTGTCCAGGAAGCAATAGCGCCGTCCAGCAGCTGCTGGTGTTTGACGCGACCCGGATTGCCCTGCAGCCGAGGGTCGTCAGCTAAATCTGCTCTGTCGATGGCATGCATGAGGCGTCGATAAATGGATTCGCCGTTGGCGCCAATGACCACGTGCTTGCCGTCTCGGCAGAGGTAGGTATTCGTTGGCACGATGCCGGTAATGGTAGATCCCGCGGGCTCTCGGATGGCCCCGACGGCGGAAAACTCAGGCACCACGGCCTCCATAAGATTGAACATGGCCTCGTAAAGGGCGACGTCGATGACCTGGCCTTGACCGTCTTTTTGCCGAGCCTGAAGCGCCAACAAGATACCCACCACGGCGTGAATGCCGGCGATGCTGTCGCCCAGGCTCAGATTGGGCCTCACCGGGGGTTCACCCGGGAAGCCGTTTAGGTATCGAAACCCTGAAAAGGCCTCGGTGACCGACGCATAACCCGGTTTGTGACTGTTCGGGCCATGCTGCCCATAGCCGGAAATGCGCGCATAAATTAACCCGGGGTTGGCGCTTTCAAGATCCTGAGGTCCCAACCCCCACTTTTCCATCGTGCCCGGTTTGAAGTTTTCGATTACTACGTCTGCTTGGGCCAGGAGCTCCGATAGAATGTGACGCCCCGCCTTGCTCCGCAAGTCCAGGGTAATGGACTCTTTGTTTCTACCCAGGCTTCGCCACCAATAGCTGGTGCCGCTGTCATCCAGCAGCCGCCAGCCGCGTATCGGATCTCCCTCTCCCGGAGGCTCAACCTTGATTACTCTAGCCCCAAAATAGGCCAACATAGTGCCGGTGAAGGGTCCTGCCAGGAGCTGTCCGACTTCAACGACGGTGATGCCTGCGAGCGGTAGATGAGCCATGGTCTGAATGCGTTCCCAGGAATATCGGGGAAGTATCATGCCATAAAACAGGCCGCGACAAGGCCAATGCCCCTCGGACGAAATCCACGTTACGAAAGTGAGGATTTCGGTTGGGCATATCTGGCGCGTGTTTTAAACTGGGGGCAAAGGAGAAAAAAATGTCTATTACCACAAAGCTGTTTGATTTAACGGGCCAGGTGGCTCTGCTCACGGGTTCGTCTAAGGGAATGGGTAAGTCTATGGCCATGGCCCTCGCCGAACATGGCAGTAAGGTCGTCATCTCGAGCCGTAAGCAGGATCAGTGTGAGGCGACGGCCGAGGAAATCAACGCGGCCGTAGGCGAGGAGCGAGCCATCGCCATTGCCTGCAATATTGGCTACAAAGAGCAGCTCCAGGCCTTGGTCGATGAGACGCGCTCCCGGCTCGGGCCGATCAATACGCTGATTTCCAATGCGGGGGTTAACCCCTTCTATGGACCGATGTCGGAGATCCCCGATGAGGCGTTCGAGAAGACTATGAACTCGAATCTCCGTTCTAACCACTGGCTGTGTCAGATGGTGGCACCGGACATGCTGGAGCGTGGCCAAGGCTCCATTATGATCACCGCTAGCGTAGGCGCCTTTGGCCCGTCAGAGACCTTGGGCACCTACAATATTTCTAAAATGGCCGATATTGCTCTGGTTCGAAACCTGGCCGCCGAGTGGGGTCCCAAGGGTATCCGCGTGAACGCGCTATGCCCTGGGTTGATTAAGACGGATTTTGCCAAGGCGCTTTGGGACAACCCCGAGGCCTCCAAGCGAGCGACGGAACAAACGCCGCTCAGACGTTTTGGGGAAGCTGACGACTTTATGGGCATCGCCGTATATATCGCCTCAGACGCGAGCGCCTACGTCACGGGACAGGCGCTAACCATCTGCGGTGGCACCCATATGTTTCGATAGGCGCTGCTGCATCAGCGCGCTAACCAGGGACGAATTTTCCGTGAAGCCCGATAGGGAGCGGGTAGGGAAGCCGGGCGCTAGCCACCGGCCCCTCGGCCAGGCGGTCGGCGTCGAAGATATTGAGCTGATGCCTTTGGTGCTGCCAGTCTAAGGCAGTGCCAAGGACCCAACCGCCGCACTCTGCGGCCTTGGACGGATCGGGAACGTAGAGATGCTCCTCGGGAAAGACGGTTGCCGGATAGGTGAAGAACTGATGGTCGCCGGTCTCCTCATTGAAGGTGCTTACCCGATTGAACCAGACGGTATCTGGGGTTTTGTCTAGGTCTGTGGAGAGAAAGGTCACCCGTGCATTGCGTTGGCCTGAGACGCGAGGATCAACGGTTGGAAACTCCGAGCGCATGCTTGAGGGCAGGGCGGAGGCCTCGCTGGTTTGCCCGGTCTTGGTGTCAATTCTGTAGTGCACCCGATGACCGGCATGCTCCGTGAGCGTCTCCACCGATCCGTCCATGATGTTTTTGAAGCTCTCTAGCAGCAGCTTGGCGTCATGGTAGCGATGGCCATCAAATCGAATCACGCCCTGATCGTCTTCCCAGCCGTTGCCGAAATGGAAGACCCACTGGGCCGGTAGCTCGAGCCATTTGTGCCGGTCAAAGTTATTTTTGTCGATGACCAGGACCCGAGTAGCATCTTGTCCCGCCCAGGTATGGGCATCCAGAAAGTTGGTGGCCGCGCTCCCCGGCTGAAAGTGCAGCGGGGGCAATAAAATGACCAGGTGATTCTGGGTCACGATGAAGTCATGGGGTATTGGTGATGGGATCGACCTTGATGGCCCCAACCTTAAGCACCTTGCCCCGAGGGTCGATATGCTAGAGAACAATGCTGCCCTGGGCAGACAGATAGCTAAAATTCCACAGGCTGCCGTCTGCGTCCAGCCGAGGATGGGCGGAGAATGGGGCGCCCTGGGTTTCCTCAGAAAAGGCGTACAGGCCGCGCGTCTCCAGGGTTACAGGGTCTAGCTCGTAGGGGCTGCCGGCTTCCCACAGGGCCAGCAGCTCATTGGCATGAAATAGCACGCTGATATTGGCCGTGTTGACATCATCAGGAGAAAATACGTTGGCGGTCTGGGAAGGGGCGCTGCCGAAACCGGGATAGAGCGCTCGGCCTGCGGCTCGCTCGCGAGTTAGCTTGCGCGTGCCCACCAGGCGCGCCTGATGGGAGATACCCTGAGGCGTTATCCGATAGGCGTGAACCATGCCGTCGCCGTCGAACCAGTGTCCGTAGCGAAACCCGGCCACTTCATGCTGGGCGGGCCCGTTTCGATAGAGGGTGCCGATCAGGTTAGCCGGAATTCGGCCCGTGACCTGTGGGCGAGATTGATAGGCATCTCGGTCAACGCCCCGAAAGCCGAGAAGCCAGGGCTTTTCATCCCTGCCCGGCCAGGATGCCGAAACTCCCGCGAGCAGGGCATTTGGGCCAAGGACCGTGAGGCCAGCGAGTAGGGCGGAGAGGCGGGAGAATTCTCGACGCTACATGGCATCACCTGTGCGTTATGAGTCGCTCATGCGAATTTTTTGTTGGGTCGGGCCGCTCAACTCGAATTTACTCTCCGACCAGCGGGGGGGCCAAAGTTGTTGCTCGCGTTATTGGAGAATCCAATGGGCTCCTTGGGCATGCCAATAAAGTTTTCATCGAGTTTTCCGTTGTGGTTGACGTCATGAAAGATACGGATGGCATAGTCTCCGGCGGGCAAGTCCATTGAGAACGTGAGGCTCGATGAATCCACCCGCTGAATAATGGCCACAGTGGGGACAGCTGTTTCAGCATCGAAAGCCGGTTCGCTATCAAGCACCTGAATCATCAGGTTGCCCTCAACGGGCCGGATATTGTCGACCACAAGGTTCAGCTCGTCGGCCCTGGCTAATGTGGACAAGAGCCCAAGTAGCCAAATTGCCGCGACGATCCAAAAGTTACCGATAGCCTTTTTCGTGCCCATGTCCTTAACCTCTGGTGGATACGTTGAGGTTGGGAGTAAGGCGATAGGCGACCAATTGAGACAGGATGAGCGGCGTGAACCCCTCGACAGGTGGCGGGTAGTTAGTGGTCCTCTGGAGGGGGGGCATCCAGGGCCTCAGCGACATCGCGCTCAACGGCTCCTCGGATGCTCCGGTAGTCCTGGCCCAGGCGCTGGCTGATGGTCAGGATATCCTCGTGTTCTACCTTCCAGCGTGGGTGGCCGTTGGGTTGGATGACCCGCTTGATTCGTACCGGTCCGAAACGACTCTCAATGGACTGCTCCTCACGCTCGAGCACGCGCTTATCGAAGGCGAAAATTCTCAGGCCGATGGTGGTGGACTGATTGAGAATGGCATCCGTCACGGCGGTCAAATCTTCTGCTGCACAGAGCGCTTTCAGACAGTGGGCGGGCCGGCCCTTCTTCATGATGATGGGCGTGAGAAAGACGTCTGCAGCGCCAACGTCAAAGAGCCCCTGGATGAGCGGTTCATAGGTCTCAGGGCTCATGTCGTCAATATTCGCCTCTACCTGGAAATGGCGCGATGAGCGCCCGGGCTGAGGTCGCCAGGATATTGCGTCAGCGTTCGCTCTCTTAGCGGGTTGATAATCCCCCAGGGCGATGCGCAACACGTTGGGCAACTCAAAATCTCGAGTGCCAATACCATAGCCAATCTTCTCCGGTTGGAAGTGCCCCGCTGGACTGAATTCATCGACGTTGGTGCTCAGGATCGCGGCACCTGTGGGCGTCGTGCACTCCCCCTGAACGCCGCCATAGGTGCACGGAGCGCCCCGTAATAATTCTTGAGTTGCCGGTGCAGGCACCGGAAAGCGTCCGTGGGCACAGTCTACCCAGCCCGACCCGACCTCCACGGGGTTGCAGAGGATCAACTCTGGAGCCAGATAGGTGATTGCCGCTGCGGCGGCGACGATATCCACAATGGAGTCCACGGCGCCAACCTCATGAAAGTGGACGTCTGACGGCGGGATATCATGAATTTTTCCCTCTGCCTGGGCGATGGCCTCAAACATCTTCAGAGCCCGCTCTCGGATGGGCGGCGCTAGGGGCGCATCCTCCACCAACCTGACGATGGTGCTGTAGTGCCGATGATCTTGGGTGTCGCTGGTGGTGATGTGAGCATGGCATCCGCGAATACCCTGCTTTTGCCCTTGGGAGAGTTCAAGCTGGAAGTCTGCGGTTAGCGGAAGCAGGCCAAGCTGCTCTCGCAGCCAGGCTTCGGGTACGCCAAGGTCGACCAGGGCAGCCAGGTGCATATCGCCAGCGATACCGCAGCTGGGCTGGTAGAACAAGGCCCTCAAGGCTTAGACGGTCTGTTCGGTCTGGGGAGCGAAGTAAGCCTGGGAGGTAGCCGCTGCGATGAAATTTTCCTTGAAGTGCAGCATGCTCTGCATGTCCGCATTCACCGCGTCCAGGCCATTCTCGAGAACGAAGGCATAGCTACGCTGAAATTCTGAGAGCGGTGCTTTCAGCAAGGGCGCGTCGTAATAGCTGTCGAAGGCTTCCGGATTGCCCCATCCCAGCCAGCGTCGACCCGCCAAAAAGCGCCCTGCCTTCATGCCGACTAGTCCCATGCCGGAAGCTCGTGCACGATCCAGCAGCGGCCTTAAAGCCTTCATGGTAGGTGAGCCTGGGAGAATGGAGCGGTCATTCCAGTCGTACCAGCCGCCTGGGGTGATAGCGATCATGGCCAGGTCAAAGTGGCCGGTATCGATGGCCGCCGACAGGACGGCTTCTGCATTTTGATGGGTAGATAGACCCAGGTAGGAAACTTTTCCGGCGGCCTTCGCCCGTTCGAAGGCGCGATGAACTTCTTCGCTGCGGACGGTAGAAACGTTGTTTTGGCCCATATAGTAGTAGGCGTCAACGTGATCGACTCCCATCTCGCCCAGAGACTCATCAAGGAAGGCCAGCCAGCCTGCGGCGGCTTTTTTGGCCTCGGCAACGCTGAGTTCCTCATCCCATTCAATGTCGGCGGGTACGAAGCCCTTGGAAATGAGGAAGATATCATCGCGATGAGACTGTAAAAACGGTGCCAGATTGCGTTCGGCATCGCCATAGTAGTGCTTAAAGCCAACGTCGAAGGTATTCACGCCGGCTTCGAAAGCGGCGTTGAGCAGGTGATCTTGGCGGCTCCTCGATAGGGTTGCGCCGCAGCCGAAGATCAGCCGGCTCGATTGGTGCCCCGTTCTGCCCAACCGTTGATAGCGCATGGCGGGCAGCGGGCCGTCTAATCCAGCGGCTTCCTTGGCCTTGAAGAGTGATGCGTGAACATCGCCGGTGCGCAGCAGGCTACTTGCGCCCACGGTCACCAACGTACCGTACTGGAGGGCTCGCCTTCGAGACGTATTTATGCGCTCGACCAGTGACGTCTGAATTTTCGATTCTTGGGCCATGATGTTCCTCCATTCCCCAATGCGTCTCAGGATCATACCCAGACCGCCTGGGCATTCAAATGTCGATTTTCCGTTCTAGTCTGAGCGGGCTTGCTCATTTAAAGATGGGTGGCATCTATTCCAGGCTCGAGCGGTTACTATACCGGTCCACCTGGTATCGAGGTCGCGATGAATCGGTTCTTTCGAAATATAAGGCTCTATCGTATTCAATCGGCTTGGCCTCAAGACGAGGTCGGGCTGTCTCAGGCACTCGACGGAGCGGCATTTAAACCCTGTGGCACCTTCAATGAGCGCAGTAGCGGCTTTGAAGCGCCAGTAGAGGGGGCTGGGGACGCGCTATGCAGGTCCCTGATGGGGGCCGACCTACTCCAGCTTCGGGTACAGAGCCGCATTATTCCCGTTGCAGCCGTGCAGGAAGCCTTGACTGAGCGCATGGAGGCCTATCGGTCCCGCACGCGAACTGAGCCCTCGCGTCGTGAGCGGCGAGAACTTAAGGAAGAAATCTACGGGCAATTGCTGCCCCAGGCCCTGCTGAAGTCGGACCGGGTGCAGGCAGCCTATCTTCGTCAGCAGGGCGTATTGGCCATCGGCACAGCGTCTGAAACGGCTGCAGAGAACTTTTTGCAAAACCTCGCTCGAGCCATGGTGGGCTTGAAATATATCCCCCTGTCCTTCGACAAAGCCCCCACGGAATTACTGAATAAGGTCTTTCTGGGTGGTCAGTCGGGGTCTCTGACTCTGGGCAGAGAGGCGCGCATGCGTGACCCCAGCGATCCAGGGACGTCGGTAAATTGGCTAGATGTGGACCTGGCCGATGAGGCGGTTCGCCGCCATATCGTTGAGGGCATGAGGCTTGATCGGCTGGGTATGGTCCTAGATGGCATGCTGACCTTCGTGCTGGATGAGAACCTGGTGTTCCGCAAACTGCGGCTGGCGGATCAAGAAGAGGCGGTGGTTGAGGAGGAAGATCCCTTGGCCCAGCATGACGCGTACTTTGTGGTGATGATGGGTGCAATCCAGGCCCTGCTTTCCGCCTTGGAAGAGGCGCTCGGCAATCCGGTGAGCTAGGGAACTGGGACTAGCTTGGATGGCCTCCCTAGAGCGGCCGCGCTGGCAGACGATTCGGATCATTCGTGGCATGCTCTTTCCATGAAGAGGGAGAGCGCCATGCGGTTACTGTGTTTTCTGGTTTTGGGTGGGCTGTTTGGTGGCTGCGATGCTGCCGTCCAGACAAAGAGCGGGTCGGGGGATACCCAGGGCTTGGATCTACCGAATATTGTCGTGCTCTTTGCCGACGACCTGGGCTACGGCGATTTGGGCAGTTATGGTCACCCCAATATTCGGACCCCTAACCTAGACGCGTTGGCTGCACGGGGCCAGCGCTGGACGGATTTTTATATGGCCGCTTCGGTCTGTTCCCCAAGCAGGGCGGCTCTTCTCACCGGCAGGTTGCCCGTTCGCACGGGTCTCTACGGTGACGTGATTCGCGTTTTTTTTCCCGATGAGGCCGAAGGATTCCCGGCGGATGAGCTGACGTTGGCAGAAGCCCTGAAGCGGCACGGCTATCGCACTGGCATCTTTGGCAAATGGCACTTAGGGGATTCGGCGGATGCGCTGCCCACGCGGCATGGCTTCGACAGCTGGTTGGGGGTGCCATACTCCAATGATATGAACTGGGTGGGTCAGCCCGAGTTCGAGGAGCTGGTTCGCCTTTCATTGGTCAATGATATTGAGACGCGAACACGCCTCTTCGCCGATCGGGCGGCAAAGTATGCGGCGCCCGAGGCGGCCTATTGGGAGGTGCCGCTGGTCCATAGCCACAGGCGTTCCGATGGTGTCTTTGAAGATAGCCTGGAGCAGCCCACGGATCAGGCCGAGCTGACTCAGCGCTATACCGAGGCGGCCATCGCCTTTATGGAAGCGTCGGAAGACGCGCCCTTCTTCGTCTATCTCCCCTACACGATGCCACATACTCCGCTGTTTCGAAGTGACGCCTTTGCCGGACAGAGCATTGGCGGACGCTACGGCGACACGGTTGAGGAGATTGACTGGAGCGTCGGAGAAATTCAGCGGGCGCTTCGGCGCTTGGGGCTGACCGAGGAAACTCTGGTGGTCTTTACCAGCGACAATGGCCCCTGGCTCACCATGAGAGAGGAGGGGGGGAGCGCTGGGTTGCTGCGAAACGGCAAGGGCACCACTTTCGAGGGTGGTATGCGCGTGCCCGCCATATTTTCATGGCCAGGGAAAATTGCGCCGGGGGTGACCAGCGAAATAGGCGCCTCACTGGATTTATTCACCACGGTGATGGCGCTGTTGGATGAGGAAGCAGAGACTGCCCTGGATGGCCTTGATTTGGGCCCGACGCTCTTTAGCGGCGCTGCCAGTCCTCGGTCCGAGATGCCCTACTACCGGGGTGGAACCCTTTATGCCTATCGGCAGGGACTTTGGAAGCTTCACTTGGTTACTGAGGGAGCCTATGGTCAGGCGCCCCCCAAGACCGTGCATGAAACGCCCCAGCTGTTTCATCTTGGGCGGGATCCTGCCGAGCGTTTTGATGTAGCGGATCAACATCCAGAGGTCGTTGACGCGCTGCGCCAGGCCGTGGACGCGCATCGCGCCTCGATCACCAAGAAGCCCTCGCGCTTCGATCAAAGAGTTGCCCTGGTCCAGCAGCGGATGCAGCAAGAGGCATCTCCCGCGAGTCGGAATGAGCCCTAGCGCACTCCGGATTCCCAGCGCCAAGGATATTGATCCAGACTGGCTGACGGCGTGTTTGCGTCAGCGGGGTTATGACGTTCAGGTAGGGAGCTTTCAGGCTGCGCGCGTGGGCACTGGCCAGATTGGGATGTGTGTGCGCTACGCACTGCACTATACCTCTGGTGAGGGGCCCATAAGCCTGGTGGGGAAGTTTCCGTCGGACGATCCCGGTAGCCGACATACCGGGGTGGTGCTTCAGAACTTTCTTAAAGAGGTGCGCTTTTATCAAACACTGCAGCCTCATCTTTCCATCCGCACCCCGCGCTGTTACTTCAGTGAAATCCAGGATCAGGGTCCGACCTTTTTTCTGCTGCTGGAGGACCTGGCACCCTCATTACAGGGCGATCAGCTCTCAGGCTGCACGGGTCAGGTGGCCGAGCGGGCGCTGTCGGAGCTGGTAGGACTGCACGCGCCCAGCTGGTCTGATGAAAGGCTAAAGACCCTTGATTGGCTGCATGGAGCAAAGGCCGAGGCTGGCCTTGCACAGGATTTATATCAGGCCCAAATGCCTGGGTTCATCGCCCGCTTTGGTCAGCAGTTGGATGCCGACGAAATTGCCCTAATTAGAGAGTATGGCGCCGCTCAGGACGCTCGAAGGGATCTGGGGCTGCCGGAATTTTTTTCCATCATCCACGGGGACTATCGCCTGGATAACTTACTCATCGGTGGGCCGTCGGAGACACCGTCAGTGACTGCGGCGGATTGGCAGACCGTGGCCTTGGGGAACCCCCTAACGGATGTGGCTTACTTCGTGGGTGCCGGGCTGACGCCGGAAGTGCGTCGCCCGATTGAGTTGAATTTGGTCCAAGGCTATCACCAGGGTCTGGTCGAGGCCGGGGTGCGGGGCTTTTCATGGGATGCCTGTTGGCGGTCCTATCGGCTGGGCGCCTTTGCCGGGATCACCGTAGCCGTTATTGCCGCCATGCTGGTTCAGCGCACGGAGCGTGGTGATCGAATGTTTTTGACCATGGCCAAACGTCATGCTCGCCATGCGCTTGATCTGAGGGCGACGGAGCTGCTGCCCTAGCGCAGGCCCTCCCAGGCCAGGCGCTCAGACGCTGCCGGATCATTGACCAACCGGGGTTTGTGGTCAAAGCTCATTGTTGCTCGGTGGTGAGGGTCATAGGCGGGCCAGCCAGGATCACCTTCTTTGATAAAGCGGCACCATGCCTGATGCATTTCGTTGGCAAGATACTGAGGTGAGTCGCCCGGGCCGAGGAAGACGTCCACGCCGGCTCGGTCCAGGTTATTGAAGACGAATGGAATTTCTAGAGCATGGGTAGCGCCCAGCTTGCCGCCAAAGGCTCTGGATCGCCAATTGAACAGGTACATCCAGGTGGCCGCTTGGGCTTCAAAGCGGGCTTCGGCCAGTCGAATGCCCGGAATACGAAAGAGATGGTCGCTGGTGAGCGCAATAAGCAGGGCCTGGGCATCGGCATCTGGGCGCGTCTTGCGATAGGTGTTTAGGGTCGCTGCGGCGCCCAAGCTTCCAGCCATTCGGTTCAGCTTCCCATCATCCACTTCCCCGAAGCCCCAGAGGGTGGTCTCGTCGGCATTGCTGCCCGTCAGTACGGCCACCTGACTGCCCATGCCGGCGCTGATGGCATCAATAGGCGACAGGGGCAATAGCGACGTGCCGTGCACGGGATAGAAAGGAGAGACAGAAACCCCCAAAGCGTTAGCCCCGAGGGCCTCATGTTCAAAGTGAGCGATGGTGCGCTGTTGGGCCGCCAGGATGTCCTCTGCGGGCACGGACAACAGGCGCTCTCCCCGTGGGTCCGCGAGTTCATGCAAAAACTGTTGCGTGACCTGGAGCGCTGCCTCCCTGGGCAGGGTGTGGTGCCCTGCGCCGCTTTGGGGAATGGCGCGTTGAAACAGGCCCTGGGCTTGGTTTGCTGCTAGCAGCGTAGCAACGCTGAAACCGCCTGCGGATTCTCCGGCCACGGTAACGCGGTCGGGGTCGCCACCAAAGGCGCCGATATTGTCTTTGACCCAGCTTAGAGCGGCGATTTGATCGAGCGTTCCGTTGAATCCCGAGGTGGCATATGCCTCGCCCAGGCTCGATAGATCGGCGAAACCAAGAGCGCCCAGACGATAGTTGATGGTGACCACCACGATGTCGGCATCCCGTGCGAATCGAGTGCCGTTATACCAGGGGACGGCGCCTTGGCCCGTGCGGTATCCGCCCCCGTGAATCCAGACCAAGACCGCGCGTTCGGCTCTGTCGCCGGGTTCAATGGCCGTCAGAGGGGCTGAAATATTCAGCGTTAGGCAGTCTTCATCCCAACGGGCAACGGTGGCGCCGGTGAGTCCTCCTGTCACCGTTTGAGGTGCGGCCGGACCAAATCTCAGAGCGGCCAGCGTATCAGCGAAGGGCGGTATGGGCTGTGGTGCCTTAAAACGGAGGTCTCCCCTTGGAGCCTGGGCATAGGGGATACCCGCGAACAACAGGGTGTCTTCCTTGATCCTGCCCTGGATGGGGCCGCAGGGTGGCCTGACGATTGGGTTCATGGGGCGTCGGCAGGCCGTGGGGTGACCAGGGGGTAGCGCCTGGGGAATTGATCAAACAGAGTCTTGAGCCCCAGTAGCGTTTCTGGGTCGCCGGCGATCTCCAATTGTCCTTCGGTGATCAGCTGGGGTGCGTTGGATAGGCCCATCAGCAGGCGCTTAAAGTTAAGCGCAGACAGGGTGAGCGTGGCGTCAGCAGCGTCGTCCAGGCGATCTTTGAAGTAATTCAGCACGCTATTTTCAATGACAAGCAGGTAGCTGCAATCGAGATCGCTGAAGTGAAGCTGCAGCCGAATCCGCCTTCCCGCTACGGCGGCGGGCAAAAGCCGGACGGCCAGGACCTGGAAAAAGTTCTCGATGGGCATGCCCGCAGCGATACCGCCGCTGGCTTGAAACGCTTGGGTCTCAGGTAGCCCGTGACGAAGTTCCAGGGCGCCGGAAAGGTAGAAATTTCGCCATGGGGCAGACTCCGATTGATAGCCCAACTGTTCTAATGTGTCTGCCAGCAGCGCTCTGCCCTGGACGTGATCGGGTTCCGCCATGACCACATGGTTGAGTACCTCAGCCACCCAGCGGTAGTCGCCCGCCTCAAAACAGGGTCGGGCCCTCTCTACGACCGCATCTGAGCCACCCATAAATTCGAGGTAGCGCTGGGCTTGCTCGATTGGCGGCAGCGGGTGCAGGGACGCGGGGTTGCCATCGAAGAAACCCAGGTACTTAACATAAACGGCTCTGCTGTTGTGATGCACGGTGCCGTAGTAGTCCCGATTGTAAAATTCCTTGGCCAGGGTCGGGGGGAGCGATAGCTGCTCCGCGATTTCTTCCTTATTGAAGCCACGATTGGCAAGGCGCAACGTTTGATCGTGAATGTATTTATAGAGATCTCGCTGTTTCTCTAGGTATTCAATGGCGGGCTCGCGCCCCCAAATCGGCCAGTGGTGTGAGGCGAACTGAATCTCTAGACGATCACCGAAAAGCTCGATGGACTCGTTGATCTGAGCTGACCACGCCAGCGCGTCCCTGACCTGAGCACCCCGAGGCGTATAGACGTTGTGCAAGTGATGGGAGGTGATTTCCGACATGCACAGCGCCTTAAATCGGGGCAGATAGAAGACAAATTCGGCTGGGGCCTCGGTGCCCGGAGTCATCTGAAATTCAATCTCGATGCCGTCTATCACTCTTCGGTCGCCGGTCTGGCAGATGAAATCCGTGGGAACGAGAAAGCCCGTAGTGCCCATGGATAGGGCAGCCCCGAGGCCGGTGGTGACGAAGCCTCGAGGCGATGGTTCCAGCAGGTTGCCATACATGTAGGTGGCTCGGCGATTCATGGCGTTGCCGGCCAGAACATTCTCGTTAAGCGATTCGTTGACAAAGTGTTCGGGAGCGATGATTGGCACGGTGCCGTCGGCCACTTGCTCAGGGCTGACTACGCCAAGAACGCCCGCAAAGTGATCTGCGTGGCTGTGTGTATGCAGGACGGCAACGACCGGACGTTCGCCTAGGTGTGTATTAGCCAGGGATAGCGCGGCGCTCGAGCTTTCGGAAGAGGTCAGCGGATCGACAATAATCCATCCCGTTTCGCCCTGGATCAGCGTCATGTTGGCAATATCGAAAGATCTGACTTGATATAGTCCGGGACAGATTTGGTACAGGCCATGATGCTGGGCGTTCAGCTGGGCCTGTCGCCAAAGGCTCGGGTTCACGGTATCCGGCGCCTCCGCCGCCAGGAAGCTTAACTTCTCAAGGTCATAGGAGACGTCGCCGTCCTCGCGCTGAAGGGTCATGGGATCCAGGCTCGCAATGAAGCCCCGGGCAGCATCCTCGAAGCTTCGCGTGTCCTCAAAATTCAGTTCGGCCTTGATCCGGCGCTGAGCCTCTCGAGTATGCTCCGAGGCCGCCTTAGGTTGGCGAAGGGGTTCTGGCAAGGGGTCGTAGGACATGTGGACTCTTTCTCTAGGCGGCTTAGGTCAGGTGTTCAGCACGGGCATCGTCATCTGGGCCGGCTTCCAGGGTCTTGAAGTAGACCCTGGCAGCCTCAATCACTCGGGGCGCAAGCCAAATAGCAGAGAGCATGGTGGGGATGGCCATGAGCGCAAAGGAGCCGTCGATAAGGCTGACCGCGGATTCGATGGAGACCAGCGCGATAACGACAATGGATCCCACGAATACCCACCGATAGGCATCACGGTAGCGTGTACCGAAGACAAAGCTCGCGCATTGGGAGCCGTAAAAAGAATAGGTGAAGATTGTGGTTGTCGCGAAGCACAGCACGCAAACAAATATGATCACGGTGCCGATGGGGCCCAATAGAGTGGTAAAGGCATTGGCCGTTAGGGTGACGCCCTGCGCGGCCTCGCTTTGCCACGTGTCGGCCACCAATATCATTAGAGCTGTGGCGGTGCACACAATTAGGGTGTCGATAATGGGTCCGATCATAGCCACTAAGCCCTCTCGAATGGGCTCCTTGGTTTTCGCAGCGCCGTGCACTAAGGACTCGGTGCCCATTCCCGCTTCGTTGCTGTAGGCGCCACGCTGCACGCCATAGATGATCATGGCCAAAAGCCCGCCGCCCGCCACGGCCTCTCCTGTGAAGGCATCGTGCAAGATGCTCGCAAAGGCTCCGGGGACGGATCCGAAATTCATGATCAGCGCTGCGGCGATGGCCGCTAAGTACATAAGCGTCATGGCAGGGACAAGAATGCGCGCCGTTTTCGCAATGCGATGCAGGCCCCCGAAGATGACCGCACCGGTTATTCCGGCCAACACAAAGCCGCTCACGAGATTAAAGGTAAAGGGGTCCTCGTCTGCTGGCAGGAAGCCCTGATCGATAAAGATAAGGTCTCTGATGATCTGAATCAGTTGATTGCTCTGCAGTGCAGGTAAACAGCCGATCAAGCCGACCACGGCGAAAAAGTAGGCTAAAAAATGCAGGCGTTTGGGCAGGGCTTCGCGGATGACGTACATAGGGCCGCCCTGGAGTTCGCCCTGATCGTCGCGTCCTCGATACATCACGGCCAGGGAACAGGTGAAGAACTTTGTTGCGATGCCCAAGATCGCGGTCATCCACATCCAAAATATCGCACCCGGACCACCAATTTTAATGGCTAGCGCAACCCCTGCTATATTGCCCATGCCGATGGTGCCCGCTAGGGCCGCAGACAGGGCGCTGGCATGGTTGATGTGACCAGGATCATCCGGGTTGTCATATTTGCCTCGAACGAGGTCTACCGCATGGCCCAGATAGCGGAAGGGCGCGAAGCGCGATCGGATCAAAAAGAAAAGGCCTCCACCCAGCAGAAGGCACAGCAGCCAGGGGCCCCAGGCAAGTTCTGCGTAGCGTGTGGTGATCAGTTGAATGGTGTCGAGCATGCTGTTGGCCTTAAATGCTGGGGCAAGAGTAAACATTTAGAGCGCCGAGCGCACCCAGCGTCTGGGCGTTTCGCTGGTTTGTCCGGTCGGCGCTGGCTATGCTGCCAGAGGTCCGCATCAGTTGAGGAGATTTGAGGAGTGAAAGACGCCATGGACGATAACCCGGGGCACGGCCCACTGGGTCAGGGTAGCGAATACGTCGATACCTATTCTCCTGAACTGTTGTTCCCCATGTCCCGAGCGCAGTGTCGTGAGCGGGCCGATGTCACACCCAGGTCGACGTGGTCTGGTGAGGATCGCTGGACCGGTTACGAATTTTCCTGGCTTGATGCCCAGGGTCTTCCTCGAGTGGTGGCGCTCATTTGTACCGTGCCCGTGACCTCGACGAGCGTTGTGGAGAGCAAGTCCTTTAAACTCTATTTGAATGGCTTTGCCCAGACTCGATATGCCTCGCATGAGGCAGTCCGGGAAACCCTGACCGAAGATCTGAGCCGCGCCTTTGGGGCGCCGGTAGGGATCGAGCTGTTGGCGTTAGACGATTTGGGCCGTTGGCCCCGGTGCCTGCCGGGGACGAGCCTGGATGATAGGGTCCTTGAGACGCAGCAATATCAGCGGACGGCTGGCCTGCTTGGCCTCAAATCGGGGCAGGGGGGTATCGTTCATGAACAGCTGAAAACCGATCTTTTTCGCAGCCTTTGCCCGGTAACCGCTCAGCCTGACTGGGCGACAATATGGATCGATTACCGTGGTCCGGCCATAGATCATCAAGGGCTGCTGGCTTATTTGATTTCTTATCGCCTGCACCAGGCTTTCCACGAGACCACGATTGAACTCATCTTTCAGGATATTTTGGCCCACTGCGGCTGCAGCGAGCTAACCGTCTACGGCCTCTTTCAGCGACGCGGTGGCCTAGACATTAATCCCATACGCAGCACCGCAGAAACTCAGGCTTTCCGAGTGCGCCTGCCCCGGCAGTAAGCCTAGTCTCGGCGGCTGGGCGCCAGGTTGCTGCGCAGCCAACGCCACCAGGACTTTCCCTGGCGCATCGATCGCTCCAGGCTGTCCATTTGATCAGCCAACCCTGGGCCGTCCGCCAATAGGGCACCTCGAGTAACCAGGGTCTTGGAGGCATCGAGTTCGCGAATGACCTGAGCGGGGTTGCCGGCCGCAATCACGTTTGCCGGGATGTCGCGCGTCACCACCGAGCCGGCACCAATAACGGCGTTGTCGCCGATGTGAATGCCCTTGCAGACCGTGGCACCATCACCGATCCAGACATTGTTGCCGAGGACGATGGGCGCCGTTTGCCCGATAGCCTGGGTTCTGTCGTACAGGTCATGCCAGTCGGCGTCGGTGAGATAGGCTCCTGCCGCCAGCATGGTGCCTTCACCGATGGTCACGCTTGAGGCCGAATCGATGCGCACCCCGGGACAGATCAGCACGTAGTTCTGAATATCGATCATGCCCTGATAATCGTGCATAGCCCAGGTTGTCAGCCTCACGTTTCGATCGCTGGCGGCAATCACGTGCACCGCATCGCCAAAGCTGATTTGGCGTCCGTACAGTTTCAGGAACCAGGGTTTCATCATCATGGCATGGGGCCCCAGGGCATCGAGCTGAGGTCGAATAAAGTGGTCGACCCAAAATGCTTCAAACTTGCGCTGAAGTATTTTTAGGCTATAGGGGCGATGGTCGTCACGCATTCTTCATTCCGCCTGGGCAGGAGCCGAGTCAGGGAGCATACCAAGTAGGAATCTTCGCCTATTTGCTTTAGGATTTCTCCCCCCAATGGTGGCCCACCTAGGCCCCTTGAAGGCGATATGCTGTGAACTCCGCCAGGCCTGGAAGGGAGCAACGGTAACAGTGGCGTCGGGCTTTGAGTAAGGCTGGGTGGGTTGCCACCAATTTATTGGCTGGTCCGTCGGAGAGGTGGCAGAGTGGTCGATCGCGCACGCTTGGAAAGCGTGTAAGGTGTAAAAGCCTTCGAGGGTTCGAATCCCTCTCTCTCCGCCAACTCTCGATGCTTTGAGTCGAATAAAAAAATAATCGACGAAGGAGATGAGATAATGACAAAGGTCAAGAGAAAGCTGGCCACTATCTTGGCGACCGACTGCGTCGGATTCAGCAAGCATATGGAGGCCGACGAAGAAAGTACGTTGGCAAGTCTGAATGCCTGTCGATCTATTATCGACTCCCACATCAGCGACCACGGTGGTCGTATCTTTCATACTGCCGGGGATTCGGTGATTGCTGAATTCGATAGCCCGGTGGAATGTGTTAACGCAGCGCTAAAATTTCAGGAGGCGCTCTTTGCTCGCAACCGTGAAGTGGAGGTGCAGCCCCCGCTGCTCTGGCGTGTTGGGGTGCATGTGGATGACATCATTATCGAAGGAGACAACGTCTACGGGAGTGGCGTGAACATCGCGGCTCGACTGGAGAGCCATTGTGAGCCGGGCGAAATTTTGGTGTCTCGAGTGGTTCAGGAACAGGTCGCCAAGCGCGTCAGCTTTTCTATCGACGCTGCCGGGTCTCGAAGTCTTAAAAACATCGCCGATGATTTTGAAGTCTTCAGCGTGGCTACATCCTCCTCCCAGGCTGCGGCCAAGGTGTCTCCTCAGACACCCTCGCAAAACGAGCAAAGCCCAGCCTATGAACAAGGGAAGCCTAAGTTGGCCATTCTACCCTTTAGTAACGCCAGCAGAGATGACGATAGCGGCTTTTTAATCGACGGCATCGTAGAGGATTTGATTACTGAATTTTCGATGATGCGAGAGTTCGAAATTCTCTCCCGTGCAACCGTATCGGAATTTAAGATTGGGTCTGATGATGCGCTGACCTTTGCCAAGGAATTTGGCGTTAACTTCTTAGTCAGCGGTGGTGTCCGATCCTCCGGGTCCCGCATTCGATTAAGCATTGAGTTGACCGATGCTACCAACGGTAGCGTACTCTGGAGCAGCAAGTACGACCGAGTCCTGGACGATGTTTTTGAAATTCAGGATGAGATTGTTCGCAAGATCACCATCGAGCTGCTGGGGGAAATTGAAATTACCAGTCTGCAGCGTTCCAAGCGCAAACCGACTGAAAACTTCAGTTCCTACGAGCTGCTGCTTCGCGGAAAGGAACAGCACCACCTGTTTAGCCGAGAAGCCAACGCCCGCGCCCTAGAGTTTTTTGACAAGGCCATTGAGCTTGATTCGGGTAACGCCCAGGCCCATGCCTGGAAAACCTGTACGCTGGGCCAGGGCATGGTGCGTGGCTATCTGGAGGGCGATCTGGAGGGCATTCAGCGCGAGGCCATGATGCATTTGTCCAAAGCGCTGGACTTGAATGAAAACGACTTTGAATGCCACCGAATGCTGTCCGCCGTGTACTTGTCCGGTCACAATTACGTCAAGGCAGAGGAGCACGGCCGCAAGGCGTTTCAGCTCAACCCTAATGACCCCCGCGTGCTCTCCGGTACCGGGGAGGTATTGGTTAGAATCGGGCATGTAGAGGAGGGCCTGGAAATGCTCATGAAAGCCCTGCTACTGGACCCGGTCCCCATGGGTCAGTCCACGTCAGATAACCGATATCGAGACATCGTGCTGGGTCTTTTTTGTGCTGAAGACTTTGCGGCATGCATCGAGCATGCAAGGAAGATAAGGCACCTGGAACCTCGATCCTGGTTATTCCTGATGTATAGCCTGAACGCCTTGGGGCAGGACCCCACCAGCACCCCGGAATATAAGAATCACAGGGATACGCTTCAGGACGTGGATTGGCTGGCCACCATCGAGCGTTTTCATTTGCCCGAGGAAGATCGCAACGCCAAGCTTGCTGACGTCGCCAGCCGTCTATTTGCCTGACCCCCAGCGCTCCTGTCTAGCGGTAGCGTATTCGGCTCATAAAGGCAGAGACAGCGGTTTCACAGGCATCTGTCTTTCTCGCGACCTGGTCAAGCCCTTCAGCTTCGATGACCTTCAGCGCGTTAGCGTGCCATCCCGCGCTGATCTTTTTTCCTTCGATAAGTGCATTGACCTCTGCCAGCAAGCGATCGCTGCAGACCGTGGGCGCGGCACGCTCGGAATTCGACAGGTCCTCGTTTCCTGGCGTACAGGCCCACATCAACGCAGGCATGCAGATCAGCGTCACAGTGACCACGTTTTTGAAAGGTAATCTCATCATTGACCTCGGTAAATGGCAGTGCGTGAGGAGCGCATACTCGGACTTACCGAGTATGCGCACTCACAATGGCTAGGGTGCTGGAACGACGTCGGAGCAGTCACCGTTACGCCGGTTTTCACAGACCTGATAGCTGCGGCCCGATAGGCGCCGGTAGGTTTTGAACTTACCATCATTCCGGGTCTTGATCGGTCGAAGCCTGCCTTCCACGAAGACTTTTACTCTGCGCGTTTCAGCTCCACTCCACTGCAAAATGTTGCGATTTCCGCGGAAATTCCATCGGACGAGGAGCTCAATCGCGGGAGGAGGTTCTACCACCTCATCGTCCTCTACGGTGACTTCCACGGTGGCATCGCTGACGGCCCCTGCATCGTCCGTTACCCTAAGCGTGACGGGATAGAGGCCTGGTTCAGCATAGCTGTGAGTGATCGTGTCGCCCAGGTCGGTGCTGCCGTCACCTAGGTCCCATTGAAAGTCGATCAGATAGCCGTCAGCGTCGCTGGAGCCGCTGCCATCAAAGATAATTTCTTGGCCTGGTTTCACCGCGGTCGCGTCGGCCTCAATCACGGCCTCTGGCGGTAGGTTGGGCTCGTTGACGGAGATCACCTCTAGCGCGGTATCTGCTAGGCCCTCAGCATCGGTGACGGTGAGCGTCACCTGGTACTCACCTGGAGCTTCGTAGGTGTGCTCAACGGCGGTAACGCCACTGGCCGTCGTGCCATCGCCCAGGTCCCATTCGAAGGTCTCGATGCCGGTATCATCTGTGGACTCAGAACCGTCCAGTAAAACCACCAGGGGCGCAGTTCCCTGAATGGGTTCGGCGATGAGGACGGCACTCGGTGGTGCGTTGGGTTCAGGTTCGGGCTCCTGGGCATCGAAGGAGGCCATCAGAGACTCGACCGTCGCATCGGTATAGCCGTACATCAGCACGAAATAAACGCCAACGCTCGCTTCCTCAAAGCTACAGCGTTCCTCGTTGCCAATGATCCAGGAGCGACACTCGTAGGAGGAGATATCGGGCATTTCGGCATAGCTGACGTAGAGATCTGCATCACCGGGGCCACCGCTTGTGGTGACCGTTATTTGCTCCACGCCCTCAGGTACCGTGACGCTGAAGAATCGGCTTTCTCCCGCAGCAAGGCTGAAGTTTTCGAACGGTACACCGTTTTCAAGTTCCTGGATTTCAGGTTCCGGCCGCTCCGGCAGTCCGCCCACATCACAGCTGCCTGCGACCGTGAAGAGCGCATCGGCAGCCGCGGGCTGAATAAAGCCAAAGCCGTAGGCGTTATCTCGCCCCTCAGCCCCTAGATCCACCGCAGACCTGGCCAGCGCTGCTCGAATTTCCTCACTGCTACAGGTGGGATGTAAGCCCCAAACCAGGGCCGCCGCGGCGGCAACGTGAGGAGTTGCCATGGAGGTGCCGCTATAGGCGGCATAGCCACCGTCCAGAACCGTTGAATTGACGCTAACGCCGGGCGCTGCGAGTTCTACCTGGTCGTTCTTCTGAGAAAAAGAGGCGACCTCAAGATTTTCATCCACCGCAGCCACGCTAACGACCACATCATAAGAGGCTGGATAGCTCGCCTGACCGGAACCATCGTTACCCGCCGCGGCGATGGAAAGAATGTTTTGACTTCGAGCCTCCTCGAAGGCTTCTTCTTCAGCCGCGCTTGGGTAGCCGCCACCCAGACTCATGGAGATCACGTTAGAGCCCGCTTCAATGCAGGAGTCCACAGCGTCAATCAGATCTGAGGCATAGCCCCATAGGCCGTCATCATCGAAAACTTTGACGATATGTAATGTCAATCCGGCCGAGGTGTTGGCGCCAACGACGCCCTCGCCATTGTCCAGGGCAGCAATCGTGCCCGCCACATGGGTGCCGTGGGAGTCGCCAGGTTCAGACCAACTGCCGGTACCCTCTTGGGCCATACCCGTCACTCGGCCCGCCTTGGGAAGATCCGGGTGATCCATCTCATAGCCTGAATCGATAACGCAAACTTTGCGGTCGGTGCCAAAGGTGCTGAGATCGGCTGAACCGATGGCGCTCACGCCCCATGGCACCTCTTGGGCTAGGGTGGTGGCTTTTAGATAGCGTCGAGGGTCAATTTCTACGGATTCGACGGCGTTGTGTTTGCGGAGGCGCTGTAGCTCCTTTTTGCTGAGCTGGGCAGCAAGGATTCTTCTCTTCTTTAACTTGCGTTTGAGTTTGCCTTGCTGACGACGAATCTCACGCTCGGCAGCAAACTCCTGCCCTGGTTTGAATTTGACAATGTATCGGTCGGTGGCGTTGGACCCACGCTCAGCGGCCATGGCTGGGCCTGAGAGGACAGAGAGCACTAGCGCGCCAGCGATGAGGGCCGTGGCGGCAATGACGGGTGATAACCGGAAGGCGGAAAGAGACATGTATTTCTCCTTGTTATTTGTTGTTATTCGAGCTGTTCTACATCGACTCCTGATGCTTGTTCATTCCATGACAGCTCTTTACAGCTGTGCTCTCAGTACAGCAACAAGCGTGCCGTTACGAACAGTTTTTCGAAAACACGTTATTTAACGAAGGCTTGCTTAGACCTCCCAGACTGATCAGTAAGGTTGAGCGTACTTAATCGCCAAGCCAACCGGAAAATGGTTGCCGAGTGGCAAGACTTTTCCGAGGAGATTACGCTCCTCGAACAAATCCGAGGATCGCTCACCGATCAAGCCGAGGTGTATATAAATTGCTGATACACAGGTTGGTATGAGTTCGCACTTTGCGAAAAACCGCTATCCATCGACGGTAGAGGAATATAACCAGGACTAGCAATTTAGCGGGCTAAAGCGCAGTAAGCATGGTGGCCACCAGCGGATGCCGAATAACATCCCGTTCATTGAGGTTTACCACATCAACTTTACCCAAGGGATCAAGGCGCTCCACCAACTCCTGTAGGCCAGATATACCCGGCAGCAGGTCGCTTTGATCCGGGTCACCCGCAAGCACCATGGTGGTATTCCAGCCATAGCGCGTGACCAGCATCTTGAGCTGCGTATAGGTGCAGTTTTGGGCTTCGTCAACGACGACAAAGGCATTGTTAAAGGTGCGGCCTCGCAGGTAAGCGATAGGCGCAATTTCTATGACCTCCTCAGCCATCAGCGCCTTGACCTTTTTACCGCCCATGCGTTCGCACAGCACGTCGTATATGGGGCGCAGATAGGGCGCTAACTTGTCTTCGATACCGCCGGGCAGGAAGCCCAAAGTTTCCCCGGCATCGATTGCCGGACGGCAGAGAATAATTCGATCTACTCGCTCTCGTTCAAGTGCCTCCACGGCTTTGGCCACGGCCAAGTAAGTTTTGCCGGTTCCCGCAGGCCCGACCGCGATGGTGATCCCTTCCTGCTCGAGCGCCTCGATAAGCGCTCGCTGCCCTGGGCTCTTGGCGCGAATGTTCTTCTGATAGCGGTGGTTGCTTTGTTGCTGATTTCCATGAGGGTGTCGTTGGGCTGAGCCTCGGTCTAAACGATGTACGTTTTTAGCGTTGGCTGATCGACGGTTTGCATGTTTTCCCACTTAAACTCCTAAAACAGCATTAGCTGTTGAATTATTGACAAGCGACAACGAAGGCGCCCTCGAAGATGAGGGTTGGTTGGCAAGAGGGTTAGCGATCGGGGTAAATGCTGCGGGCTGAGTGTCAGTTGCTCCCGGGGACAGGCTCAACGGTAGGTCGGTAGACCTTTGGCTCATAGATTGGCGCTCGCAGTCATTAGCTAGAGCATGCTGGCACAATCTTACAATTTTGTGAAATGGTACTCAGAAACCTGAGTCACGCTCCCCATGGCCTAACGGCCCCGGATGCCTATGCTTCTGTGGGGGGCGCCTTTGATGCTCGACGATGGGCTCGATTGGCAAAGAAGATCACGCTCATATGCGGCACGGTAAGTGCCGCCAAGGCGAGGAAGACGTAGCGCAGACTCGCATCGTCGATACCCAAGGCAGCGTCGACCCTAAGGTTGAACCCCGTGGCTAGGGCGACCAGTACCAGCACTAGGGTACTCAAGCCAAGGACCAGCCAGCCTTTGTCGAGTGCCAGCCGGTCCTGCCATAGCGTCATGTGATGGGCGCTATGAAGGGCGATAAAGTAGCAGGCGAACCCAACCAGCGGCCCAGCCATCCAGCAGATTACGGCGTACATGAGGAGCGCCAAGAGTTTTTCAGTTCGATTTTCCGCTGCAAGCAAAACCAGAATACCTGCGGGTACTGCGACAACGCCTAGGGCCTGTGCCAGCGCTTCGCCCTGATTGAATCCCAAAATCGCGTCAAAGATTGGGCCTACTTGTTGGGGTTGGAGTGCAGCGGGGATGCTGATGACCGCGACGCCCCAGCTGCATTGCTGCCATCGCGCCGCATTGGGCCAGTCGGAGTCACCGAAGTGCAGGGCGGAATAGGCAAGGAAAGCCATTAAGAACAGCACTGGCTGCAGCCACCACAAGGCCACGACTAGCAGTGCCAAAGTGACGTACGCCGTCAGCGCCATAATCAGCTGAGGTAGCCCCAAGTGATGATTGAGAATTAGGGCGTCCAGGGCACCATGGGGGAGCCCGGCGGCCAACAAGCAGGTTGCGATGGCGACGGTGAGCCACGCAGCCTGATGGGTGCCATCAAATCCTGTAATCCAGGTTAGTGTGCAGACCAGCAGTCCGGCCAGTATAAAGAGGAGACTATGATGATTGAGTGAGGGCATAGCGCAGCGCTTCGCGAAGCATCGTGCCCGCCGGCAGTGCCTTCATGACCTGCAGGTAATCCTGAGGGCTCGCCAGGTCCGATAGGAAACGAATCAGAGCATTGGGTTCCACCCGCTTAAAAAGCTCCAGGAAGGCGGTTGGGGCTTGGTCAGGATGATGTTCTAGAAAGCTAATAAAGACGCCGTCTAACCACTTGGGTAGCGGTGTACGTGCGGGTGCGTGTTGCATCACCGCATCTTGTTCCAGAGCTTCCATGCCCGGCATCAGCCCCGCTTGGCGAGCTGCCTGGCGATGGGCCTGTAAATAGCAGTAGCCGCTTGACGGCTTCGACGTATCACCATGCAGGCCGAAGGAGATGATCCTCGGGTCTCTGGCTATCGCTGGTGCAGGTCGCGCCGGCATGGGGATAACGCCCCGCTCCTCGCCAACGGTATGCCATTGGCCGATACCCAGATGGTTGCGCAGGTAGGCCGCATTTTCCGCCTCGTATGCCTTTTTTTCCCGCAGCGCATGAGAAAAATGCGTGCTCTCAACCAAGGCCCTGCGCTTACTTAGGGGAAGAACATAAAAAAAGTGGATGTCGCCGCCTCGGGTGGGCATAAAGTCCATGAGGGTCACAACGTGGGGGTCGAAGTGGTCTTTGGCCACCTCAATTTCCCAGCCCATGAAATGCTGCAGCAAAATACCCGGGGGCAATGTCTGCGGTCGAGTGTCTACCACCTGCTTCGCGGCGAGTGTCCCTCGATCTGTTTCGATATCCACGCGTCGCTCACGCGGGACCAGGGCCTTGACCGATGTCCCTAAACGCAGGTCCAGGGCCTTCGACCGGGTGAGGGCATCCAGGCCGATGCGATAGTAGTCCCCACTGTCCACCCGCACATAGGGAATTTCTTCACTCGATGCTTGGACGTACTGTCCGTTAGCACCCACTTTCCACGTATGCCAGCGATGGGAGATCGCGGCGTCAAATGGCGTCTCGTGGGTTGACCAATAGGACCAGGTTCGGTCTCGCTGGTAGCTTTGCCGGGGGTCGAGCAGCAGGAGATTGGGTTCCTCTCCCTGGCGTTCGCATTTGCTGATCACCGCAGAGGCTAAGGCCATGCCGCTCATACCGAGGCCGGCAATCGCAAGCGGCGCTACGCTCATGCGCTAAATCGACGCTGATCGAGGGCTCTATGTAGGTGCTGGCGGTGGCAGTTGTCTATTCTCGAGCTTTGACAATAGCCATTGCGTAGACGGATGATCAGCATATTCAAAAAAATATGGCACTTGCCTGCTCGACTGACAACCGTTCGCCGGCTCCAGTACTGCTCGGGGTGCTCCAGAATTTTGTCTCCAATGGCTTGGTATAGCCGCGCTGCAAGTTTGATGCTGTGACGAACTCCTCGGGGCAGGTAGCCAAAGCCCTGGCTTGCGCTGGCATAGTATTCATCCGCAAGGGAAAGGATTGCGCCGACTCCTTCAAAGGCAGTCATGCGTTCGTCCTCAGCACCGGACAACAGCCCGTCACAGGTGATCTGCTTGCTCATCAGCTGCTTCGGGATGTAGATTCTTCCTCGCTCCGCATCCTCCAGAGTATCTCTAGCGATATTTGTTAGCTGCATGGCGACGCCTAGATCCACCGCGAACGGAAAGGCTTGTGGATTCTTGATGCCGAAGATATGGCAGAGCATAAGGCCAACGGTTGAGGCGACGCCGTAGCCGAAGCGTACCAACTCGTCCTGGGTCTGAAGCTCGCGAGGGTACTGATCTTCAATCAGCGCATCGGTAAAGTCCAGCAATAGGGAAAGAGGAATGCCGAACTCCGACTGAATGAGCAGGGTATCCGAGATGATTTCGTTACGGCTGGACCCCTGAACGATCTCCGCGCGTATTTGCTGGAGGGCCTCGCTATTGCATCCTGCGGGCTCTGCATCTGCAAGATCATCCATATAGCGACAGAAGGCATAAAGGCGAACGACCGCGTTATGGCGCTGCTTAGGCAGCAGGCGCGCAGCAAAGGAGAAGGTCTTGGCCTTTTTATCGAAGGTCTTTCTCGCGTTGGCTAGACTGTTTGCCATTCTGAATCGACCGCAGTTTGAGGGTGGTCTTGAGCAACCAGGTGCTCGACGACCTTTGCTGAGCTCAAGACGCCCGGCACGCCTGCGCCGGGATGAGTGCCCGCGCCCACGAAGTATAGGTTTTTCATATCTTCTGCACGATTATGAAATCTAAAAAATGCGGATTGGCTGAAGATCGGAGCAATGGAAAATCCTGCGCCCCATTGGGAGCGGTATTGAGCCTGAAAATCTGAGGGTGCAAAGTCGAAACAGACTTCCAAATTGTCCCTGAGTCCGGGGAGTATTCTGGATTCCAGAATATCCAGGACGCGCTCCTTGATCTGGTTTCTCCGATCCGCATCATCTTCCCCGTGCCGAAGGTTAGGGATCGGTGCTAGAACGTAGAAGGTGTCCTTACCCTCTGGCGCTAAGGCAGGGTCGCTGGCGGTTGGTCGATGCAGGTACAGACTGAGGTCATCGCCTGCTTCGCCGCCGTTGAAGATCCGGGTCAATAAGGCTTCATATTCCTTGCCAAAGACAATGGTGTGGTGCTCTACCTGCTCATACTTTTTCCCAGTGCCGAAATAAAGAACGTATAGGCCCATCGAGTACTTGAGTCCAGACAGCCGACGGTCGCTCCAGCTTGGACGTTGCTCTTTAGCGATCAGGTTCTGATAGGTATGGGCGGGGTCACCATTGCAGATGACAAGATCGGCCTCTACCTGCTGCCCATCGGCCAGCCGGACGCTCCGTACGGCTCCTGCCTGGCTTTCGATCTGGACTACGTCTTGGCCGTAACGAATGTCGATGCCCACCTCGTTCATCAGTTTTCCCAATCCGGCAACCAGCGCACTGGTTCCCCCTCTTGGATAGTGGACGCCCCATTCGCGCTCGAGGTAGTGAATCAGAGAATAGATGCTCGTCGTGCTAAATGGATTGCCGCCCACCAACAGGGGTTGGATGCTAAAGGCGCGACGAAGTCGATCATCCTTCAGGTGATGTTTCGTAAACTGCCATACCGTGCGATAACAACCCAGCCGAATCAGGGCAGGCACCTGTTTTAGCATGAACCAAAATTTGTGGAACGGAACGTGTGCAAGCTGAGTAAAGCCGACGTCGAATATTTCCTTAGAGGCGGCGAGCAGGTTTTTGTAGCCCTGCACATCGTCGGGGTTGATCCGCTCTATTTCCCCCAGCGTATCCTCCACGCTGCCACCATAGTTTAGGTGGGTGCCGTCAATGAACTCGTAACGGTACCAGGGCGAGACCGGCATCATCTCCACGTAGTCAGCTAGCTTGCGATCGAAGAGCTCAAACAGCTCATCAAATAGAAATGGAGCGGTAATCACCGTGGGCCCGGCATCGAATATGAACCCGTCTTGCTCAAAGGTTTGCGCTCTGCCACCAAGCTGTTCTAGGCGTTCTAAAAGAATGACATGGAAACCCATTTTACGGGCGCGCAAGGCGCTGGCCATGCCGCCGAAGCCGCTTCCGATAACGATGGCTGTTTTGGTCATACGGCCTCAATCTCTTGAAAGGCGCCGGAGCGCCAGGCTGCTGCATTTGTTGCGGGCAGCTGCAGGCCAGGCTGAAGGCGAAGGGTGATGAAGGCTTTGACCACATCCGCGATAGACGTAGGGAGGTGATCGGCGTTCAGGCTTGCTCTTTTAATGGATTGCTTTAGCCATCCTTGGCAGAGACCGCGTATCTCGTTGTGGCGCTCGGGCTGCGCCTGGATGAGAGCAAAGGGATCATCCTGTGGCGCCAGCTGAAGGGCGGCGATGACAGGTGCAGTGACAACGCGGTTGATGATGTCCGGATCGCTCTTCAGGCCAGATGGATTATTGAACAGTTTGAGATCGTCGAGAATCTGATAGGCCAGCCCGAGTTGCTGACCGCATCGAAGCGCACGCTGAGTATCCGCTTCTCTGCCGCTCAATATGAGGCTGGCGAACTGGAGCGGTAGCGCCAATAAGGCCCCCGTCTTCTGCTCCGCGATCTGGCGGTAGGTGGGCAGCAGGGCGGCTTGTTGAATATCTGCGTCAAGCTGCAGATGTTGTCCTGAGGCTGCGTCGCTAATGGCTCTGGCATGGACGGAAAATAGGCTCGCCTTGATGGCTGGCGGTAGAGCCGAGTCCGCCAATGCGCTGAAGGAAGCCGCGATCAGATGATCGCCTAACAGCAGGGCTGTGTCTGCCCCAAATTTTCGCCATACCGTTAGCTGGTCTCGGCGAAGGTCGGTTTCATCTTGAATGTCGTCATGGACTAGGGAAGCCTCATGCACAAGTTCAATGGCCGCCGCCGCATGAGCGAAGGCGTCAACCTGGCTCTCGGCCCCCAAGGCTGTGAAAAATAACGCTGCACGGGTTCTTTTTCCCGGACGAGACAGATGATGCTGAGCTGCTTCCTGCAGCGCACCAGCATCTACCCCAAAACGCATAATGATGCGCTCTAAGCTGTGTTGCTCCCGATGTCTAGAGTCGGAATGCACAAGAGTCCTCTTGTTATTCAGCGTCATCCAGATACCCCCCCAAGGTCAGAACAATAAACAACAATTCCAAGAGCGGGGTGGAGCGCGCTCGCGCCCCACCCGCTTTCGGTCGATAGCTTAGGCAGATGCTTCCTCAGAAGAAGAGGTCGCAGCGGCCCAAATCACAACACCAAACGCGATCTTGTTCACAAAGTCCGCGAGGTTGTAGACGATATTCAGTGCGGCTGCACCGCCATCGCCAGCACCCATAACGTAGCCGATTGGATAGATCGCCCAGCCGACGGTCACAATCCAACGCAGTGCGTTGAAAGCCGTTTGGCTCGCGGCGGTACCACTTTCAGCATTGATCTGGCTTGCTTCACCAAAGAAGATTTCGTAGATGATGTATAGCCAGCCTGCCATCCCGATGATGAAGGCAATCCAGTAGTTCATAGCGCCGAGTTCACCGAAGTAGCCGAAGACCAGCATCACGATGGAAGCAACCATAAGCTTCCAGAAGAGTGCGGCCCTGACCACGGCGATAGCCGCAAGAATCAGATAGAACTCAACGATCTGAAGTGGAACCGTCAGCAGCCAGTCGACGTATCTGAAGACCAATGGGCTTTCTCCAGTTTCTACCCAAACTCCACGCATGTAGAAGTAGTGAATAGCGGCGATACCGGTGACCATGGCGGCAACGGTTAGGGAAGTTTTCCACTTACCGACCGCGCGATCGCGCTCGACGGTGAAAAAGTAGGTCGCGGCAACCATGGCCGCAGAAATGATCCAGAATGTGACTCCAACGTAGTCATTCGGGTCTAACATCGCTTAGTTTCCTCTCAATTATGAAAAACTGGATAAAGCCCCCGCTTCCTGATTCTGGCCGCCATGACTACGAACTCGATGTTCTTAAATGAAAGAAACCGAATCTATTTCCATGGCGCTCAATCAGACGTTATCTAGTTCTTCTTATTCATCTCTCGTTTTACCGTTCGAACGGCGATTGCGGGGTGAATTGGGTTTAGTCCTCCTGTCCTACATTATCCCGCATAGGGATAATGACCGACTCATTGCCGGAGGTTCTATCTTCTTCTAAGAACAAAGCTTGCTCTTCAATGCCAAAAATTCTTGCGAGTTGGGGTGCTAAGGCGTGAGCCTCCTGATCAAAACGATCCCCAGCCTGACTGCGTTCCCAACTCAGCCAGCGATCCGGCTCGATCAGCTCATTGGCTTCGAGCGTCAGACGGTAGGCGCACTCTGCAACAGACCAATGACTCCGCAGACGCTGTAAATGCAGTCGGGCGCCGAAGGTCACGGCGTGGCCCAGACGATGCGGGGCGTGGGCTGAGGGAATCGTTGAAACGTCATGCACGATCTTCACTCGTCAAATGGATGCGTTGCCTTAACTCTGAGGGCCCCTGGGAAGCCGTACCGACCATCTCGTTGTAGGCAGTCCGATGCACAAAGTCAGCATGGTGGGCACCTGCGGTGCGGAGTTCTGATAGAGCGCTGGCTCGACTCCGGTACCGTAGAGTTTGACCCTTCTCGTCGACGACGGGTCGAAGGCTCATGGCATCGGAGATAAAGAGCAGGTAAATGCTTGGGTCAATAGCGTGAACCTCGATGCTAGGATGGTTGCCTTTGGCCAACTGATGAGAAAGTTGTTTGAGCGTCATATCAATGCCCCACATCTGGGCCGGAGCCCATCGTCACAGAAGACTGTAAGTTGAGGGAGTAAAGATACACGGTTCTGAGGAGTTGGTAGGCGAGAAAGCCGATTGGAGCTGCAATGCAGGTCAACAGAAGAATCGGCACCATGTAGGCATGAGAGATACCAACGGACCGCGAATCGCGCAACTGCCAAAGACCAAGAAGCAGATCGACGGAAAGATAGTGCAGCCACCCAACGAGCACCATTTCCGGAACGCTAAAAGCCAGGGTGAGGCCGCCTAGAGACGTAAAGGCAGTGCCGGCCGGCGCGCGCTCGAAGAAAGCGAAAAACAGCGCCACATAAAGCAAACTGACGGCAATGGGCACCCAACGCCCGAGGTCCGGAGCTGCCGCCACGAATCTTTGCGGAAAGAATATTAATGCTGCCCATCCGAGCAGGGTTAATCCTGTGCTGAGATAAAAAAGGCTCTCAACCGACATTCTTTGAAATCTACCCCCATGGTTGAAGGTGCAAAAATACGTCTGAAGATATGAATTTATTGTGAAGAAATGTACATGCATAGCGGCTATGTAGCCCCAATCCAGGTCCGATTTGTTGCTGATATTGGGTGAAAATTTTACGGCGACGGCCTTGCTGCTCTGTATTGGGTAACCGTCCGGAGCGTGGCGCGCCTCAGATTTGTCCGTTGTGGGGCCAAGGCCTTAATCTTCGTCCATCGCTGCCTCCAGCGGGCTGACCTTTTTCGGGGGAAGTTTCGACTTCACAATTCTTGGGAATGTTGCTTGACGGCAATCACTATATTGACCCCATAGGTCCGAACTAGAACGGCCCTAAGCAGGGGCTTCGAGCCTTATGTCATCTCGTTCTTGGGGCGCCAGCAAGGTCCATCGCGGGGTCTGGCGGGTCATGCCTCGTCAGAGTGCGAATTGGGTTCCGGCGCGATTTAGGTCAAGGGGCTATTCAGGTCATGCGCTTTTCAAGTCAAGGCACGATCAAGGTTAGAACGCCGTTTTATTGAGTCGCACTACTTTACTTTGCCTGGTTATTTTTTAATCGCACTATCATTTGAAGGGAAAGCGTGGCAATGCAATTCGACGTACGGTAGCATAATTGATGCAAACGGTTAGATATCAAAGCGCGAGGTAATTAGGTTGTTGACACAAGTATCTGAAATGAAGGCAAAAACTTTTCGGGGTTTTTTGGTAGAGGCCGGGCAGATTTTTCTGTCGCTGGATGACTCTGCAGTCCCGGTAATCCGCCTCAACACGAAGCGCGGTGAGATTTGCATTTTTGCCCTTGGTCAGGCGCCGATGATCGTTGACCATTTCTGTCAATTGTTGCGCGATGACCTGGATCGGTTTAAGCGCTTGTCGAGAGCTTTTGCCCTGGCGCAGCCGAGGCTGGAAGAGCAGGGCGTTGGCTGGGTCGTTACCCGGTTTGCTGGTGCAGCCCATCTCAGCCTGAGGGTTTCGGGCGACATTCTGATTATTAGAATACCCAAACCGTTAGCCTCAGAAGCGTGCCGTCTGGCAGCGGCGCAGGGTAGGTTTTTAGATTGCGCGATTAAGGCGAGCCATGATGGGGAAGGAGACGGTATGCCCGTGGACCTGGCCCTTGAGCTGGCCGATCTACGCAGGGCCGGATGATCTTAAAAATGCTACGTCTGTATGGATTTTGACGCCTCTCCTCAGGGACGCCTGTACCTGAAATTATCGGGATGGAAACTATTGGTGTACTAGCGGTGAGTCGAAAAATCATGCCTAACGTTCCAGGTCAGGGTTCAGCTTCGCATCCAGGAAAGGCGGACGCTCCGTCCTCGGATAATCCCAGCACCAATCCATCTG
>MDTB01212875.1_pt1 | contig 52090 bp, 48 predicted proteins | sample 811161 | NCBI WGS metagenome assembly MDTB01 (sample SAMN05326650, study PRJNA326480) | marine metagenome | isolation source: seawater | place: Mediterranean Sea | collected 2009
CAACCTGTAATTAGCAGGTTAGACTGGAGAAGTCACCGGCAGAAAAGTGTCGCTTAGAGATAGGGTCAAATGGTTCCACAAGGTCTGACGACGTACAGTCCAAACCCTTTGCTCACTACCAGTAATGTTAATACCTTCTCTATTCCGCCCTACTCATAAATCTTGTATTCTGACGAAGTTTTTCGCAACTGATCACGTCCCCTGATACCATAGAAAAATGTTAACCCTCATCTCTCCAGCAAAAACGCTCGATTTCGAGTCTGAACCGACTACCAATAAAACCACCACACCGGATTTGCTCAATCAATCCAAGCAGCTAGTAACAATAATGCGTGAGCAGTCCCCTCAGGGACTCACAAAACTGATGGGCATCAGCCCAAAGCTAGCACAATTGAATGCACAACGATTTAGTGACTGGAAGCCACCGTTTAACCCAAGTAATGCAAAACAGGCTATTCTGGCATTCAAAGGTGATGTGTACTTGGGGCTCGATGCGGAAACTTACAATGCTCGAGATTTTACGTTTGCACAGAAGAAACTGCGTATCCTATCTGGCCTGTATGGACTTCTGCGGCCGCTGGATCTCATTCAACCCTATCGACTGGAGATGGGGACCCGCCTGGAAAATAAACGGGGCAAGGACTTATACGATTTCTGGGGCGACAGGATAACGCTTAACCTGGTAGATGAGCTCAACCATCACAGAAACAAAGCATTGATAAATCTGGCCTCAAACGAATATTTCAAATCAGTAAATACATCGTTGCTTCCAGCCAGGCTAATAACCCCTGTCTTTAAGGACTATAGTAAGGGAAGCTACAAAGTTCTCAGCTTTTTCGCAAAAAAAGCCCGGGGTGCAATGGCAAGTTTTATCGTTAAAAACCGCATCAGTAAACCAGATGATCTGAAGGACTTCGATACTGACGGCTATAAGTTCAATCCCGACCTCACCATCGAAAATCAATGGGTGTTCACTCGAAAAACCACCTAACCAGGACCGCGATACTCGTCGCTTGACTAGCGTCTGTAGTGGTCAAAATGTAGTATTGACCCATCAATTCAATCAGGTATAGCCATGAAAAAGCTTATCCCGTACTTATTCCTAGTGTTTACCTGCAATCTTTTCGCAGCAGATCAGGAATCAGCTACCAGAACGCTAGTCTGGTCAGATGGCACTCGCTACGTAGGCGGTGTTGTCGATGGCAAGCGAAGTGGAAAAGGGACCATTTTCTGGCAGGCTGGAACACGATTCGTCGGTGAATTCGAAAACGATATGCGTAATGGTCCAGGTACGATGATTATGCCGGACGGAAAGGTCTACTCTGGTGTGTTCAAGGACGATGAACTGATAGATACAATGGTCAAAATCGAAGTAGATATAGAAGACGCGCCCGAAGTAGCTGCAAGCGAAGATGACGAAGCATCGATCGCTGCTACCACCGAAATCGAACCAATAGCCGCTGAGCCTCAGCGTGAGGCCGTGGTTGAGAGTTCAATTGTTGAAGAAACGATTGAAGCAGTCGAAGAAGTTGCAGTCGAAGAAATAATTGAAGAAACATACGAGGAAGAAGTAGTAGAACCGGCGGAAACCATCGCATTGATTCCCCGAGAAGAAATGCCTGATGTGGAAGATGACCCCTACCAGACAGTCACCCGGCTGACTAACCGAGTCAGATCTGAAGTTACTGAAACTGTGGATCTTTGGGGTGCTGCCTGGTCTGAACAAAACGTGCCTCAGTATTTGTCGAATTACTCTGAAGATTTCGCGGTACCGGGAAATCTCAGCAGACGCGGCTGGGAAGCGTTACGCGGCAGCAGATTAATCAGACCAAGCTACATAGATCTTGAAATCGCCTATGGCCGCATCGAACTCATAGCCGACAACACCATCGACGTCTTCTTTCGACAAACCTATCGTTCAAATCTATATCGAGACAAAACCGACAAGAAACTTCGGCTTCAACGTGAAGAACAAGGCTGGAGAATCACCGAGGAATCAAGTCTCTAACGGTTAACCCGGGAAGCATTCATGCCGCCAGTTATACCCGTCCCTGCCGCGACCATTTTGATGTTGAGAGATGGTCCGACCGGGCTCGAAGTGTTTATGGTTGTCCGTCATCATCAAATCGACTTCGCATCAGGTGCACTGGTATTTCCAGGTGGCAAGATCGACCCTGGAGACTACGAGGCGCGCGATTACTGCGCTCACGCTGACAGCATCAACAATGACCACCTCGCACTGCAGGTTGGTGCAATTCGTGAAGCGTTTGAGGAATGCGGTATCTTACTGGCTCGGGACTGGGCAGGTGAACTCATCGAGGGCAAACGTCTGTCTCAATTAGAAAGCCACCGAGACCAACTGAACAATAGCGATATCTCAATCGCGCAATTCCTCCATGATGAGGAACTAATCCTTGCCTGCGACCTTTTACAACCCTTCTCCCATTGGGTCACGCCATCGATGATGCCAAAACGATTCGATACCCACTTCTATCTCGCAGAGGCACCAGAGGACCACGTCGCCGTACACGATGGTCACGAGTCGGTGGACTCCATCTGGATATCACCGACCGACGTGCTCGAGGGGGCAAAAGAAGGCAAATACACCGTCATTCTCCCAACCCGATTGAACGTCAAAATGCTTGGGGAAAGCGAAACTCTAGACCAAGCCATGAGTATGGCAAGGGATCGCACCATCGTTACGGTAGAACCTTGGACCGAAGAGCGGGATGGAGTGAAGTATCTTTGTATACCACCCGAGGCGGGGTATTCGATTTCTGAGGAGAAATTAGAGTTTTGAGTTTTGAAATACTTAAGCTCCATCTAGGCTGTCCGCAGCTGGTCCTCGGGCTTGTTTTTCTCCGCAGCTTGCGACCCTTCCGGTTGCCCTCAATTCCTCCACAAGCCCCTTCGGGTCTTGCTCCCCCATTTCGGCGCTACGCTTCAAGGCTACGAAAAACAAGCCCCAGGCCCAACTGCTTTATGACAGACAGTGGTGCCCTCAATGATAAAACAAGCTTAAGTAAGTACCATTCGGAGCTGACCCCATTAATTTCCACTTAAGTAAGTACCATTAGGTCCTGACCCCACTAATGGAACTGCTTAGCAAGGTATCGGGTGTATGTTTCGAAGCACGTCTTCGCCAGGGATGGCGAAGTTAAGCTTACAGGGATGTATAGGGTTGGCTGGTCGTAAATCCGGCTGCGAAGCGCCACAGGCGCTTCGGTCCGGATTTACCCACCGAAATCATCGAGGAAGATATTCTCTCTTTCGACCCCAAGGTCCTCTAACATCTGAATGACCGCAGCGTTCATCATCGGCGGTCCACACATGTAGTACTCACAGTCCTCGGGTGCAGGGTGAGCCTGAAGGTACTCATCGTAGAGCACATTGTGGATGAACCCGGTAAATCCATCCCAACCTTCAATACCCTGGTCAGAAAGTGCGAGGTGCCACTCGAAATTGTCGTGCTCCTCTGCGAGTTTGTCGAATTCATCAACGTAGAAAAGCTCTCGCTGGTTTCGACCGCCATACCAGAAGGTAATCTTCCGGTCCGTATGAATTCTTAGCAATTGATCGAATATGTGCGCTCGCATCGGTGCCATACCGGCGCCACCACCAATAAATACCATTTCCGAATCAGCTTCCTTGGCAAAAAATTCACCAAAGGGACCAAAAATCGTGACCTTGTCACCCGGCTTTAACGTGAAAAGGTATGAAGACATTTTGCCTGGTGGGAAATCGGTACCCGGCGGAGGTGATGCAACACGGATATTGAATTTCATAACGCCTTTTTCTTCCGGGTAGTTCGCCATGGAATAGGCGCGAATGGTTACCTCATCCGCTTTTGAATCATTATCAAAGACATGGAATTTTTCCCAGTCCGGCTGATATTCATCTTCGATAACCATATCTTTGTAGTGAATATCATAAGGGGGTATCTCAAACTGTACATATCCCCCGGCTCGAAAGTCTACTTCCTCGCCTTCCGGTAGCTTCAGTATCAATTCTTTAATAAACGTGGCGACGTTATGGTTCGAAATAACTTCACATTCCCATCGCTTAACACCAAAGAACTCTGCCGGAACTTCAATCTTCAAATCCTGCTTAACTGCAGTTTGACAACTAAGTCGCCAACCGTTTTTAGCCTCACCACGTGTAAAGTGACCCTCTTCCGTGGAAAGCATCGACCCTCCGCCATCAATCACTCGACAGCGACACTGGGCGCATGTACCACCGCCGCCACAGGCAGATGACAGAAAGATACCAGCCTCGGCAAGGGTGTTTAGTAATTTGCCACCTGCGGGTGCAGTGATGGTTTTTTCCGGGTCGTCATTGATTTCGATGGTGACTTCACCAGTACTAACCAGCTGCTTGCGTGCATAAAGAATGACAAATACCAGCAGCATAATAACGCCAGTAAACATGCCAACGCCTAGAAAAATCTCGTTACTCATAGCCTGGTTATCTTTCCTTCAACTGGTTTCTGGTCATTTGTTCTAAAGAGATATGCCACTAAAGGACATAAACCCGAGAGACATAAGTCCAACCGTGATAAACGTGATACCGAGGCCTCGCAAGCCTTCCGGCACGTCACTGTATTTCATTTTTTCTCGAATTCCCGCGAGCATGACAATGGCAATCGCCCAGCCAACTCCGGAACCGATGCCATATACCAAGCTCTCACCAAAATCATAGTCTCTGTTCACCATAAACAGGCTCGCACCCAGAATGGCACAGTTAACCGTGATTAGAGGTAAGAACACACCTAACGCGTTGTAGAGAGCGGGTACGTATTTGTCCAGAAACATCTCCAATATCTGAACGATCGCAGCGATAACCCCAATGTAGCTAAGGTAACCAAGAAAACTAAGGTCGACCTCCGGTAGCCCGGCCCAGGCCAAAGCACCATCCGCTAGCAGATAATGATAAATAACATTGTTTACGGGCACGGTAATCACAAGAACTACAATGACCGCGATACCGAGACCTAGCGCCGTTTCAATCTTCTTTGAAATGGCAATAAACGTGCACATTCCAAGGAAAAAGGCCAATGCCATGTTCTCAACGAACACCGCTTTGATAAAGAGACTCAGATAATACTCAAACATGGGTTATGCCCTGGATAAGGCGGTGTGACCGCCAATCTCATATTCCGCTTCTTCTATCTGCTCGGTCTTACAGCTTCGAAGCGCCCAGATTAAAAGCCCAATAATAAAAAAGGCACTTGGCGCAAGGAGCATTAATCCCATCGGGTTATACCAGCCACCATTATTAACCAGCGTCAGAACTTCAAATCCAAACAGACTACCTGATCCGAACAACTCGCGAATGGTCGCAACCACCATAAGCACAATGCTGTAACCAAGCCCGTTGCCCACTCCGTCAACGAAGCTGATCACTGGCGGATTCTGCATCGCAAAAGCTTCAGCGCGCCCCATCACAATACAGTTAGTGATAATCAGGCCTACGAACACGGTCAGCTGCTTGCTGGTTTCATAGGCCACCGCACCAAGAATCTGGTCTACCACTATCACCAATGATGCAATGATTGCCATCTGCACAATGATCCGAATGCTACTGGGAATCTGATTTCGAATAAGAGAAATAAACAGATTGGAGAAAGCACAAACAAAGGTGAGTGCAATACACATCACCAGCGCAACACTCATTTGAGTCGTCACCGCGAGTGCGGAGCAGATACCTAATATCTGTAACCCGATTGGATTGTTGTTAAACACCGGGTCAAACAAGATTTCCTTTACGTTAGACATGCTACGTATTTCCTCTCAGTTCTTTGATCACGGGGCCAAAGGCTTGATCCCCGAGCCAATATTCAATCAAATTGCGAACCCCGCGACTTGTCAGCGTTGCGCCGGATAGCCCATCAATCTGATGTTTCGCATTCGCAGAACCAGGTACGACTGCACCCTTGATTACTCTCAGGGCAACATCGCCAGACTCATCGTATACCTCTTTGCCTGGCCACAGGCCTTTCCACCTGGGGTTATCCACTTCACCGCCCAAACCTGCCGTTTCCTGATGCTCATAGAACGTAATACCCGAAACAGTATTACCGTCGGACTCAATCGAAATGAATCCGTATAACGTGGACCACAAGCCATATCCGTGAACCGGCAATACAATTCTATCCAGCTCCCCGTCCTCTTTAAGAAGGTAGACAATGGCGTAGTTAGCTCTACGACTGATAGATGCAATATCTTCCCGGGTCGACAGGGCAACAGACGTTGCCGGATCTTTCGCAGCCTTTCGTTGATCGTAGCGCCCGAAATCAATGCCCGTGTCAGCAACTTCCTGCTCAGACAACATACGCTTGGCCTGGAAATCAACAACGCGTATCTCAAACGACTCAAATAATCCGTCGATTTCGCTTTCTGCGGTGACGCCTTTTTCGAACAATCCAGCGGCAATGAGAATGTTCTTGTTTCTATCTAGCGCCTTGTTCGCTATCCGTTCCGGTTTCAACGAAACAGCCGTACCCGACACGATCACGGAACATACAAAACACACCGATAGCGCGACGATGAGGATATTCTTCATGGAGTCTTTATCGGTGGCCACGAGCTACTCTCCGTTTAATGTTCGCGCGAACCACGGCCCAGTCTATGAGTGGTGCACATAGATTGACAAATAAGATTGCCAGCATGATGCCTTCAGGGAATGCTGGATTGATGACGCGAATGAGCACACACATAACACCAATAAGCGCCCCGAAAATCCACTTGCCAGTATTGGTCATAGACGCTGACACAGGGTCAGTCGCCATATACACCATGCCAAAAGCAAAACCTCCAAGCACCAGATGCCAGTACCAGGGCATGGCAAACACCGGGTTTGTATCAGACCCAACGAGATTGAATATCAGTGACATTCCGACCATGCCAAGAAACACACCCAGCATAATCCGCCAGGAGGCTGTCTTGGTTATAAGAAGAATCGCGCCACCAATGAATATGGCCAGGGTCGAGGTTTCCCCCACCGACCCCTGAATGTTGCCAATAAAGGCGTCCATCCAGGTGACCGCATTGGTCACTCCTTCCATACCAGATATCGCGGCAATACCAAGGGGGGTCGCGCCACTAAATCCGTCGACCGCCGTCCAGACAGCATCACCAGAAATTTCAGCCGGATATGCAAAAAAGAGGAACGCCCGGCCCGTAAGCGCAGGATTAAGAAAGTTCTTACCCGTGCCACCAAAAATTTCTTTACCAATCACTACGCCAAACGAAATTCCCAGCGCCACCTGCCACAAAGGGATGGACGCAGGAACAATCAGGCTGAATAAAATACTGGTAACGAAGAAGCCTTCGTTTATCTCATGACCGCGCTTAATCGAGAAAAGTATTTCCCAGAAGGCCCCGACCGCAAAGGTGACTATATAAATAGGCACATAGAAGACTGCACCGTAAACAACGCAGTGCCACCAACTTTCGGGGTTATATCCAGCAATCAGCTCAACAATAAAACCACGCCATCCCGCAAGCTGTTCAATACCCATTTGCTCCATGGCAATGGTCGCGTGCAGACCAGTAAAATACATGCCTGCAAACATAGGGAAGAATGCGCAGAGCCAGACCGTGCTCATCACGCGCTTCAGATCGACAGCATCGCGCACATGAGATGAGGTGGCGGTCAACTTACCCGGTGTATACAGAATGGTGTCTATCGCCTCATAAACGGCGTACCACCGCTCGTAGCGCCCACCCTTTTCGAACTCAGGCTCGATTCCGTCTAAGAATTTTCTTAATGCCATTGGGTTAGAATCACGCCTCCGCTTCAATACTAGTTAGCATTTCCCTGAGATAGGGGCCGTACTCATACTTTCCTGGACATGCGAAAGTGCACAATGCGATATCGTCTTCATCCAGTTCCAGGCATCCAAGATCGATGCTCGCATCAAAATCATTGACCAACAGCGCTCGTAACAATTGCGTTGGCAAAATATCCAGAGGCATGATCTCTTCAAACGTGCCTAACGGCACCATAGCCCGCTCACTACCACCAGTACTCGTAGTCAATGGAAATCTTTTCTTCGGAAGGAAACTTGAGGCAAACAACCTCGTCAGCGAAAACTTATCGCCGCCTGGCATTATAAATCCGAATAGTTCTCTTTGCGTACCTTCCAGCAGAGCAGAAACCTGATTGTGATATCGACCTAAATGAGAAAATCCAGGATTCGCCGCTCGACCATCGAGCACGCTGCCTGATATCACGCGATTTTCAGCTTCGCTACTCTCGATAAGTTCGCCACTGGTCAAGTCATCCGTGGACGCCCCGGCCCTGGTTCTAATCAAACGCGGACTGGCAACGCTAGGGCCTGCCAATGACACCACTCTATCCAGGTAAAGCCCACCAGTTTTAAAAAGATGACCAATTGCAATGACGTCCTGATAACCAACAATCCACACCGACTTATCCATAGATACTGGATCAAGAAAATGGATGTGGGTACCCGCGAGCCCTGAAGGGTGGGGTCCGGCAAAATCTTCACGGTGCACTTTGGGATTGTTACTCGCTGGCAAGTCCGCGCCCTTCCCTGCACATAAAAACACCGGACCCGCCGTCAATCGACTTAGCACATCCAAACCGGCCAGGAATTGATCTGATTGCTCGTTGATTACCAGTGCAGGATTAGGTGCATGTGGTCTTGAATCAATCGCTGTGACAAATATGGAATGTGGCACCGCATCTGGCGCAGGCACTTTACTGAATGGCCTGGTGCGAATAGCCGTCCATTGACCAGAATCGATCAGGTTTCGTACAACATCCTCACGCGGGATCGTGTCGAGCGACTCATAACTGGAAAATGTTTCCGCGTCATCTCCATCTAACTCGATAACAATCGACTGAAAGACGCGACGTGCGCCACGATTAATGGCAGATACCGTCCCAGCCCCAGGCGACGTATATTTAACACCGGGTGTTTTTTTATCAGTAAAGAGCAACTGACCGGTGCGCACTCTGTCGCCGACAGAAACTGCCATGGTGGGCTTGAGCCCCGGATAGTCATATCCGACGAGCGCCACTGAATTAACTTGGGGTCCCTGATCAATTGTTTGATCCGGGCTGCCAGAGATGGGCAAATCGAGCCCGCGCTTAGTCCTAATCACCTGTCTGAATTACGCTCAAAAAAAAATGAGAAAAAAATATATGTGTAAACAAAACTGGGCAGCAGGGTGCTGCCCAAGAAAGTCGTGCCAATTATAGAGAGCTAACGATTACTTTTCTACCGCGAGGTGGCGCTTTTTAACTTCGCGATCATCGCCGTGTGCTCAGATTGACTCACCGGCTGGGGTGGAACCATCGGATAAAGCACACCAGCCATCTTTTGCGCAACACGAACGACCTGACAGGTATACCCGAATTCATTGTCATACCAGACATAAAGTACGACGTGATTGCCATCGACGATTGTTGCATGGGAGTCAACAATGCCAGCGTGGCGGTTGCCTATAAAGTCAGTGGAAACCACTTCGTTTGAGACCGTATAGTCAATCTGGCGCTGCATCGCTCCATTTAAAGCAACGTCCCTCAGGTATTCGTTTACCTCTTCCCGCGTCGTGTCACCCTCCAGGGTTAAATGAAGGACTGCCATTGAAACGTTCGGCACCGGTACTCGAATCGAGTTCCCCGTCAGTTTCCCCGCCAGTTCTGGTAGCAGCTTGCCCACCGAACTTGTCGCGTTAGACTCTGTAAGAACCATATTTAGAGGGGCGCTTCTCCCGCGACGCTCCTTCGAATGGATGTTGTCATGCAGATTCTGGTCATCGGTATAGGCATGAATAGTCTCCATATGTCCTTTCTCGATCCCAAAACCATCATTCATACACTTCAGAACCGGGACAATGGCATTCGTGGTACACGATGCAGCCGCGATGATGTCATCTTCCTCATTAATTAGATCTGAGTTCACTCCAGATACAATGTTCTTAACTGAGCCCTTACCTGAAGTGGTTAACAAGACTTTAGCGACGCCTTTAGCCTGCAAATGATTCTGCAAACCCTCCTGATCGCGCCAGACACCCGTACTATCGATAATCATCGCCTTATCGATACCGTATTCCGTATAGTCAATTTGAGTGGGGTCATCCGCATAGATGAAACGAATGACATTACCGTTGCAGATCAGCACACCATTCTCCTGATCCACCCGAATGGTTCCATTGAAGCTTCCATGAATGGAATCCTGTCGCAGCAAACTTGCGCGCCGCTCCAAATCAAGTTCTTTGTCCTTGGGCGGGCGAAGCACAACTGCCTTCTGTACCAGGTTATGACCTCCAGCAGTTTTCTCGACAAGCAAACGCGTAACTAAACGACCTATTCGACCGAACCCGTAAACCACAACATCAGTCGGCTCCTGCGGACCCGCACCATGTACGCCAATAATGTCCCGACATTCATGTTCTACAAACGCCTGCATCCGCTGTTTGTAGTCCTCCGCCGTCGCATCAGGGTGTTCTTCCATAAAGGTCGTAGTCAGCTTGCCAATATCGATGTGCGCGCGCCCGAGGTCCAACTCACACAAAATGGCAAGGATCGGCTGGGTTTCAAACTCGGACATCTCATTGCGTTCAATCTGGCGTACTGCTCGATGCGCCTTCATTAGCTCGATGACCGACAGATTATAAAGAGGGACACCGTAGATATAGATGACCACATTTCTGCGATAAAGTCCGCCGATCAAAGGAATCATAGCCTCAGCAAGCGCCTCACGATCTTTCCAGTCCGCAAATACACTATCTAATCCGGGTTTAGCCACGCAGGAACTCCTCTAGATCTAAGTTGAATATTTCCTAGCAAATATCCTACCCGCTATTATCACAGAGATGTAACCGAAGACCAAACCTGGAACCGGTTTCTGGACTAACGGGGTTTACCTTGGTCGCACTAGCAACACGGATCGATTCTGGTCGATGCGAAAATCATAGTGACGCAGGAAATTCATACCAAGAAGCCCATCCACGCCGGACGGCATCTCAAGGGGAAGCGCGCCCACGGCAATGGCGGATATGGTCGCCTGCCCCAGGGACAATTCATCGAGCGTAACCACGGGCGCCTCTATCACGTCATTGGCTGTCGAGAATAACTCCCGTGGTTTCCCATTCAGGTTGTAACCAAGCGCCTGAATCACCTCATCATCAATCACTGTCATGGCCGCACCGGTGTCAATTAACAATCGCACTTCTCGCCCACGATCCAGATAAGCATCAATAACAAACTGGTTACCGGTTTTTGACAACGCCACTTCTTCAAGGTCGTCGTTCATCTGAACGTTGTTGGTCTCCACCTGTGCGATTAACTCGCGTGCCTGAACCCCAACAAATCCATGCACATTTTGAATTTGCGAAAGCGGCACCATAGCGCCGTCGTAGTTTCCCATCTGTATTCGAAGCATCCCGAGCTTAAGAAAGTATCTTGCTCGCTCTGGCATCGCATACGTAATTCCCTCGTATAGTTGATCCAGCGCCTCGAAACGCTTCAAAAATACCAACTCCGATGCGAAGGACTCAGTTACCGAGTCGAGTAACTGGTCCACCATTTCATTTTCTTCAATGCCAGATGCCAACAGGTCTGCTGCTTCAATCCATGTTAATGCAGACTCAAACTGACCAGCAGAGTGCAGCACCTCGATTACTGAAGTATGTAATCTCAACTGAGCACCATAGGCTGCGGAAAATGCTTCAACAAGAGCAGTCACCCGCCTGGTACGCTCATCGGAATTGTCTTTGTCCTGCGCGATAAGCCGGTGAATAAAGTCAACATTGCCCTCGCTTAATTCAACCACGCGCTCCATATCGTGCGCGATATAGTGAGCAAACGTCGACGGTGTATCACTGACTTCGTAGTTTAAAGGCGGCGGTCTCGATGTGTCCCTGGCAAGATACCAACCCGCGAACAAGCCCAACGCAAACACGCAGATAAGTGTAATGGTCAAGGTGTATCGCATTACTCGTGTTGACCCCCAAAATTCAATCCACCCTACCCCTTGAGATATGCAGACAGGGGAGTAACCTTCTCACCCTTTCTTCAACTGAGTACCCCAATGGGCGTTTTGTCCGTCGACAATAGCATGATTCCCCATCAGGCTGCTGATCGCCGAGACTGGCGAAATCTGCCCGGTTCTGCGGCCTCGCTGTCTATTGCCGCCGCACTGAAAGCCAGACCAGGCATATGTCTTGTCATCACTCAGGATTCAGTCACCGCAGAACAGACTCGCAACGAAGTCGAGTTTTTTGTCCCGGGAATCCCGGTTCACGCGTTCCCTGATTGGGAAACGCTTATCTACGACAGCTTCTCACCTCATCAGGACATCATTTCAGATCGTCTGCGGATATTAAACGAATTGCCCACCCTAGATTCCGGCGTCGTTATAGTTCCAGCTAATACCGTAATGCAAAGACTCGCACCACCGCAATTCATTCTGGGTAGCAGTCTCATGCTTTCAGTCGGCCAGAAGCTCGACTTCGTGCAGATGCGCCGCAAACTGGAAGCAGCCGCCTATCGGTGCGTAGACAACGTATTCGACCATGGCGAGTTCGCAGTTCGAGGCTCCATTATGGACATTTTTCCGATGGGCACAGATACGCCTTATCGAATTGATCTGTTCGACGATGAAATCGAATCCTTAAGGACGTTCGAACCTGAGACGCAACGCTCAATTGATAAAGTGACCGCGGTGGAACTACTACCAGCTCGTGAGTTTCCGTTAACCAATGAAGCGATAAACCGATTCCAGGATCAATGGCACGAACGACTCTCCAGCCATCGAGACTCTCCAATCTATCAAGACGTGAGTGCTGGCATGTCACCTGCCGGCATCGAATATTACCTACCACTTTTCTTTGATGAAGTTGCATCACTATTTGACTACCTGCCACAAGATACGCTCGTATTCACCACCAATATCGAGACGACCTTACGCCATAACTGGGACCAGGCCTCCTCGCGCTATGAGAATCTCAGGCACGACATACTCAAGCCGATTCTTCCTCCAACAGATATCCTGTTATCTCCAGACGATCTATTCTCATTAATCAAACGCTATCCACGAATCGAGCTCCATCAGGACGATACAGGTAGAGGTCGACACTTTCCGTTCGCAACGATGCCTGAAGTGACCGTCAACGAGCGCGCTCATCGACCGCTGACCGCACTAGAGAATTTTCTGGCAAACAAGACCAGTCGACTGCTGATAACAACCGAGTCTCAGGGTCGACGTGAGATTGTTGACGAGTTATTGCAGCGCAACCATCTACACGCGTCCGTGGTTCAAGACTGGCAATCCTTCCTTGGCAGCGATCAGAGCTTTTGTCTTTGTGTAGCAGATCTCGAACGAGGATTCGCTGAGCCGGAATCAGACCTTGTTCTTATCACCGAGCAACAACTGTTTGGTGAGCGGATACTGCAAAAACGTCGCCGGGAACGAGAACGGGACAACGCTGCCGACATTGTTATCAAGAGCCTCACCGAATTGCGCATTGGCGCACCCGTGGTTCACATTGATCATGGTGTGGGTCGCTATCTGGGTCTACAGACACTATCTATCGATGATCAAGATACCGAGTTTCTTTGCCTTGGTTACCAGGAAGAAGCCAAACTGTACGTCCCCGTCGCGTCCCTGCACCTAATCTCTCGCTATACCGGGTCTGAAGAAGGTAATGCTCCACTACACCGGCTTGGCGGTGACGTTTGGCAAAAAGCGAAGCGAAAGGCTGCTGAACAGATCCATGATGTTGCCGCGGAATTGCTAAACATCTACGCCCGTCGTGCCGCCAAGAAAGGTTTCGCCTACGCACTGCCTGATGAATCCTATCAACACTTTGCTTCCACCTTCCCTTTTGAAGAGACACCGGACCAGGAACTTGCCATCAGCAACGTAATCGCTGATATGACGGATGAAAAGGCAATGGACCGGCTTATCTGCGGCGATGTTGGTTTCGGTAAAACCGAAGTGGCAATGCGAGCCGCTTTTGTCGCGGTTCAAGCCGGCAAACAGGTCGCTGTCCTCGTTCCGACTACCCTGCTCGCACAACAGCATCACGATACGTTCAAGGACAGGTTCGCGGAATGGCCGGTCAACGTTGATTCAATATCTCGGTTTCGCACAAAGAAGGAACAGCAGGACATCATCCAGCGGATGAAAACCGGCAAGATAGATATCGTTATCGGAACCCATGCGCTCATCCAGGACGACGTGGAATTCGACAACCTGGGACTACTTATTATTGATGAAGAGCATCGATTCGGTGTACGCCAGAAAGAAAAATTAAAATCGTTGCGTGCTGAAGTAGATATTCTCACCATGACCGCAACGCCTATCCCTCGCACGCTCAACATGGCGATATCGAATATGCGAGACCTAACGATTATTGCAACCCCGCCAGCGCGGCGCCTGTCGATTAAGACCTTCGTCCGACAACACAATGAGGGCTTGATCAAAGAAGCAATTCAGCGTGAGCTACAGCGCGGAGGACAGGTGTATTACCTTCACAACGAGGTAAAAACCATCGAGCAGACTGCTGACAAATTGCAGCAATTGATTCCCGAAGCGAGGCTTGCCATCGGACACGGGCAGATGCGGGAGCGCGAACTAGAGCAGGTCATGTCCAACTTCTATCATAAGAAAGCCAACGTGCTGGTATGCACAACCATCATTGAAACTGGCATAGACATCCCCAACGCCAACACCATCATCATGGACCGCGCCGATAAATTCGGATTGGCGCAGATACACCAGTTGCGAGGTCGTGTCGGCAGATCTCATCATCAGGCCTACGCGTATCTTTTGACACCGCATCCAAACGTAATGACACCAGATGCAAAAAAACGATTGGAGGCTATCTCGGAAGCAGAGGATCTGGGTGCAGGATTTATTCTGGCGACCCATGACCTCGAAATTCGAGGTGCCGGGGAATTGCTCGGCGATGATCAGACCGGAAACATGCAAACCATTGGTTATTCACTCTATATGGAGATGCTGGATCAGGCCGTTAAAGCCATTCAGGACGGCAAAACGCCCAATCTCGATCGTCCGTTGCACGATGGCACTGAAATTAACCTTCGTGTGCCAGCGCTCATTCCTGACGACTACCTGCCCGATGTACACGCCCGATTGGTACTCTACAAGCGCATCGCTAACGCCGAGTCAGAGGACCAGCTACGGGAACTTCAAGTAGAAATGATAGATCGGTTTGGCCTTCTTCCCGACGCGACAAAGAATCTCTTTCGCGTAACACTAATAAAGCTTCAGTCAGATCATCTCGGTATCAAGAAAATTGACGCAGGTGTTGAAAATGGCAGAGTTGAATTTCAACAGGATGCGTTGATCGATCCTGGCACAATCGTTGACCTTGTACAATCTGAACCACACCGATATAAATTAACAACCGCAAACCAACTCAGTTTCCATGAATCCATGGAAGAGCCTGAAACCCGTTTTACCAAGGTAGAACGTTTACTGGACCGTTTGGAGAAAAAGAGAATTGCTATTGCAAGCTAGTCATCGAGTTTTCCTTACCTGTGCTGCCCTTGCATATCACCTCACCGCGCAGGCCATCGCCGAGGGCGAATTACCAGAACAGGATTACAGCGACTGGTATCAGGTCGAGATCGTGGTATTCAAGCCACGCAACAAACAGGCCAACGATGAAATCTGGCCGCTAACTTCACTTGGCTATCCAAAAAATATGGTCGCTGTAGGGGCCATAGAGGTTAAGCCAGATTCAATCCATCAGCTCAGACAACTCATCGAATTTGAAAAAATGCTTCCCGGTGAACCAGAGATTATGGACGCCGCTCTCGTCTCCTTCTTATTCGAAAAATCGAGCAGGCAACAACGAAATCAACAACTGCTTCAGGAAGAACTTCAGGACGAAATCCTGCTCGATACACAGGTGGAAGGTCCAGAGGAAGATGAGATCACTAGTCCCATCGACCACAGCCAGCTTCAGACAATACTCACAGCACCAAGACCTGAAGCATTCCGTGAACTCTCTACCGAGCATTTCAACCTGACCAAGATCTCCGGGAGCCTACGACGATCCTCCCGATTCGACTTGCTTACACATCAGGCCTGGCTTCAACCCATGGTTGGTGAGAGCACGCCCATTCTTGTACAGACAGGCAAACGCTATGATCACTTTTTTGAAGTAGATGGCACACTGACGTTTAGCCGTAGTCGCTATCTGCACGTTGACACTGATCTTTGGTACACAGAATTCACGCCCAGATACAACCAACAACAGCAATTGCGACTTAACGATTTGGGAATCGATGCAGCAACGAGAGAGGCTTACCCAGAACTCGTCACACAAGCTAGGGAACAGAACACCCATGTGCCGCTACATTCCTATCGTATGCTTCAATCACGCAGAATGCGAAGCAACGAGACGCACTATCTGGATCACCCCTTCTTTGGCGTCGTCATCAAGATCGTTCGGTTTTCCATGTCAAACCAGTGAACGAAACACCTCTCTCACACATTGCATACCTTCTTCAAGTGCTGCACCTATTTCATCAAGTGCCACCGGGGCATCGTTAAAACCAGCACCCTGATTGACCACAACACAAAGACTGGCGTAGGGGATTTCTCGTTCCCTCGCGAGTGCCGCCTCCGGCATAGCGGTCATACCTACGATGTCACATCCGTCCCTGCGCAATCGCTCAATCTCAGCTGCGGTCTCCAAGCGAGGACCCTGCGTGCACCCGTACACGCCTTTGTGCGTGGCATTTCCCACGGACCCCGTCGCGGCGATCAGTTGATCGCGTAACGCCTGGTCAAATGGATAGGTGAAATCGATATGCTGGATCTCACCCTGAAAAAAAGTGTGTTCACGACCACTGGTGTAATCAATGATCTGATCCGGGATAACGAGACTCGGGACATCGAGGGAAGCATCGACACCACCAACCGCGTTAACGGCGATAATGCTATCTGCTCCGATATCTGAAAGCGCCTGAATATTCGCGCGATAGTTGATTCTGTGTGGGGGTTGTCTGGGTGGATGCCCGTGACGAGGAACAAAAGCCATCGTTTCGCCGCGAAATGTACCTCGTTCAAGATATGCATCCCCGAACGAGGTCTTAACAACGTTACCGGTAATGTCAGTCAGATCGTCAAACTCAGCGAAACCAGTTCCGCCAATTACTGCTTTCACCGGTTGCTACTTCTTCACGCTCGCTTTTTTAATGTATCGAGCATCCCAGGTGCCATCATCTTTGACGAAGAGATTCTCTTCGTTACGCAAACCCAGTAAAGCAACCGGCACAATGGACTCACCCGCCTGGGCAGAAACGATCGGGTACTCTTTGGCCGCTTCGGTGAATTCAACACCTGCAAGAATGACCGAATTGGTATTTTTAGCAAAGCTAAAATCACTACCTCCCGGCTTGATCTTGATGTCTTTGTGCGTCACCTTGTTGAGGGCAACAGGATTCTCGTAGAAAAGTAAATTCGCCATGTATATTTGTCCGATCCAACCAGTTACGGGGGCTCTAGTCTATCCTATTCGTAATGGGTGCACACAAGTAGTGTGGGCGCCGCCCGGTGTATTTTTACTACCGCCCGTCAGAAGCATGTATCAATTGAGCGCTCTAATCTCCGGCAGATTTCGCCAGTAGCCTTCGATATCCATACCATATCCAAATACGTATTCATCCGCGCATTGCAAACCAACAAAATCGGGTTTGAATCCATCGATTTTTCGATCATGCATCTTGTCGACCAGTGCGACGCAAACCACATCAGCTGCGCCACTATTCTTAAACTCAGAGACAATCACAGATAGCGTATTTCCTTCATCATAAATGTCGTCAATCAACAGTACATTCTTCCCGGTCAGATTCGTTTCAGGATACACAACCCACTCCAAGGCTCCCGCGGAGGTTGTATCTCGATATCTGGTAACCCGAACAAAATCCTGCTTCAGTTTTACCGATAGCCGTTGCAGCAATTCACCAGCGAATATAAGCCCGCCATGCATCACGCAAATGGCAATCCACTCCCGCCCGGCGCATCGCTCACCAAGCTTTTTGGCTAACTCATTAACTGCGTGTGAAATTGCTTCCCGCGAATGAACGACACGAGAATCCGGCAAATCGGCCATTACGCCTCCGGCTCGGGTCCTATCAGATGAACGGTAGAAGTCGGGAACGCCATCTCTGCGTCATGACTTTCGATAATGTCGACGATCTGTAGCAGCACCTTCTCTTTAATGTGATGAAAATCAATCCAATCAGTGGTTTTGGTGAAGGTGTATACAAAAAAATCGCAACTGGAGGGTGCGAAGGCATTGAAGTTAACGATGAGTGTTTTGTCCTGCGCTATATCCGGATGATTCCGCAGCATCTCGCGAACTTCATCAACAATGGTTCCCATTTTCCCAACATCGTCATAACGAATACCAATGGTTTCATCGATGCGCCGGTTCAACATTCGCGACGGATTCTCCAGCGCAATATTGGCAAAAACCAGATTAGGAATATAAAGGGGCCGCTGATCGAAGGTCCGGATCTGGGTTAACCGCCAGCCGATATTGACCACAGTACCTTCTATCTCTCTGTCGGGGCTGCGAATCCAGTCGCCAACATTAAACGGGCGATCCAGATAAATCATCAGGCCACCAAAAAAATTAGCCAACAGATCACGCGCTGCGAAACCAACTGCGATACCACCGATGCCACCAAAAGCAAGAATGCCAGATATGCTAACGCCCAGAGTCTGCAGGACGACGAGCGTCAGCGTGAGCAACACCGACACACGTGCCAGTTTCCCAATCGCCGTTGCCGTCGTTACGTCTGCACCGCGTTGAACGAAGTTTGATTCGACCTCCCGCACTAAACGGGTAAGGAAAAGCGCCAGTAGCCCTACGACCGCCACATAGCGCGCCGGATCGATGATTGCTGCAAGTCCTGTATCAGTCTCTGCCGCGATGATCTCGGCTGCCCACGCAATCCCAATCACCCAGATAAGCCAACCGGCAGGTTTTCGCGCCGAACGGAAAAACGCGTCATCCCACACGTTCGCCGTACCTTGCACTTTTTCTTCCAGGTGAATAAACATTCGCCGGGCAAAATAGTTGAGCAACAGCGTTGCAAACACTATCAAGAACACCAGGATCACCGTCGGGTCAGTGGCCCAACTCAGGAGTTCGGTTGAGTAATTTGTTTCCATAGGCCTTGAAACCGTACACGCTCAAATGTGAACGGCCAAAGAATACCTATTTAGATAGGTTTTGTCCTCAGTGTCTCAGTATCCCGACGCCAAGCCCTTCAAATGCGAAAGCCTTGTCACGAAGATCGACCTCAATGGGCGAATAGTCTTTATTCTCCGGCATCAACGTCACCTGATTTCGGCTACGCCCTTTACGCAGACGCTTAACCGTAACTTCATCTTCAATGCGGGCAACAACCAGATCGCCGTTGTTGACCTCGGCGGTACGATGTACGGCGAGTAAATCACCATCCAATATGCCACCCTCGATCATGCTGTCACCTCTCACCGTCAGGAGATAATCAGCTGATGGGCGAAAGAAGTTCGCAGGGATTTCGCAGTATTCTTCGATATGCTCTTCCGCAAGAATCGGGCTACCCGCTGCAACGCGGCCGATAATAGGGATGCCCTCGGATTCAGGTAGTTTAATACCCCGTGAGGTACCAGGGATCATTTCGATCGCGCCCTTTCGCGCCAATGCTTTCAAATGCTCTTCTGATGCGTTGGCACTCTTGAATCCCAGCTTATTCGCGATATCAGCCCGGGTGGGTGGGTATCCGGTATCATCGATATAGCTTTTGATAAAGTCCAAAACCTCAGTTTGCCTGGCGGTCAGCTTATTCATTTCATTCCTCGTTTACCGTTTACCGTTTACCGATCGTCGCTTATCGGTCGTCGCTTATCGGTCGTCGCTTATCGGATATACTGTTTTTTTATACAGTAACTGGAATTATATACAGGAAAACGTTGATGGCAAGATGTTTTTTAAAAGGCGAGCGAGATTTCGCTCACTTGGATGCTTTCTTTCGACTCTCTTTTTGACTTTCTACCCACTTCCCGTCGACGTAGTCAGCACGCCATCCGGAAGGCTTTCCTTTGTCATTTTCAGTCATCACAAAGTGTTCTTTCGTTTTTCTGGCGAACTTAACCAGAGATCGTCGACCTTCGGGATCTTTCGCCGGGGCCTGGGCAATAAACAAATATTTTGGATCAATCTCGTTCTGATGAGGAATCAACTCATCGACATAGGGAGCTCGGGTTTCCCGGTTCTTCGGAAACTGACTTGCCGCAAGGAAAATGCCCGCTGCTCCATCCCTGAGCACATAGGTGTCGTCAACTTTTACGCACTGCAGTTCCGGCATTGGCACCGGATCCATCTTGGGTGGCGCGGCCTCGCCGTTGCGCAGCAACTTACGGGTATTTTTGCAGTCCTCGTTACTACAACCGAAATACTTGCCAAAACGACCAGACTTCAGCTGCATCTCTGCGCCACATTTATCGCACTCGATCACAGGACCCTCATAACCCTTAATCTTGAATTGGCCAGCTTCCACCTCGAATCCAGGGCAATCAGGATTATTTCCACACAAGTGCAGCTTACGCCCCTCGTCAATCAAATAGCTGTCCATTGCGGTTTCGCAGGTCGGACACCGGCGTTTCGCTATCAGCAACTTCGCCTCGCCCTCGTCATCGCTTTCGACGTTAACAACTTCGTCTCCGGAAATCAGATTCATGGTGGACTTACACCGCTCCTTGGGTTTCAGCGCGTAGCCGGAACAACCAAGGAATACGCCAGTGCTTGCCGTTCGCACCTGCATCTGTCGTCCACATTTCGGACATTCGATATCCGTCATTGAGGGCTCGTTGGTCCGCATCCCTGACTCGCCAGTGGCCTTGTCGAGTTTCTTCTCAAAATCGTCGTAGAATTCGTCCAGCAGGTTCTTCCATTCGACGTTACCGTCGGACACCTTGTCCAGTGACTCCTCCAACTGCGCGGTGAATCCGTAGTCGAGCAGATTGTCGAAGTTCTCGTTCAAACGATCGGTCACCAACTCACCAATCTTTTCAGCATAGAAACGCTTGTTATTGAGCGTTACATAGCCACGATCCTGAATAGTCGTGATAATCGACGCATAGGTCGAAGGCCGCCCGATACCTCTTTTTTCCAATTCTCTTACCAGACTGGCTTCACCGAAACGCGGACGGGGTTTAGTAAAGTGTTGCACCGGATCGAGTTTCACCAGTTTGAGTTTCTGGCCGGTGGCGTAATCAGGCAAGGGGACCTCGTCCTCTTTCCGACCCGCTGGCGGTTGAACACGGGTGTACCCGTCAAAACGCAAAATGCGTCCACGAACGCGCAATTCCATATCCGCCGCATCAACCAGGACAGTCGTACTCGTGTATTCAGCATCGGGCATCTGGCACGCGATAAACTGTCGCCAGATCAGTTCATAGAGACGCTCAGCATCACGGTCGAGACCCCGAATCGCTGTCGACTTCACGCTAACATCTGAAGGTCGAATCGCTTCGTGGGCTTCCTGAGCACCCTCCTTGCTGGAATACAGCCTGGCTGCCTCCGGGACGTATTTGTCACCATAGTCCTCGAGAATCAATCCCCGGCAGGCGTCCACAGCTTCCGCAGACAGATTGGTTGAGTCGGTTCGCATATAGGTGATATACCCGGCCTCGTAAAGTCTTTGAGCCAGCATCATGGTCTTCTTAACCCCGAACCCAAGGCGAGTGCTGGCGCCCTGCTGCAGCGTAGAAGTGATGTATGGCGCAGTGGGTTTCGTCCTGGTGGGTCGGTCTTCTCGGCTCTTAACGGTAAATTCAGCATCATCCAGCGTGGATAGCGACTTGTCGGTCTGCTCTTTGCTGTTCGGCCGATAGTTCTTTCCACCTTTCTTTACAACCTGAAACCTGACAGCACTATCGTCTTCTGTGGACTTAAGGTCTTCAGACAAATCGGCAAATACTTCCCAATACTCCTCTGGGACAAACGCGCGTATTTCTCTTTCCCGCTCGACAATCAGCTTCACAGCGACCGACTGTACTCTGCCCGCAGACAGTCCACGAGCAACCTTTGCCCAAAGCAGGGGGGACACCATAAATCCAACCACGCGATCCAGGAATCGACGCGCCTGCTGTGCATTGACCATGTGCACATCAATGTCACCGGGAGTTTCGAACGCCTCTTGTATCGCCTTCTTGGTTATCTCGTTGAACACCACCCGACGGAACCGGCTGTCGTCTCCACCAATCGCCTCACGCAAGTGCCACGCAATCGCCTCTCCTTCTCGGTCCAAATCCGTAGCCAGATATATTTCATCAGCATTTTTAGCAAGCCGGCGTAGTTCCGAGACAACCTTTTCTTTACCTGGAAGTATTTCATACTCTGCAGACCATTCATGGTCTGGGTCGACGCCCATGCGTGCAATGAGTTGTTTGTGTGCTTTTTCTTTTTTATAGGCCGCCTTTTTCTCAGGCGCCATCTTTCGTGTCTTCGCGGCTTCCTTTGCGCGCGCCTTGGGGTCACTGTTAGCGCCCTTGCCACTTGTGGGCAAATCCCGAATGTGCCCTACACTGGATTTCACAATATAGTCGTCCCCAAGATAACGATTAATCGTCCTGGCTTTCGCCGGCGACTCTACAATGACAAGTGATTTACCCATAGCTGTTCTAAATTTGTTTCCTTTTTTGCTTTATCTGCTACCTAACCAGCAGGTTCGGCTGGCGACATATATAAGGTCAATTCGCAACAAGGTCAAGAAGTGATCCCTTTTTTACTTACGCGCACTTCAAGGGTATTTGTCAACACTCTTTTTCATAAACGGTTACAAAAGGTCGTCGCCGCCGTCCGCACCATCTTCAAAATCATCGTCCACTTTAACCTCAGGACGGCGAGCACAACCATCGAGAAAAGTCGCTATTTGCTGTACGCCGTCGACATCACCTCGCTCGTGCCAATAGACAGAAATAATTCGATTATTCTCGTCGACGCGCACAACATCATCTGGCATCGAAACGATTTCAGCGACGATGAAATCAGTCAATTCCTTTGACATATCATTGGGCTTGTTTGGATCCCAGCACCAGGTGCCAGGCAAATCATCACCCTCACTTGCGACACGACGCTCTATAGTCCAGTTCACAAGCGGGATCTTTCTCCAGCTTTGCGGCATCTTACGCGCCACCCGATATGCCGTGACTGAAAGATTAGGCTCCAGCTGCTTTCCGGTAGAAGAGAGATACTTTTCCTGTTTGGGTATGGGATCAGTGATACTGGTAATTTCGACATTGACGCCTAGTCCCATCGCCTGTCTTCGCATTGCCATCTGCTGCTTCTGGCGCGCGGACGGGAGTACTGCAACGATCGGAGCGATGATCAGCAACAGTACCGTACCAATAATGATGTAAACCATTCTCAAAAGGACCCATAGCTTTCAAAAACCATTATGCGGCTTTTTACAAGCGCTACCTAAAAAAAGTCTATTGAAAATCGATTTGAACCGTGTAAATTTCGCAAACATACACAGTTGCAAAAGCAATGGGACAAGCAAATGGACGAATACAACCACATCTTGGTAGCCGTTGATCTAACCGAAGAGTCCAGGCCGGTAGCAACAAAGGCATGCGCACTACAAAGGGCTTATTCTGCGACGCTCAGTTGCGTGCATGTTATTGAACCCCTGAGTCTCGCCTATGGCGGAGACATCCCGATGGACCTGTCGACTATTCAGGAACAGATACAGGAAACCGCGAAAGCTCACCTTTCTGAATTCGCTTCGACCCTGGATATACCAGCAGATAACCAACACCTGATCTTCGGCCGTCCCGAAACTGAGATTGATACCCTGGCCAATCAAATTGGTGCCGATCTCATTGTTGTAGGCAGCCATGGTAGACATGGTATTGCACTGCTACTTGGGTCCACTGCAAACGGCGTACTCCATGGCGCCCCCTGCGATGTCCTGGCCGTTCGCGTAGGAACATAATTTACCCTGCACACCGCATTTCGTACTCTTGCGGCCAACACATAAGCCCAGGCGATTGCGTGAAGAAAATATGTTTTGGCATGATTGGTCTGCTCAGCGTAATCACGCTGGCATCCACAGCTCGCGCCGAATTCTCACGTGGCCACGATTACCAGCCCTCGGCAAGTTTATCTCGGTACGATCAACGTAAACTCTATCAGGATGCGATCTACTTCATCACCTCCGGGCAACGTAATCGTTATCTGAAAGTGAAAGATCGACTACGTAGCTATCCACTTTTCCCCTACCTGCAATACACCGATATGGCGTATCGCATTTCCAGGCAATCCTCCGAAGACATCGCCCAGTTTGCAGACCAATACCAGGACACGCCGCTGGCAAACGCGTTGGTACAGCACTATCTGCACAACCAGGGCAAACGGCAAAGATGGGAAAATTTTTTGAAATTCTACTCGCCGGAAGTATCCAGCAAACGTAACGCCTGTTATTACGCATATGCGCTCGCTAGAACGGGCAACCTCGAGCAGGCCATAGAAGAAGCGCGCAAACTATGGCTAGTGGAGTATTCCCAGCCTGATGAATGTGATCCCATTTTTAAACTATGGCGGGATAACGGTTACCTCGATGCAGACACTGCCTGGCAGCGATACCTCATCAGTATCAAGGCGAATAAAATCACGCTTGCAAACTATCTCGTTAGATTTCTAGCGCACGACGACCGGTCTTTTGCCAGCAACCTGAAACAGTTACATACCAGACCCTCCCACATTGAGCGAACCAGTCGTTACCGCCTGCAACACCCACGTAATCGTCAGGTCATTCTCCATGGTCTTACCCGCCTTGCACGTAGCAAGCCAGATGTTGCCTTCGACCTGCTGCAAGAATATCAGCAGCAACATACATTCGAACCTGAAGCGCTAACCTCAACCTACGTCAGTATCGGCAAGCGTTTCGCATCCCGGGGTGACCCCGACGGTCGCACTGAAAGGTTGCCCGTTGATTTGCGCGCCCACCCAGACCTGCTTGAATCACTATTAAGACTCGCCTTACGGCAACTGGATTTCTCTCAGGTGTTAGTACTTATCCATCTATTGCCCCAGGATCTACAGGATCACCCGCGATGGCAGTTCTGGAAAGCACGAGTGCTCGCGGATTCCAGTGACCCCGCAGATCGGGAAATGTCCCAGGGAATCTATGAGCAATTAACGAAAGAACGAACTTTTCACGGATTCCTATCTGCTGACGCCCTGGATAAACCGTACAACTTTGTCGATGAACCAACGCCGGTCACGAACGAGGAAATCATGGCGCTGGAAGAAACGCCGGGCATCCAGCGAGCCCTTGAGCTTTTCTCTTTGGGTGAGCGAAGTCGTGCGCGGCGCGAGTGGTACTTCACGACACAGGAGTTTTCCAACAAAGAACGCGCGATTGCCGCCAGAGTTGCGGTTCGATGGGGTTGGTACAAACCTGCCATACAGTCACTCATTGAAGCCGCCGCATGGAATGACCTCGACTTCAGGTTCCCCATTGCATACCGGGAAACTTTTATTCATCAAGCGCGCACCTCAGACATCCCGGTCAACTGGAGTCTTGCGATTGCGAGGCAAGAGAGCGCATTTATGCCAGACGCAAAGTCTTCTTCCGGCGCACTGGGCGTCATGCAACTCATGCCGGCGACTGCAAAACTTACTGCCGAGTGGACAGGAATGAAGTACAAATCTTCATCGGAACTGACTAACCCTGCGGTGAACATCAGACTGGGATCTCAGTATCTTGGCCAGATGCTCCGACGTTTTAACAATAATCGTATACTGGCCTCAGCCGCTTACAATGCCGGTCCTGGACGAGTCGACCGATGGATAAACAGCGAGATCCCTTTTGATGTGTGGATTGAAACAATTCCGTTCATCGAAACCCGAAACTATGTGCAGAACGTTCTGATATTCGCTGCTATCTACAGCAAAAAGATGTCGCTAGCCCAACCCATGATCTACGCACATGAGTACAGGGATTTTTCCGACACGAGGATTACAGCAACTCAGACGTCAAGTCCCAACCCCCTGTAATGCTTATAGATATAGGCGCCAACCTCACCCACGACTCGTTCGACGATGACCGTGACGACGTACTCAATCGCGCCGTCGATGCCGGTGTTTCACGATTGATCGTTACGGGGGCAACCCTGGAAGGCAGCGCTCAGGCGGCAGATCTGGCATCTAGGCATCCACATCTGTTCGCAACCGCGGGTATTCACCCTCATCACGCAGAAGAAACAACACCGGAAGCGTTGGCACAAATTACCGAGTTCGCGGGCCATCCAGACGTGAAAGCAATTGGAGAGACAGGACTCGACTTCTTCCGCAATTTCTCGGAGAAAGATGATCAGGTTACTTCCTTCGAGGCCCACATCGAGATAGCAATCGCAACCGGACTGCCCATGTTCCTGCACGAACGGGACGCACACCCGACTTTCGCGGAGGTCTTACAGCCCTATCGAGACCAGATATCAAACGTCGTGGTGCACTGCTTTACCGGCGAGCGAGAAGCACTGCATGCCTACCTCGACCTCGATTGTCACATCGGCATCACTGGATGGATCTGCGACGAGCGTCGCGGTACCCATCTCATACCACTGGTCAAAGACATCCCGTTAAGCAGGCTGATGATTGAAACTGACGCTCCTTATCTCTTGCCACGCAACATCAAACCCAAGCCAAAGTCTCGTCGTAATGAACCGCACTATCTCACCGTAGTATGTCAGGCAGTGGCCGATGCGGCGGGTTTAGATTTTGAGACGCTGGCAGAACAGACAACCAGGAATGCAGAAGTATTCTTTGGACTACCCACGCCACCATGAACGTCACGTTGTTTACCACCCTCGGATGCCACCTGTGTGATGAGGCGCTGCATATGCTGCAGGAACTCCAGGCGACGGGAAAGGACATGGATATTGTGGAAGCGGAGATCGCTGATTCAGATACCTTAAGAGAAAAGTACGGTATTCGAATCCCGGTTGTTCGCGTATCTGAGGATGAAATCGGCTGGCCCTTCAGCATTGACGAACTAAAAGATTTCCTTAGTTCGCACAAATGAAACCTCGTATCTCTTACACCACAAGAACCTATCTCTGCTAATCAACGGCCCGCGCTTTTACTAGTCTTTACCCATGAGCCAATGGGTATACATAGTCACCAATCAGCACAACATGACCCTGTACGTGGGAATCACAAACGATCCCATTCAGTGTCTGGAACAGCACAAGCTGGGCGCTGTTTTTCCATACGGACCGGACAAGATGGTTTTCCTGGAGGAGAGACAAGATCCGATCGCAGCGATCGAACGAGAAAAGCAACTAAACCGAATGAGTCGTCTCGAAAAGGAAGTGCTGATCAATCAGCAGAACCCAAACTGGTTGAGTATTCCGCTTCTGCCAGTGCATTAAGTATGGAACAGTGCTCCGCCGTTTCATTACCACCCACACACGCTTCGGTTATTGTGGTGAGCGCACTCTTCATCTGATTGAGTTCTTCAATACGCTCCTCAATGTCGAGCAGTTTCAGCTCGGCGAGTTCCTTTACCTCGCCACAGGTGGCCTTCGACTCCACCTGCAGGGAAAGTAACTCAGCCACTTCCTTCAAGGTAAAACCCATGCGACGAGCCCGCACGATAAATCGAACTCGATCAACATCATTCCGGGTAAACAATCTGTAACCCGCCTCACTGCGTCGTGGCGCCGTCAACAAACCTTTAGTCTCGTAAAAACGTAGCGTTTCATTGTTCGTGCCAGTCAACCCGGCAAGCGCTCCAATTTTTAGATAGCTCATGGCATTACCTCATTAGACATAGCGTCTATGAACATTCATACCTTGTAGCTTACTACAAGGTTACAAATACGAAAAACTTCCAGCAAATTTCGCGAATATGCTATTTCGATCCACGACGTTCCTCTTTACTATCGAGCTTTCTAACCAATAGGGAAGCAAATGGAAACAACTACTCTCATAGACGGACTATGCTTTGGAGAAGGGCCACGCTGGCACGAGGGTCGGTTCTGGTTTTCCGACATGCATGGAAAAACCGTATACGCCGTCTCTGAAACGGGCGACCTGGAACCTATCGTCGAGGTCGAAAATCGACCTTCCGGTCTCGGCTGGCTACCGGACGGTCGGCTGCTTATCGTTTCAATGCTCGATAGAAAATTGCTGTGCTTCAACGATGGGCAACTCTCCGAGTACGCGGACCTTTCTGACCACGCGAGCTTTACGTGCAACGATATGATTGTTGATGCTGCAGGTCGTGCCTACGTCGGTAATTTCGGTTTTGATATGGAAGCAGGTGCCTCCCCATCACCCGCTGAACTGGTATTGGTCCAGCCTGATGGCAGCATCAGTATCGCAGCGGATGAACTTTCTTTCCCCAACGGGACGGTCATAACACCAGACGGCAAGACCATGATTATTGGTGAATCAATGGGGGCTCGACTTACCGCTTTCGATGTTAACGAAGACGGAACACTCACTAACAGACGAATGTGGGCCCAGTTGGAAGGTGCCATTCCCGATGGCATCTGTCTCGATCAACAGGGCGGCATCTGGGTGGCTTCGCCGAACAGCCACGAGGTACTGCATGTGCTAGAGGGTGGTGAGGTCACGGACAGAATCACGATAGAGAATAAGGCCTACGCGTGCATGCTCGGCGGCGAAACGCGAAACCGCCTGTATATTATGACCTCGGTCTCATCGTCAAATGAGAAGTGCGTAAAATATAAGACTGCTCGAGTCGAGTATGTCGACGTGGAAATTCCTGGGGCCGGTCTTCCATGAAGGAATTCCTGGAAGACTACCCCGCCGATGCTTCACGAAGAGTAGCGGTTGTATGTGGAGGCGATTCCGCCGAAGCAGAAGTTTCGCGGGTTAGCGCAAACGGTGTGATAACCGCACTAAAGGAAAACTACACGAACGTTGCACAGCTCGAACTCGATGGCAGTCTGGCGCCTAAATTAGCGGACTTTAGGGCTGATGTCGTCTTCCCTGCACTGCACGGGCCACCAGGTGAAGATGGTACTTTCCAGGGCTTTCTCGACATACTTGGTTATAGGTATGTAGGCAGCGGTGTTCACGCGAGCAGCTTTGCCATGGACAAGATCGTTGCAAAGCAAATCTTCGCTCAGAGCCAACTACCGTTGGTAATGGACCTCGTTATAGAACGAGGAGAAAATGTAGAAGATGCGGTGGCCCGGATCAGAGACACGTTGACTGACGACGTGGTCATTAAACCCTCTCGCCAGGGTAGCGCCCTTGGCGTCACCCTCGTTAATAGTCAAAACGAAATGCAACAGGGTATCACCGACGCATTTACCTTTGACGATCGACTGCTGATCGAAAAACGAATCTCCGGCAAAGAAATCACCGTCGGGGTCATCGATACGGATCAGGGGACGCAGGCCTTCCCGGTTATTGAAGTGACCACACCGGAAGACAGCTGGTATGACTACCAGCATCGATACACCTCAGGTCTTAGCAACCATCTGTTACCTGCGGACGTGACACCAGAACAAACAAAAAGATTGCAAGACATCGCTATCAAGGCACATAGCATTCTGGGCTGCCGGGACCTTTCAAGGGCGGACTTTATTGTGCCTGGCGACGAAGAAGAATACCTGCTGGAGGTCAACACGCTACCCGGTATGACACCTACCAGCCTCTACCCTGATGGCGCTGAAGGTTTTGGATTAAGTTTTGTAGAACTCGTCACTTATTTTATCGAGCGAGGAGCGCGCAGATAAAAAAAGGCCCGCTTTGCGGGCCTTTTTCTTAAGACAACAACATTACATGTCGTAACCGCGTTCATTGTGCTGATTAAGATCAAGCCCTTCTGTCTCTTCATCAGGCGTGACACGCAAACCAAGCATGACATCTACCAACTTCAGAAGGCCATAGGTCACAATACCGCAGTAAACCGCAGTCACTACAACACCGAATATCTGTACCGTTACCTGAGACATCATCGTCATACCTTCTGCCAGCCCCTGGCCACTGAATACACCAAGACTCGTCGAAGCGAAAACGCCTGCCAGTACAGTTCCAAGCGCTCCACCCACGCCGTGAACCGGGAAGACATCCAGGGAGTCATCGATATGTAACTTGTTCTTCAAGTAGACGGTCATGTTGAAACAGACGATACCGCCAGCAATACCGATGACCAGACCACCTGCGGGTCCTACAAATCCAGATGCAGGTGTAATCGTACCGAGGCCTGCCACCATACCAGTCACGGCACCTAGCGCACTTGGCTTGCCGAATCGTACCCACTCACAAATCATCCAGGTCAGAGCCCCTGCCGCAGCAGACATGTGGGTTGCCAGCATCGCCATGCCCGCATCACCGTTAGCCGCAAGCGCACTACCTGCGTTAAATCCGAACCAGCCGACCCACAACATACCGGCACCGGTAATCGCCATGGTCATGTTATGGGGTGGCATTGGTGTTTCAGGAAAACCCTTCCTGCTTCCCATTACCAGCGCCGCAACAATCGCCGCTACACCCGCGTTAACGTGAACCACGGTGCCGCCAGCGAAGTCCATGAGGGCAGCTCCTTCAACGTTGACCAACCATTCTAAATCGCTGAGCCAACCACCGCCCCAAACCCAGTGTGTCACCGGTGAATACACGACCAGCGACCACAATCCAGAGAACAGCAGCATCGAGGAAAATCTCATTCGCTCTGCAAAACCGCCCACGATCAGCGCCGGCGTAATGATCGCAAACGTGAGCTGAAACATAGAGAAGACACTTTCTGGAATGTCTCCACTCATCGTATCTTCAAGAATGTTTCCCATGAACATATTCGAAAGGCCGCCGACAAATGGACTGCCTTCAGAAAATGCCAGGGAATAACCCACGACGAGCCAAAGTATCGACACAAGACAGGTAATCGCGAAACACTGAACCAGGACACTCAAGACGTTTTTGACACGAACAAGCCCGCCATAAAACAGTGATAACCCGGGGATGGTCATAAACAACACCAGTGCTGTCGACGTTAGTATCCAGGATGTATTACCAATGTTAAGCGCGTCTTCCGCGAGAGCGGTGCTACTAAACAGTAAGGCAACGACTCCGGATATTGTTAGTAATAGTTTGTTCATAAGGCACTCCTCTCGGCGCTTGCAGTTATTCTTATTAATACTTTTTTATACTTTCTAAATTTAGCGGCAGGAATTTCAACCCACAGGGTAGGTTTGTGATTCTGTATCGTGCAGTGTACTGATTCATAGCGCTTCACTCAACTCCCTGATATTTCTTGAATTACTGGCGCAATAACGCACCAAAATTGCTCTTTTTAATGCCCATTAATAGTGCAGGAGGCACCCCTGCTCCAGACCTTAGCCACGGAATCAGCGCGTTACAGACGGATTCAAAAAAGTGATCGACAAGCATCTTTACCTGCGTTAAAAAGAAAGTCCGGCCGAGGAGTAATTGCGCATCCGGTTGCAGCCTAAGCTGCGGCCAAAAGCTATTTTGCGTGACAGGACTCGATCTATGCGAAGACAAAAGCGAGATATGACTGAACGTGCGTACACCCACGGATACCAGAAAGGTGTACAAGGCAAATCCAAAGAACTCTGTCCCTACCAAAACAAAGAACCACGAACCGCATGGTTAAGCGGTTGGCGTAGTGGTCGAGAAGATGGCTAGGATGGCTACAAGGATACCGCGGGGTTGGCAAGAACCCGATGACCTGACGTAGCAAATATCCTACAAAAACTCGGGCTAACGTCCGGTTACCAACATCGTTCTACCGGACTAAAGTTTCTCCTGCATACATCGAACAGGAGAAACCAATGCGAGAATTGACCCAAGGTGAAGTAAAGCAAGTTAGTGGCGGATTCGCGGGTACGCCAATCCCTTTTGTTAACGGATTTATTCCAGGGCCCAATTGGCCTGGTGGTTTTCCCGTAGCGATTCAGATGGCAATTATCTCTTTCAACGTAGGATTACTACTTGGCACACACACTTACGATAAGATTCATCAACAATTTGGTATGACTACGGGCGAAGCGCTATATCACACCGTTAACTGATGGGTGTACAGGTGCAGAACTACGAATTCGGTTATATGTCAAAACGCGAGAAGCTGAAACTGTTGCTGTTGAAGTTTCTCTCGCTTTGCTGGGTAACATGGACCGCGTTTACCACGATTTACGGTGACAGATTGTCACTCCAGTTTTATGGAGCTTCTGGCGTAATGTGTGGTGCATACTTCTACATGAATCTGTTCTTCATTAAATCCGAAGTAATGGAGCTATTCGAACTACCCTATCCGGTAAAAGGACAGATACTCGCATATCTCGCCGGTATCTTTCTTTTAATCGGGATTTACTACCAAGTAAACTGGCAGTAACACTCTCCATATCACCCGCATTCAGAAACAGGTATCATCGATTTTCGGGAACCCGGCTCGATTGCGGGTGTCTATCATATTTTCAACGACTTAAGTCCTCTGGATATGCAACATAGAGAGAATATTCTGGCCCTGGAAAACTGGCTATCCAGTCAGATTATTGGGCAGGAAAAGCTGGTAAATCGATTGTTAATGGCCCTGCTTGCAGATGGCCATTTACTGGTAGAAGGCGCACCTGGCCTTGCAAAAACAAAAGCCATCAAAACCCTGGCAGAAGGGATCGAAGGAGACTTCCATCGCATTCAGTTCACGCCAGACCTTCTGCCGTCAGATATCACGGGCACGGAAATCTATCGCGCCCAGGAAGGTACCTTTGAATTTCAACAAGGTCCCATATTCCACAACCTGATTCTTGCGGATGAAATCAACCGCGCGCCGGCAAAAGTTCAGTCGGCACTGCTCGAAGGCATGGGTGAACGTCAGGTAAGTTTCGGCAGGCAGACCTTCACTCTGCCCGACCTTTTCCTCGTCATGGCGACACAGAATCCGATTGAGCAGGAAGGAACCTACCCATTACCCGAGGCCCAGCTCGACCGCTTCCTGATGCACGTGAACATTGATTATCCGGATGCCTCATCTGAACGAAACATCCTTCAGCTGGTGCGTAACGAAGCGATGACAAACAGCGTCAACGAGAGCCACAAACCGCCACAACTTAGCCAACAGACTATCTTCGGTGCCCGCCAGGAGCTTTTGCATCTACATATGGCACCAGTGGTAGAGGAATACATGGTGCAACTGACCATGGCAACCAGAACACCGGAGGTCTACGGTGAAGACTTGGCGGCTTGGCTCGACTTCGGTGCATCGCCCAGGGGCACTATTGCCCTAGATGTTTGCGCAAGAGCAAACGCTTTTCTCCTCGGTAAAGACTTCGTGAGCCCCGATGACGTACAGGCCGTACTACATGACTGCTTTCGCCATCGAATTATCGTTAGTTTTGAGGCAGAGGCGACTGGTGTCACCCCAGACCAGGTCCTGGACACTGTACTACAGCGCGTCGCCGCGACCTGAGCTCCCAGAAGGCATTCCTGGTGCAGGGTTTTCAGGCCAACGGCTTTCGCTTAAAGGGCGGCGCGTATACCGATATACGAGAGCTGATTCAATTACGCTATGCGGCGCGAGAGATGGACGTGCTGGATTCCGATACCACGCGTAATCCACTGTCGGGATTACTGACTTCAAAATTTCGCGGTCGCGGAATCGACTTCGCTGAAGTAAGAATCTACCAGCCGGGCGATGACGTCAGAACCATCGACTGGCGTGTTACCGCGCGCACCCAGACGCCACATACGAAACTTTTTCAGGAAGAAAAAGAGCGTCCCGTATTAATTCTGGTAGACCAGTCAGTCTCGATGTTCTTCGGCTCCAAACAGGCCTTCAAGTCGGTTCTCGCCGCTGAATGCGCAGCACTGCTTGCATGGAAAGCCCTAGAGCGAGGCGATCGGGTGGGTGGCATCGTTTTCTCTGAACAGGGTCACCGGGAAGTACGCCCTCGACGCAGCAAAACCTCGGCACTCCGGCTACTGCACGAAATTGATGACTACAACAAGAAGCTATCCAAACAGACCAATAGCGGAACCCAGTCGTATCTAGGCGAAGCGCTGCGTAATGTACGTCGAGTGGCCAAACACGGCAGCACTATTTTGATCATCTCGGACTTTCTGACGTTCAACGACGAGGCGAGGATTCATCTGAGTCAACTGGCACGTCACGACGAAGTGATCGGCGTACATATCTCCGACCCACTCGAAAAGGAGTTACCGAGGCCTGACCTTTATACCATTACCGATGGCGTTTCGAGATCTCGCATCAACACGTCGGCGCGACGTCACCGCCGGGACTATGAACAACACTACTCAAGTCACCTTGAACGCGTTAGGGCAGAATTCGCCAGGGTCAAATCTCTGTTAGTCGAAGTTTCAACGGACCAGGCTTTAGTGAGCCAGATATCAAACCGGTTCAACCTGAGCGGACAACGCTAATGGCACAAGCACCGAATATGCCACCAGGAATGCCCGTACCGGGTCAGGCGCCACCAGGCGGCGTACCGATGGACCCGCTCGCAGAATTGCGAGACATCCATATGCCAGGGGTCCTTGAGGTATGGCCACCAGCTATTGGATGGTGGTTCCTGCTCGCGACGTTCGTCATTCTGGTGTGCCTTGCTATCTATTGGTTATACAGACGTTGGCGCGGTAACCGTTACCGCCGGGAAGCCATGCGCGAGCTTGCGCAACTGAGGGCAGACTACCAGCAGCACGGCGATGACGGTGTCTATATCACCGAGCTTCAACTACTACTAAAACGCGTCGCACTAACGCGCTTCCCACGCGAAGCCGTGGCACATCTCACAGGCGAGTCCTGGGTCGCATTTCTCGATCACAGCTCAAAGACCCAGGAATTTTCAATGGGTGATGGGCAAAGTCTGATTGATAGCAACTACCGCAAAGAACCTGAAGTGAATGTTGCCGCGCTACATGAACTCAGCAAACGCTGGATCAAGCGCCACCGTATGGACCTTGCCGCATGACGACCTGGAGCGACAGCCTAATGCCTGGTCTGGTGACCCGCCTGGGGCCTCTTATGATCGCCCGGTGCTCGTCATGATCAACTTTCTCTGGCCCTGGGCAGCCGCATTTTTACCCCTGCCGCTGCTGGTGTATTTTCTTACCCCGGCCGCCAGGCGGACAGATGCCGCACTGCAGGTACCTTTTTTCATCGTCGCCTCACATTACGAAGGCGACAGCACGTTCAATCAGCATCGAACAGTTTTGCGCAGGATCCTCCTGATACTGATGTGGTTATGCCTGGTACTGGCTGCAACACGACCACAATACATCGGCGATCCAATCGAGTTGCCCACCAGTGGTCGAGACCTGCTGCTGGCGGTAGATATCTCTGGTTCCATGGGCTACGAAGACATGGAACTGGCCGGGCGCACAGTCACGCGACTGATGGTCGTCAAAGACGTAGTCGGCGACTTTGTTACACGTCGACAGGGAGACCGGCTTGGGCTCATACTCTTTGGCAGCCAGGCTTACCTGCAAACACCGCTTACGTTTGATCGATTTACCGTAAAGTCTCTCCTTCAGGAAACACCACTGGGCATCGCCGGACAGAAAACCGCCATTGGTGACGCAATCGGATTAGCCGTCAAACGACTACAGGATCGACCCGCGGAAAACCGGGTGCTCGTGCTGTTAACAGACGGCGTCAATACAGTCGGCGAGGTGGAACCGCTTCAAGCGGCAAAACTCGCCGCCCAGGAAGGCATCCGCATTTACACCATCGGATTTGGCGCCGAAGAACTGGTAGTGCCAGGCATTTTTTCAAATCGTCGAATTAACCCCTCAGCAGAACTGGACAGTGAAACCCTAACCGAGATTGCACAGTTGACTGGTGGCATCTACCAGCGAGCCAGAAGCTCGGGTGAACTCAAACAGATATACGCGGCACTGGATGAACTTGAACCCATCGAACAGGACCATGAAATATATCGACCGGTCAAATCGCTGTATTACTGGCCACTCATGCTCGTCACCCTGTTTAGTCTTTTCTACGCCGCAATGCACCCCATGCTAACCAGCTGGCTCACCGCCGGTATGGCAGAACTGAGAGAAGGTCTCGAGAATCGCAAAAGAGAACGGGCGCGGGCGGAGGTCACGGACGCATGATCGAGCAGATCCTCACAGACTTTCATTTTCTCAGACCGGAATGGTTCTACGCCGTCATCCCTGTGCTTATCCTGTACCTGTTATTGAAGTATCGGCAAAGCAACAGCAGCAACTGGGAAAAAGCGATCGATGCATCGTTACTTCCACACCTGCTTGATAACCCTGACGGCGAAATCAGCAAAAGCCCGCTAACATTGGTTTTCGTCGCGTGGCTGCTGGCAATCGTTGCGCTCGCCGGACCGGTGTGGCAAAAAACCGAGCAGCCAGTGCACGAGCGCGAAGATGCCCTGGTGATTCTGTTTGACCTCACCAAATCCATGTACGCTGACGACGTCAAACCAACACGACTCGTCCGTGCAAGACGGAAGCTTCAGGACCTTCTCAATATGCGTGACGAAGGCGTCACCGGGCTGATAGTGTTCGCCGGTGACGCACATGTGGTGTCTCCATTGACAGATGACACCGCCACCATCATTTCAATGATTCCTGCGATAACACCCAACATCATGCCCGCGACAGGCAGCCAGATTGCACCGGCTCTGGAGCGCGCAGTAACACTATTTGAAGATGCCGGCGTTGCCAGCGGTCGCATTCTTATCATCACCGACGAAATCCGTGACATCGCGGAAGCGCAGTCGGTTGCTCGCTCCCACCGCTTTTCCTATCCCATCTCAGTGATGTCAGTTGGCAGCAGTGATGGCGCACCTATCCCACTCACCCCAGGCCGGCCTAACTCCGGATTTATTAAAGACCGTAGTGGAAATCTGGTCATCGCGAGAGTGGATCTAAGCCAGTTACAGGACTTTGCCACGGTAGCAGGTGGACGATTTACACCGATGACCCTGACGGATGAAGACATTGAATATCTGCTTGCGCCAGACCCGTTACTGATCAATGAAGAGTTTCGTACGCTGGAACGCGACTTCGACATCTGGCATGAGGAAGGTCCCTGGTTGCTACTGTTATTGTTACCACTGGCGAGCCTCGCGTTTCGACGCGGCTGGGTTTGGAGCATCGCGCTCCTCCTCGTGCTACCAGCGCCGCAGAGCTATGCCCTGGAATGGGCTGACCTCTGGCAAACCAAAGACGAACAGGGCCTCGCCGCACTGCAAAAAGGTGATGCCGAACGTGCCTCGAGCTTATTCGAAAGTCCCGACTGGAAAGGTTCCGCCCTGTATCGTGGACAGAACTTTCAGGATGCTGCAGGTGAGTTCGCCAATATTGAAACCACAGATGGTCGCTATAACCTGGGCAATGCATTCGCCAAGCAAGGTCGGTTGGAAGAAGCTATCGAAGTCTACGATGAAGCCCTGGCCCTGGACCCTGACAACGAAGATGCCGCATTTAACAAAAAGCTCGTAGAAGACCTGTTACAGCAACAGCAGCAACAACAAAATCAGGATCAGCAAAACCAGGATCAACAGGACCAGGAGCAACAAGACCAGGAGAACCAGCAAAACGCTGATAGCGAGCAACAGGACAGCGACGAGCAGGACCAGCAACAGGCACAGCAGGACGAACAGCAGCAACAAGAACAGCAACAACAAGAAAAAGAACAGCAGCAGGAACAAGAGTTGGCAGAGGAAGAGCTTTCAGAGGAGGACAAGGCGCTGGACAGCGAGGAAGAACAGGCGCTCAAACAATGGCTACGCCGGGTTCCCGATGATCCAGGCGGCCTACTCCGAAGAAAATTTCAGAAACAGCATGAAGACAGATTGAGGGAGGGCCAAATCCTCCAATCTCAGAGCGGGGACTGGTAAGAGGAAAATAAATGAGACTACTTCATTGGAACATCTGCATTGCAGCACTCGCGCTGGCCTTTGCGGCATCCAGCCACGGCAAGTTTACCGCGAGTGTTGACCGAACCGTGATCAGTGACCTGGAAAATGTGACGCTAACGATAAACGTCACGGGCGGTGGCTCGGCTCAACCCGATTTATCTGCGATCAGAGACTTCGACCTTATCTCCCAGCAGTCGGGAAGCCGGACGGAAATCAATATGACCGGCGGTAACCAGCAGATGGTTCGTACCCAAACCTACACGGTGATTCTAGAGCCCAAGCGAACCGGTAAACTCCTGATCCCCAGGCTAACGATTGGCAATGAAACCACCAACGCGATAGTGATCAATGTGGTGTCACCCTCAGCGGCCGCGCAGCAGCGTGACGCACGTTTTGTATTCTTTGAAACCAAGGTGGATAAACCCACCGCCTATGTACAAAGCCAGGTCATCTACTCTGTCAGACTGTATTACGCCGACGCGATCGGCGGCGACTTCCCGCCAGCCCCTGAATTGCCCGAAGCGGTGGTTGAACCACTGGAAGGAGAAATTCGAGACGAAGCTATGGTTAATGGCCAGCGATTCGCATACCTTGAGAAGCGCTACGCGATTTTTCCACAAAAAAGTGGTTCCCTGACCATCCCGCGGGAAGTATTTCGCGGGGTACGTGGCCGTGGTGGATTTTTTAGTCAGCGGCAACAAGTGACTGCTGCATCAAGACCCATCAGCATCACGGTCAAACCGACGCCGGAATCCTTTACCGGCAATACATGGATTGCCGCCAGATCCTTCAACCTGCTGGAACGGTGGACCGAAAACCCGCCGCAATTCAAGGTTGGAGAGCCCGTTAATCGAATCGTCGCTATGCACGCAGTAGGCCTCGCTGGCTCGCTTCTGCCGCTACTTGAGTCATTGGTACTAGACAATGTCAAAACCTATGCTGACCCACCCGTGACCGATGAGAATGTTAGCGAAGCGGGCATTATTGCTTCAAATGTCACGACGGTCGGGATCGTTCCTACCAAAGCCAGGGCAATCACGTTGCCGGAAATCCGTATCCCCTGGTGGAACACCGAGTCGGATAGGGAGGAAGTCGCCATCATTCCTGCAGCAATCTACGAGGTGATGCCCGCGGATGGCGCCGCGGTCGCCCCACCCACGGTCACCGTTCCGCTGACCGAGATTAATCAACCCGTCGCTGTGGAAGAAACCATTTCTCATGCCTGGATCGTTGCTTTAATCGCACTTGGCTTCTTGTGGTTATTCAGTACGTGGCAATGGCTGAGTGTGCGACAGCAATTAAAAGCGCTCAAAGAAGATAGTCAGCAAGACAACTTCGAGGTCGTCGAGCCAAATGAAGACAATCTGTTCAAGGAACTTACCAGGGCGTGCAAAGCGAACCGCGCTGCTGACACCCATCGTTACCTGTTTCTGTGGAGTAACGCGCGATTCAGGACAGGTTCACTACAGGAGCTACGCGCACAATTGCAGCAAGATGACCTGGACGATGAAATTGATGCCCTTGAAGAAGCACTCTACGCAGAGGGTTCCAGTACCAATTGGCACGGAAGCAATTTGCTCAAGGTCGTAAAACAATTGCGGAATGCCAAACAACAGAAAGTTAAATCGCGAGATTTGATGGATACGGTTAATCCCTAAGGCTGTCTATGACAACACGCTCAGGGCTGTTCACAGAAACAACCGCTCAGGGCTATTCTACACCAGACTCTTGGTGACGACTTCGTATACATCGGGCGACAGGTTCGGCGTATCTTTGATCCTGGTCAGCTCTTTTTTCATTTGCGCCTGTCGGTCTTCACCAAACTTGCGCCAGCGAGTTAATGGCCCCAGTATTCGGGCCGCAATCATCGGGTTGATGGCATTTACTTCGATCACTCGATCTGCCAAGAACGCATAACCCGCGCCATCTGCCTGATGAAAGTTGACGTTCTGATTAGTAAAGCCTGTAATCAGCGAGCGAAATCTATTGGGATTCTTGATATCAAAAGCCTCGTGCTGCAGCAATGCGGTCACCTTATCCAGAGTCCCCGGTAGTCTGCATGACGCCTGAATGGTGAACCACATATCAATGACCAACGCCTCGTTTGCCCAACGATTGTAAAATTCGACCAGCGCCTTCTCCTTCGCGGCCTGGGCATCCGGCGAAGGCAAGCCGACCAGCGCGCGTAATGCGGCAGAGGTATCGGTCATATTGTCGGCGCGTTCAAACTGTTCCACGCATGTGGGCGCCATCTCTGTGTCATCAGAACACATGAGGTATGCCAACGCCGTGTTCTTAAGCGCACGCCGTGCCATCGCCTCGGCTGTCGGCTCGTAGGGTTCATCAGACTGATTCAATCGATAGACGGATAGGAATACGCCGGATAGCTGTCGTGCAATCTCGGTTCGCACTGCCTCGCGAGCCTGATGGATTGCTTCCGGATCAGCAATCGTCACAAGTTCCGCCAAATAGCCCTCATCAGGCAACATCAGCATCTCGGCAATCATGGCTTTATCCAAAGCCGGGTCATTGTCCCGAGCAATCGCCTCACTGAGATTACTATCAAACGCCTCAATCAGACGCTTATCAATGGTTAAAGCCTGATCGCTCTCTCCCGCCTGAATCTGCGACACAACTTCCTGGATCACCCCGACACCTAATCGCTGCCCCGCTTCCCATCGGGCAAACCCGTCACTGTCGTGACTCATCAGAAAAGTGAGCTGATCACGCGAATAGCCATAGTTCAGCTTTACCGGTGCTGAGAACCCCCGCAACAAAGATGGCGTTGGCTCCTTTTCAATACCCGCAAAAGTATATTGCTGCGTGGACTCTGTAAGATTAAGCACCGCGGTGTAAGACCCTTCATCCTCATTGATACTCGACACATCCAACCCGTCGGCACCGAAACGAATGTCATTACCCGTTTCGTCCAGCAGCCCCACAGCAAACGGCATGTGATAAGGATCCTTCACCTCCTGACCTGGCGTCGGAGGACAGGACTGCGCAACCGTCAACGTAAACGTTTCAGTAGCCGCATCGTAATCACTGGTGACGTCAAGCACTGGCGTGCCGGATTGGCTATACCAGGCACGAAACTGTTCAAGGTCTACCTCGTTGGCATCTTCCATGGCACGCACAAAATCTTCCGTCGTCACCGCCTGCCCATCATGACGGTCAAAGTAGAGATCGGTACCTTTACGGAAACGTTCGGCACCAAGCAGCGTCTTGATCATACGAACCACCTCGGCGCCCTTCTCGTACACCGTGGCGGTATAAAAATTATTGATCTCGATGTAAGAATCCGGCCGGATGGAATGCGCCATGGGACCTGCGTCCTCAGGGAACTGAGCGTTACGGAGCGTATCAACATCAGCTACACGGCATACCGTTTCGGACCCCAAATCCGAAGAAAAGTGTTGATCGCGCATCACCGTGAAGCCTTCTTTCAGGCTCAGCTGAAACCAGTCCCGACAGGTCACTCGATTACCGGACCAGTTGTGGAAATACTCGTGCGCGACCACACCCTCGACTCGGTGATAACCCGCATCAGTTGTCGTATCCGGCCTTGCCAAAACACAGGACGTATTGAAAACGTTGAGGCCCTTATTCTCCATCGCGCCCATATTGAACGTATCGACCGCTACGATCATAAAAATATCGAGGTCATACTCTCGTCCATAGGTTGCCTCGTCCCACGCCATCGAATTTTTCAGGCTTTCCATCGCAAAATCGACCTTGTCGATATTGTGCGCCTCGGTAAATATCCGCAACGTAACGTCACGCCCACTCATGGTCTTAAACGTATCCTCGATATGCTGAAGGTCGCCAGCGACCAGCGCGAAAAGATAAGCCGGCTTCATAAACGGGTCTTCCCAGGTGACCCAGTGGCGCTCACCCTCTTCGCCGCGCGCCACATCGTTCCCGTTGGAAAGTAAAATTGGATAGTTCTCTTTGTTCGCCACCACCGTGGTGCGGAACTTCGACATCACATCAGGACGATCCGCGTACCAGGTAATATTCCGAAAGCCCTCTGCCTCGCACTGGGTGCAAAACATATCACCGGATTTGTAGAGACCTTCAAGCGCCGTATTTTCCTGCGGCTTGATCTCTACCCTGGTCTTAAGACTAAACGCTTCAGGCACGTCAAAAATCGTCAGGGAGGCGTCGTCCACGCCGTATTGATTGGACAGCAGCTCGCGCCCATCAATCGCCACACTACGCGTGTCTAACGAACCACCATCCAGCACAAGGTCATTCTCGGACGTCATCGCATCCGAGTTACGTCTAATCTGCAATGTTGCGGTTACCACGGTGACATCTTCATTGATGTCAAAGTGCAGCTCCGTCTCATCAATCAGGAAAGTGGGTACCTGATAGTCTTTTAGATGGATTGCCTTGGGCTGGCCTTCTTTCATAGCGTCTACTTCATCTTCCAGAAACCAGGAATTGTAACGCATTCCGATTGGCACCAAGAGATCCTTCGGCCCTACGGGCCTCAGGATGACCACGCATCCATTTAGCTGTTAAGCTAAATGGATGCGTGGTCACCTAAGAAAAATGCTCGTCGAAGCTAACGACCCCATCGACTACTACCTGAAACTGGATGACGAACGCCTCCACCTCAACCCCCATATCGGCGCCAACGTCACGCTCACCTGGACCGGCACCATCACCTGCATTAGCTGTGGCAATGAAACCCGCAAGAGTTACAGCCAGGGCCACTGCTACCCCTGCTTCAAGAAGCTCGCCTCCTGCGACCTCTGCGTAGTAAGCCCAGAACGCTGCCACTACGACGCAGGCACCTGTCGCGACCCGGACTGGGGAGAGTCCTTCTGCATGCAGCAGCATCTCGTTTATCTTGCCAATTCATCAGGCATCAAGGTTGGCATTACCAAAGAAGCAAACCTGCCCACCCGATGGATTGACCAGGGCGCTGTGCAGGCAATACCGGTGATCGCGGTACAAACTCGCCAGCAATCCGGTTTTGTGGAAGTTGCCTTCAAAAACCACATCAGTGACAAAACCCAGTGGCAGAGAATGCTTAAAGCCGACGCCCCTCACATCGACATGCAAAAGATCAGAGATGACCTTTTAGCGACGATTGAGCCAGAACTGGATGCGTTACGGCAGCGATTCGGTATCCAGGCAATCCAGCCACTCACCGGTGACACACAGATATTCCACTACCCCGTGCAGCAGTATACCACCAAGGTCAGCTCGATGAGCTTCGACAAAACACCGGATGTTGGTGGCGCCCTACTCGGCATCAAGGGTCAGTACCTAATTTTCGATACCGGTGTTATTAACCTGCGCAAATTTACCGGGTATGAAATCGAGTTTAGTGCAGGAGCAGAAAAGGCAGAGCGCGGCAGACAGCTTTCCCTACTATAAAAACCTACTCTAGCCCGAATGGCACACCTGCTGTCGGTCATACAGCAGCTGGTCATGGGGCTTGTTTTTCGTAGCCTTCAGGCGCAGCGCCAAAATGGAGGAGCGAGGGGTGCCGCCATCGGACCTGAAAGGGCTTGCGGAGGAGTTGAGGGCAACCCGGAGAGTCGCAAGCCGTGGAGAAAAACAACCCCCAGGCCCGGCTGCGAACAGCCTTGATGAAGCCTAAGTCCCATTCTACTCCGGCCCTTCTTGCGCAGGCCGAAACAGAACCCCCGCGACGCCACCAACCAAAAGACCACCAATAAGCCCCCCAAGATGGGCGCCATTCGCTAAGACCCCAAGCCCCAGCATATCAATCGCTCCTGTAAAACCAATCGCGAGATAGACGAACATAAAGATGTAGAGACCCGGAGTCAGCCCCGTTGAGCGGCTGGGCACCAGGCGACTCCATACGAGGCTGTAGCCAAGATAGCCGAATACGACTCCGGACATGCCACCGAAAAACGAAGGCCCGTACATGTAGTACTGCAGAAAATTGGCCATCAGTGAACTCACCAGGGTCACCAATAATAGTACTGAGGCATTGTTAATGATCTCGATGCGACGACCCACTTCCCAAACCCAGAGCAAATTAAACACAATGTGCAACCAGCCAAAATGAATAAACATGGGCGTTAACAGTCGCCAGTATTGCCCGGTCTCGATGGTGTAAGCGAGATCACCAAAATACACTCGTTCGCCATCAAGCTGAAAATCAACGAATGTTAGTAGCTGCAAAAGCCCGCCATCGTCGCCTATACGCTGCGTCAGGGGAAAGATCATGGCGTTGACAAGAATCAAGGCCATCGTCAAAGGAAAGCGTAGGATGAGCGATAAGGGATTGAACGTTGAAGCACGAACGGTTTTTGGCAAATCGGGTAAGGTGCCCGATTTATACGCATCAAACAGCTTCTGGAGCTGATCTACATGGGCCTCTGAGGGTACCCATATGACCTGATTAACACCCTCCTCGGTAATCCTATGAGGCAGACCAAGTTGTTGTAAATATTGAGAAAAGTGGCTGAGATCTACATCCAGGTCGATCTCGAGGGCGGCAATCATAACAAGCCCGTCAATAGTGACTAAAGGTGAAAAGTTGTAATATGGACCCATACTAACACTGAATAGCAACACTGATCCCATAGTGCACCTGAACCAAAAGGGAGATCATTACGTGATGGAAAATGCAGATACTGAGGTACTGAACCAGCTGACCCGCTGGGTAGAAGCCGGCCAGATGGCGTGGCTATGTACCGTTGTCAAAACCTGGGGTTCGTCACCCCGCCCGATCGGCTCACTGCTATGTTGCAATGACGAAGGCCATGTTGCCGGTTCATTGTCCGGTGGCTGTATCGAAGAAGACCTGCTGGAACGACTAAAAGATGGAAAGCTCGCGACCGAAAAACCGGAGCTACTGATTTACGGCGCCACCGATGAAGAAGTGGAACGATTCCAATTGCCGTGCGGTGGCCAGTTACATGTGGTTATCGAGCCAATGGCAGATAAGAAACACCTGCCCGCGTTAAAGCAAATTGTGAACCGACTGGCAACGCGAGAATGTATCGAGCGCACCCTGGACGTTGCGACGGGCGACATGCAAGTAGAGGAGAAAGAGCGATTCAAACATCTGACGTTCGTTGGTGACTTCGAGAACAACGATAACGAAGGCAAGACCCTGACGCAGACCTATGGCCCCCGCTTCCAACTGTTTCTTATTGGTGCGGGTCAGGTCAGCATGTATCTGGCGCAGTTTGCCCAGGCCCTGGACTACCACGTGGTCGTGTGTGACCCACGGGAGGACATGATTGAACAGTGGCCGATAGAAGGTGTGCAACTCATTAACGATATGCCGGACGATGCGGTGCGAGCCAATGCAAACGATCACTTTTCAGCCATCATTGCGCTGACTCACGACCCACGAATCGATGATATGGGATTAATGGAAGCACTGAAGACCGAAGCCTTCTTCGTCGGCGCAATGGGTTCAACCAGAACCTCTGCGAAACGGCGAGAAAGACTTGAGATACTGGACCTTACCAAGGAACAAATCGCCCGACTCCACGGCCCCGTCGGGCTTCCCATCGGCAGCAAAACACCGGCAGAGATTGCCATTGCCATCCTCGGACAACTCACAGCCCTGCGCTCAGCAAAGAAAGAGGAAGCACAAAGCGCAGACTTTCGCGAAGTTGCAGCAGGTTAAATGACAGGCGCAATCGTTCTCGCAGCAGGTAGTAGCCGACGATTTGGCGGCGACAAACGCAGAGCTGAGCTTGCAGATGGCGCGACGGTGCTGACCCAAACGATTCATACAGCATCAAACCTTCTGGACTCTGTGCTCGTGGTTCTGCGTTTTGGCGACCGAAGCTATGAGGAAGAGCTGCAGCAACAAATCGACCTGCCTAACGTCTCTTATTTTCTGGCGCCGGACTCAGCAAAAGGGATGGCGCACAGCCTTGCCAATGCTATTTACCATCAGAGCGATCTCGACGCGGCAATGATCTTTTTAGCGGATATGCCTTTTGTTCAGGAAGATACTATCAAGGCACTGCTAACCGCATACGAGGCGAACAAAGATTCGCAACCTATCGTGCAGCCAACCGTGAACGGAACACCGGGACATCCTGTGATTTTTGATCGAGCCTATTTCCGTGAGATTCAGGAACTAGAGGGAGATCGTGGTGCAAGGCCCGTAGTGGATGCGCATCAGGATAAGCTCATCAGGGTTGAGGTTGAGGATCAGGGCGTGATTCGAGATGTCGATACTCCCGGAGACCTTTAGACTCCCTATTTAGCCGTCACCATTCTGCTTGTCACCAACTCGGCTCGCCCAATCCAGCTTGCTGCGACACACATCATAGAAACTGTGTCCGGGTGGGTGAATCAGCTTCAATGGTGTTTTTATCTTGCGCACCACCAGTTCATCTCCCGCCTGAATGTTAAATTCAACCTGGGAGTCGAAGCTCACTCGCGCTTCCACATCCCCCGGCGATGCAACCTGGACCTTCATCTCGAAATCACCAGGTATCACCAGCGGCCTGCTGGTCAGCGTATGCGGAAACATGGGCACCAACACCACGGCATCCAGACTCGGATGCATGATAGGCCCCCCTGCTGACAGTGCATAGGCAGTCGACCCTGTCGGGGTTGAAATGATCAAGCCATCGGAATGCTGCGTGTATACCTCTTCATCGTTGATAAAGAGATCAAATTCAACCATCCTGGGCATGCTGGCAGTATGAATAAGCACTTCGTTAAGCGCGCTATGCATCTCTTCACGGCCCGTAACCTCACCTTCCAGCAAAAAGTGATCTTCTGTCGCGAAATCCCCCTTCAGAACTGCGCCGACCTGAATCTCAATCTCGTCGGGAGACACGTCGGCCAGAAATCCCAGCCGACCCCGATTGATCCCTAGTATGGGTATCCCGGCAGGTGCTAACGCTCTTGCCGCACCCAGGATGTTGCCATCGCCACCCACGGCAATGACCAGATCACAACAATCTCCCATAGCTGCCAGCGCACAGGTGCTTCCCTCAACGCCAAGCATTTCCGCAGAATCAGCTTCCAGGACGATATCCACCGCCTGGGACTTGAGGAATTTCTGGACCCGACGCAGCGATTCCAGCACTTGCTCACTACCCGTTTTCGCAATAAGGCCCACGCTTGAAAAATGCATTTTTTGACGCTGTTTTGTGATGGAGGGCGCATTAAATGCTGTTTTCCGCACGTTTTCAAACCAATTCCACGATGGCGTGCAGTTGAAATTAGGAAGGAAATGGGGAAACTGCCCCTCATGAACTCGAACATTAACAAAAGCTACGCCGAGGAACTCGCCGAGGAACACAACGTCGAGGAACTGCGCGTGGCAGGTTCGCTATGGAAAGCAATGCGGCATGAAGTGCATCTGCGCGCTGAATTTGAGCCGATTATGTCCACATTTTTCCATGCAACGGTGCTCAACCACGACACCATCGAAGGCGCGCTCAGCTTCCTATTAGCGAGCAAACTGGACAGCACGGTTGTATCCAGCATGGCGATACGCGAGATTATCGAAGATGCCTATAGGAACGAGCCCTCATTGATCCATGCAGCTGAAATCGACATCAAGGCAACACGCACTAGAGACCCTGCCTGCAATAGCTATTCGACACCATTTCTGTTCTATAAGGGTTTTCACGCCCTGCAGAGCCACCGCGTCGCACACTGGTTGTGGACCCAGGAACGCCATTCACTGGCCTTTTATTTTCAGAACCAGATGAGCGCAATTTTTGGCGTCGATATTCACCCCGCAGCGCATATCGGTTGCGGCATTATGTTTGACCATGCAACCGGCCTCGTAATCGGCGAAACCGCGGTAATCGAAGACGACGTATCGATCCTGCACGGGGTTACGCTAGGGGGTACCGGTAAGGTTTCCGGCGATCGACACCCCAAGGTTCGCCATGGCGTACTGATCGGAGCCAATGCCTCTATTATCGGTAATATCGAAATCGGTGAAGGTGCCAAAGTTGGCGCTGGCAGCGTGGTGATGAACGACGTTCCGCCCCATGTGACCGTTGCTGGCGTGCCCGCAGAGGTTGTCGGTAAACCTAAGGGTGATTCGCCTGCATTAGATGTGGATCAGTCGTTTTAACGCCCAACGACTCTGGCACCAGTAACAGCAAGTGAATAACGCTATAATCTAGCGCATAAATCGTAGTAAAACTGCATGCACAAGCTTCTTCCCATTCTCATTCTTCTCACCGCCTGCGGTGGTGGCGGTGGCGGCGGTAGTCCAGCGCCTCCTGCGCCACCAACGCCTCGTGCGGTTGATGACAGCGCGACCATCGATGAAGATGGCACCGCGACAATTAACGTTTTAAGCAACGATGTCAGCGTAACTTCATCGACGCTAGCCTTAGGGAATGCGCCAGACAACGGCAGTGCCACTATCAATGACGGCGCCATCGACTACGTGCCCGACCCTGACTTTGCTGGATCAGGTTCTTTTACCTATACCGTCGACAGCACGGCAGGCAATGAACTGACGGCGACGGTTTCCATCACAGTGACCGAAGTTAACGATAACCCCATCGCCAACGACGATATGATTTCATTGACCGAAGACACACCAACCGCGTTCGACGTGACATCAAATGACACAGATGTCGACAATGCAATCGAATCGGTCTCTGTCGTTAGCGGCCCGGACAATGGTGCTGTGACCCTAGATAATGCGCTAATTATTTACACTCCCAACCAAGACTACGTTGGCACTGATCAGCTTACCTATCGCGCCATAGACGCTAACGAAGGTGAGAGCAATACGGCGACGGTCAGCATCGACGTGCTAGCCATCACGGAAACAAACCTGACCATAACTAATCTCCCTGTTCCTACTGACAACTACACCGCCATCAATCACCCTGACTACGAAACCCCGGTCCTCTCGTCCCCGGCCCAGACCCTGTCGATTCCACCGAATGCCGTATCATTTTCTCTAACCCTGCGGGGAAGCAACGTTGACGAAGCAATCGATGCGCTTTTCATTTCTGACCTGCAGTCACCCGCCGGAGACATCACCACGTTCCGCAACCTATATGGGTTTTGCGATCAGGGCCTTTGTGCTTCGCTTGTTCCCCGGCGACCGGATATCAAGGCAACCCGGGGCGAATGGCAATTTCGCCTGGGGACACTGGACAGCACACTTGAGAATATTGACCTGGAAGAGCTTACGCTTGATGTCGCAGTAAGAACTGGTCCTCAGCCTCAGAGTACAACGATAACCATTAAACCGTACCTGGCGGGCACCGGAATCGACACTACCGAATTAGACACAATCCTCGACCGGCTGGTCACAATTGCCAATGACAACCAGATCGGCATCAATCTCTTGCCCATTACCGAGTTTAATGACCCGCGTTTCGCCGAGATTTCTGCTGACTTCAATGACCCGGTTACCGGTGAAATGGTCTCCATGGGTGATAGCGACACGGTGAACGTTTTTTTCGTCGATAGCTTCGCCGGACCAACAGGTGGCAGTATTCTGGGTATCGCCAGTGGTATTCCTGGTACCCAAGGCCTCGCCAGTAGCTTTAACGGCGTACTGATCAACACCCTCGCCTTACACGATGGTCCTAAAGAATTTTACGTACGCAACACGGCCCAGCTTAGTTTCCATGAAATGGGCCATTTTCTGGGCCTGTACCATACAACGGAAGGTGACTTTTCAGTCAATGACGTGTTGGATGACACACCCAACTGCACCCAGTTGGACGATGCCAACGACAACGGGCTTGCTGATATAACCGAATGCCCGGACGGCACCAACCCGATGTTCTGGAAACCGGACCTGCTCAACACCATGGAGCTAACCACCCCACACCAGCAACAAATTATATTTTACGCCCCCATCGCAAAACCGTAATTGCAGGCATAAAAAAGCCCGGCGAGCCGGGCTTTCATTTGTGGTTTACATCGAGTTCGATCAGAAAAATGGCAATTAGTGATGCCGACGATAAGCAATTGTTCTCACAACACGCCTCGTTAGCGATGGCGAAAAACTACGATTACACCATCCCAGATGCACCATCTCACTAACATGAAAACTACTGTATATACCCAATTATATACCCAACTTCATGCTTATACATACAGTAGTTATGCGTAAGTGATTGATTTAACTGGTACGCCCGAGAGGAATCGAACCTCTAACCCTCGGCTTAGAAGGCCAAGAGTTAGTCTACTGTTTATGCGCGATACAAGCCAGTTTTGGGAATATAAATTGCGCCAGATACCTACTGTATATACCCAACTATTTTTTAATAAATCGACCACGCTTGTCACGCTTGGGCTTGGGTAGTGGTGAAAAGAAAGCAATGATCGCTTTGTAAGTTGTCAGGAGTTTGGTTTTGATACGTTTGATAAAAAATTTCATAAGAGTGTTCGTCTTTGGTCAAAAGATCGAGCCGACTTTTGTGTTACGAAAAAACGAAGAACTCGACCCCTGGAAGGTAGCTATTTGCGAATCTGTGAACATGCGAGACGTAAGAATGTTCAATGCGTTAATTAAGGCGAAGAATCAGGAAATGATCTCTCAACAAGATCAGATAATTCACTAGGTACGTTCAATAATGTTTTCTCGATTTTTTTCTGCTCGTTCTTACTTAATTTTTTCGCTAAGTAATTATCAGGAATCGGGACCATATTCGAAGCTGCAAAACTTTGGAGAAGTCTATCGCCTAATTTTGCAATAGCCGCGCCACTTGGCCCGTCACCAGATTGCACAGAACGATCCATTACCATGCTGTTCGTTATTTGAAGCAAATCTTCAATAAGTGCTCGCTCTGCTTTGTTAAATATCAATGGGAACTTGCCGTTTTGTATTAGTTTATTCACAAATCCTTTAAGTTTGCCATAGCTAACGTCTGGGACACCTCCCGTTCTGGAACCCTCCAGCTTTATAGTATCTAACATTTTTTTCCAATATCGCGCTTTTAAACTTTGCAAAGCGGCTTTGCCTTCATCGCCAGCAAACTCAGTCATAAAACTATAAAAGTTTTTGAAATCGTTGCTTCCAGCCGAATCCACTCTGTTAAAAATTTTATCCTCGTCGATTCTGCCTTCAATAATATCAGTAACTAAATTTTTTCGTGATTTATCCCTTGCCCCTCTTTTTACTCTTTTCGCTTCGCCCGTTTTGGGATCGTATTCAATTTGTGCTTTGTCGATTGCTTTTTGATACTCTGTTTTCAAACGTCGAGCTTCAATAAAAACGTCACCACCTGTCGCAGACTCAACAGCCGAATCAAGTGCGTCTTTGAACCGCCTGATAGTTGGTCTTGCTTCTGGTTTATCTTTGAAGAATGAATTTAAGTATTGTCGTATGCTTTCCGCTTCTTCAACTGTAATTTGACGATTTACATTTAATTTCCCTTGTTTGTTTTTAGTTACGACTCCCATTTGCAACAATTCATTTTGCACTGCTGACGGAACACCGCGATTTGCTCGATCAGCCCCTAATGTCGCCATGACAGAATTAAATAAAGGGCGAGGATCAACGACAGGATTTTTATTAGCATTTTCTCTAGCGACACGATAAGCATCATCAATTGCGTTTTCACTTTTTTCAGCAAAGTTATCGGCTGCCTTAAAAATGTTTGACCCAGTAGAAATATCCGTACCGTCAATAACAAAATCGTCTGGTATACGATTAAGCTCAACATCTGATGCTAAATCAAACTGTTCGTCTATTTTTTTAGCAATATCGGAATTTTGTTGAGCAATAACGTCTCTAATGATGCCGTCTTGTTTTTTAGCTTGTTGTTGCATACTTTGTTCGTTTGTGCTGCCTGTGATATTCGCCCTAGTCGGTTGTATTCCTTGGCGCAAAAAAGCGTTGTACGTTTCCAATCGTTTTGGAGTGAACTCAATATCTTCAGATGGAACGTCAGCCCTGCGCGAATCTGCCTCTTGTTGGCGAGACAATACTTCAATTGCTTCTGGGGTAATTGTGCCATCTTGCTCAAATACTTTTACTCGATCATCTATACCGCTTATCTTTCTGCGTAACGCTGCCATTTGTCTTGCAGACATGCGTTGCATCCTTTCTGGTATTACAGTTTCAACAACATCTTTTGCTGTATCAACAACATCTTTTGCTGTATCAACGACATTTTCACGAGTTGCGCTAGGGAGTCGTGACGCTGCACTTATGATCTGTTGCCCTGCTGTAGCAGCTACGGGCGGCAATGAACC
>MDTB01009047.1_pt1 | contig 52072 bp, 53 predicted proteins | sample 811161 | NCBI WGS metagenome assembly MDTB01 (sample SAMN05326650, study PRJNA326480) | marine metagenome | isolation source: seawater | place: Mediterranean Sea | collected 2009
CCACTACGTTGATAGGCTGGATGTGGAAGCGCGGTAACGCGTGCAGCTGACCAGTACTAATAGCTCAATTGGCTTGATTTATGCACTGAAAATAATTTTTATAAATTAGGTATTGGATGACAAAATTTTTTATTGAGGCAGGAATTAATCACTTTGGAAAAACTAAAGAAGCAAATATTATCTTAGACAATTTTCTAAGCTCTAAATTTGACAACTTAACATTTATGTTAAAGTCGGACAAGTTTTACGCAGACCAACTTAAACTTGGAAAAAATTTCAGACTAGATAAATCATTTTATGAGTTGGCATTAAAAAAGTGCCAAAGAAAAAATAAAAAATTAGGCCTAGCTATTGGCCTGGCGGAAAAATTGGGAAATTTAGACGAAATCAAATTTGATTTTTACAAACTGTTGAGTGTTGGAATCAATAACAAGAAATTAATTAAAGTCTTAAAAAAAAAAAATAAAACTATCTATATATCAACCGGTTTTAACGCGAGTAAATTAAAAATAAAAAAATGCTTAAATTTATTTAAAAGTAAGAAAACTCAGTTATTGCATACACCCATGTCTTATTACCCTAATCAATTAAACTTTTCAAAAATAAACGAATTAAGAAAAACATTTAAAATTCCCGTCGGTTATAGCAATCATCATAATAATTTAAATTGCTTGAACGCGTTATCAGCTTACAAACCAGAGACAATTTTTATCTACTGTAAACCATCATACAAAAAAGGACAAAAATACCCCGATGATGAACATTCTTTTTCTTTTAAAGAATTACAAAACTCAAAAAATGATTACGAAAAATCTTCTCTTATGCATAGTGGAATAAAAATTAAAAAAGTAAAAATATTTTCAAATTATAAAAATTAAAATTAGTGAAAAAACTTATTTTTAAAGAAAAAAAGTTATTTAGACTTCTTTTTTTATTAAATACGATTTTTAATAAAAAAGAAATTTATATTTTAGGTTCTGGAGTTTCCTCTAAAAGATTTTTTGAGAATATCGACAACAAATTTAAAAAAAAAATTAAAATCTACGACTCTGAAGCAACTAAGACAAATTTTTTAAAAAAAAAAATTTTTAAATCAATAGATTATAAAGAAGCTTTTATTTTTATTTGCTCAATGTATTTTGACAAAATTAAAATGAGGTATAAAAAGCATAAAAATAACTTTCTTCATTGTAATTTGTTTGAAATTGTAAGAGATAAAAAAAATATTTTATTATTAAAAAAAATTTATTTAGCCCTTAAAAGTAAAAAATCTAAAGACGAGCTATTAAATTACTACTTTTCTCTTTTGAATGGCCGTAAAAAAAGTAATTTAAATCAACTTAAAAATATCTATTTTTTAAAAAAAAAAATTAAATTAGAATACAATTCTTACGCAGTTGATGCAGGAGCTTATGTGGGAGAAATATCAAAAAAAATAAATAAAATTTATAAAACTAAAGTGCTAGCTTTTGAACCGAATAAAGAAAATTTTAAAATTCTTAATAAAAAAAAGTCAAAAAATATACAATGTTTTAATTTAGCACTAAGTAAAAAAAATACATTTTTAGAATTAACAAATTCTAAAGACTCATCAAACGTTCTTGGTTTTAAAAGTAAGGAAAAAGATATGAGAACTAAAGTTCAAGCTGTTAAATTAGATAAATTCTTAAATTATAATATACAATTTTTAAAAATAGATGTTGAAGGAGCTGAAATTCAACTTTTAGAGGGAGCAAAAAAAGTTTTAAAAAAATTTAAACCAAATCTAGCAATTTCAGTTTACCATAAACATAATGATATCCTTGAAATTTACAGATTCATAGAATCACTTAGAGTATTTAAAAAACATAAGTTGCATTTTAAACACTACGGAAAAAATTATACTGATACGATTTTGTATTGGTACAAATAAAAGTTTTAAGATAAATATTGATAGATTTTTTTTTGATCACATTTTTCTTTGCACTTGTGCCCTTTAGGAAATTTTCCATCTATGTGCATTTGCCTGAAATCTTTGTATTTTTTACCATTCCAAATTTCTTCAAGAGTATTTTCTTTTACATTGCCTAAAACGATTTCATTATTAGAAATTTGAGTACAAGGCACAACATTACCGTCGGCCATAATAGTTAAAGAAGTCCAAGGGTACTCACAATATTGTTTTTCGTAATGTGAAAAATTTTTCACATTTTTATTTTTTTCATTATCAAGCCATTTATTGTCTAAACTTTTAACATAGGCATACACATCTTTATCAGACCAGAAGTTGAGAAACTCTTCCTCTTTCTTTTTATCTTCATCACTTTGACCAAAAGATATCATGCAGGGAACTAATAATGTTTTGAGATTTCTTTCTCTCTTAATTTCAATAAGCTTAAGTATCTTTTCGACTGAATCTGTATAATTAGCTTTTTTTCCTCTAATTTTTTTAAAATCGTTATCATTTAGTGCATCAATCGAAAACTTTAAAACCCCTAAACCTGATTCCATAGCTTTAACGGCTTTTTCAATAGTCATTGTGGCTGGAGTACAAGAAAAATAAGTTGGAATTTCTAATTTTTTACAAGCTTCAATTCTTTTGATTAAAAATTTATCTAAAAATGGTTCGCCATATCCATGAAGAACTAAGTGATTGGAAATTATACTAAAATAGAAACCATTTTCACTTTTCTCATCTTTCTTAAAATCTGTATTTTCTTTTAACCATTCGTAAAATTTTTCAAGTCTTTCATTTTTATATGGCCTTATTTTTTTTATACACTCATCGAACATATCATCGTTAATCCAGATATTTTTTCTTTTCATATAAATAGTTCTTGGACACATTACACAAGTCATGTTGCAATAATTGGTTGTTTCAATATTGAAAATATGAGGATATTTATTTCTTAAAGACTCTAAGGTTTTCTCAATATCTTTTGCATCGTTCAAGTTAAGTTTGCGATGAACAATATTTGTCTTTATGTTCTTAGAACTTTCAAAAAAATTTATGTCAAACATAATAATTATTTTAAGTAGTTTGTATTTAAATTATTTTTTTCAAAAAGTCTAAGTTTATTTATAATCATTCTAGGGTATTTTATTCCTTTATTTTTACTAATAATATAGTTATTTTCTTCAAAAGCTCCTCCCGGAGAAAAAATATTTTTTTTAGTATTTTTTATTTTTTTTTGATGCATCTTTTTAATAATATAATCAAAATCTTTTAAAAAAAATGACTGTTTTTTTTGAACAATACTTTTCTTAAAAGTAATAATTAAACAATTATTCCCATCGATATAATTGTGAAAGTTTTTCTGAGAAGAATTATTTTTTGAAAACAATACTCCTCCTAATAGTTCCACGGCAAATGCAAGCCCAGATCCTTTCAATCCCCCAAATGGCATCAAGGCTCCTCCATCTAAAAAACATTTTGGATTTCTTGAAAACATGCCATTTTTTGCTATTATAAAATTTCTTATCCATTTCTTTTTCTCTGATTGAAGTATTCGCATTTTCCCTTCAGCCAATTCTGATGTGGCAAAATCAACGATAAAATTTTTATTTTTTTTTATAGGTATCCCTATACAAATTGGATTAGTTCCAATAATTCTTTGTCTACTAGGAAAGAGAGCTGTATTTGGCCCTCCTCCATTAGCAAAAAAAATACTTATCATCCCTTTATCAGCTAGCTGTTTTGCATAATCAGTTAATCTTCCAAAGTGACCCATATTCGATACTGAAGTTAACATTATTTCATTTTTTTTTTTAAGTAATTTTTTACATGTCATATCCATAACTATTTGCCCAAAGAGAAATTTACCATCGACTTTCAAAATATTTTTTTTTAATTTAAAAATAGGTTTAGAATTAATTTTAATATTTTTATTAATAATAGAATCGCTGTATTGAATAATTCTCATTGCTCCATGAGAAAATTGACCACACATATCTGATAAAACTAAATATTTTGATATTAGTTTACAAAAGGAAAGTTTCACGTTTTTTTTTCTCAAAGCAGCAATTAAAAAAAAATTCATTTTTTTATGACTAATCATCTTAATTCTTTCCCATAATTTATTTGTGATGAAATATTTTTTACTATTTCATTAGCTATCATGTAACATTTTGAAAATCTTTTGTGATAAACCGAAACCATACCACATCTATCTCCATGCCATTTAGGCTTATTGAGCAATTCTTTATTTTTTTTTGTTAGATAATACAATAAAATATTTTTTTTATATTTTTTAATTACATCTAATTTTATTAGTTTCATTTTAATCTTTTTATTTGCAATAAAAAATCTATTTATACAATAATTTCCATTATGTTTAAATTTATCACTTTTAACTGAGCCATTTTTTAAAAAATCAATATATTTTTCCACCAGAGAACAGTTATAGATTTTTTTTGATATGTCGTGCCCAACTCTACCGCCTCCAAATCTCATGGCAGCCTCGATTAAAAATATTTTTTTATTATTAATCGCTAAATCTAATTTTAAAGGACCAAATTTAATCTTTAATTCTTTAGCAATCTTTAAAGTAAATTCTTCAATTTTTTTTTTAAGAGTTGCACTTGTTTTTGATGGAACTGTTCCACCATTTTCGATTATATGAGGATGAAATTTTTTAGTGTCATTGTAATTTCTGTCAGAAATTATTAAATTACATTTGTCATCAAAAATTAAAGCTTCTGCGCTAATTTGCTGCCAAGAAACGAACTTCTGAATTAATTTCTTTTCTCTAAAATACGAGTTATTTGAATTTAGAGCTTTAAATAGTTCTCTTTTATTTTTAAAAAAAAGGACATCTCTAGATCCACTTTTATCAAATGGTTTTAAAATAATCGGAAATTTATATTTTTGTGTAAATTTTAAGACTTCTTTCAAATTTTTTACTTTTTTAAAATGAGGTATGTTGAATTTATTAGATAAATTTTTGTAAAGCTTATATTTATTTTTTGATATTTCAACTGATTGCTCTGGATAGTAAGATTTATTTAGCCAATTATTAATTTTTAATATAGTTCTAGGAGCATCTAATCCAAAACTAATTGCACCTATAATATGTTTTTTTTTTTTTATTTTATTTATTATCTCTTTGAAATTATGTACACTCGTATTTATTCTTTCCTTACATTTTACTTTTCTTAAATTTTCAATTTTTTTATCTACACCGATAGGAATTAATGATTTAGATCTGCAGAGTCCGTATAAACTTTGTTGTTCTTTTCCGGCACCTAAAATGATCAATTTATATCTTTTCTTCATAATTTTAGTTTTGATCTATAGTATATTGATTAATATTCCTAAACAATGTACTTATAATTTGATTTAATGAAACCTTTACTTTTTTTAGATACAGCTTCTATTGAGGAGATTATTTATTGGAACAATTTTGGTTTGGTGGACGGAGTGACAACAAATCCAATACTACTATCTAAAGAGTCCGGAAACGCTTACAATCATTTAAAAAAAATTTGTTCTATTGTCAAAGGGCCTGTATCTGCTCAAGTAACAGAAAAAAATTCTCTAAAAATGATTAAACAAGCAAAAATACTGAAATCAATAGGAAAAAATGTTGTAATAAAACTACCTTGTACTCTTGAAGGAGCTAAAGCTGCAAAAATTATATCCAAACAAGGATATAAAATTAATATTACATTAGGCTTTGAGCCTAGCCAGTATTTAATATTCAGAAATATAAATATTACTTATTTTAGTTTTATAATTGGTCGAGTTGAGGATTTTGGAAAAAGTAATATTGAAAATGTTTATTCAATATCAAAACTTATAAAAAAATTTAATCCTAAGACTAAATTATTATCTGCTAGTATCCGCAATAGTGAGCAATTAAATCATGCTCTATTAGCAGGTTCAGAGGCAATAACTATTCCGCCGTCTACCTGGAAAAAAATATTTTTAAATGAATTTAGTATCTCAGGAGAAAAAGATTTTCTTAATACCTGGGAAGCTCTAAGTTCTGAAAGAAGAAAAGGTTATGAGATTAAAAAATAAAGTTTGTTTAATAACCGGATCTAGCAGTGGGATAGGAGAGTCCATTGCAAGATCTTTCAAAAAAGAGGGTGCTAAAGTAATAATAACATATAATTCTAATAGAAAAGGTGCATCTAAAGTAGCTAACTCTCTAAAAACTGATTTTTTTCAGCTCGACGTTAAAAATAAAAAATCGGTTTTTAATGTTTTCAAAAAAGTACATAAAAAATTCAAAAAGATCGATGTAGTGATTAACAATGCTGGAATAAATATTACAAATGAGTTTGACAAAATCAGTGAAAAAGATTGGGATTTAGTACTAGACACCAATTTGAAAGGTGTTTTTTTTTGTTGCCAAGCAGCAATAAAGCACATGAAAACAAAGGGTAAAATTATTAACATTGGGTCTTTGTCGGGTGAATACGGAGGCCCAAGAACTCCATCTTATGCAGCAGCCAAAGCGGGCGTAATGTCCTTAACTCATTGTTTAGCAAGATTTTTGGGACATAAAGGCATAAATGTTAATTGTTTATCTCCTGGCGTTATTGCAAATGATTTCACTGAGAAAACGATGTCAAAAAAAGTTAAAAAATTTGCAAAATCAATGCTTTTAATAAAAAGATTTGGAAAGTTAGAAGATTTAAATGGTATGGCAATTTACCTAGCTTCCAATGAGTCGGATTATGTAACTGGTCAAACTTTTTCAGTTAATGGCGGTGCCTGGGTTAGATAAATCAGTCTTTGACATATAAAAAATTTGTTAATATGTTCAAAAAATGAACAAAAAAAAAATCAAAAAAGTTATTATTGCAGGGGCTAGTACATTTTATGTTAAAAATTTAGGCGATGACGCAATGCTTTTAAATTTAGTTCAAAGCATAAAAAATTTTGACAAAAAAATAAAAATTATCCTACTAGCAAGACATCCAAATAAAGAACTAGATAAATTATATGGGATTAAATCAATTAAAAATTTAGAGTTTGATAAAAGATCATCTTCACTAGGAAAATATTTTTTTGGTTTAAACTCAAATGATAAAACCGATCATATTGATGATATAAAAAAGGAATTTACGAATTCAGATATGTTAATTCTTGCTGGAAATTTATTTATGGAAATTTTTCCTAATTCTTTTCTTCGAGGATTAGGATCGTATACATCGTTGTTAGGTGTCTTAGCAAAATTTTACAAATTAAATGTTTATATGACTAGTGTTAACTTATTAAACCATACTAAAAGTGAGCTCACTAAACAATATTTAAACTTTTTCTCTGACACAGCAAAAAAAGTACTTGTAAGAGAAACTAACTCTTATAAAAATTTTATCAAATTTAAATTTAATCAAAAAAAAATTAAAATATTAGGAGAAACTGCTTTCGGTATAGATATAAGAAAAAATGAAGGATTGGTTAAAAAAATTTGTCCAGAATTAATTATCAAAAAAAATAACAGTTTTATAGGTGTTTGTTTAAGAGTAGAGTATTGGAAAAAAAAAAATAACTTAAAAAAATTCTTTGTTAAATATGCAAAAATTTTATCAAAGGTAGCATTAGAAACTAAAAGTAAGTTAGTATTTATACCCAATAGCTTCAGTAAAGCCAGCCCTTGGATGGATGATAGACTAGCTCATAAAGAAATTATTAAATTTCTTGATAGAGAGGTAAAATATTCTCTTATAAATAAGGAACTAAATATTTTCGAGGTTTATAATATTATCTCAAAATTAAAATTTCATATAACTAATAGAAGACATTCAGCAGTTTTTGCGCTGTCTCAAAAAATACCAACGATAATTTTTGAAACATCTATGAAAGGACATCTTAAACCACTAACAAAAAAAATAAACTTGAATAAAAATCTTGTAGATTTAAGAAATAACGAGAAAAAAATTGTCCTTCAAATTTTAAGAATTTTAAAAAATAGAAATGTTTTTAATAAAGCCTACAAAGAAAAAATATTGCCACTAAAAAGAACTGTAAAAAAAGAATTCAGTTTTCTAATTAATTAATATGTGTGGTGTTTTTTTTTATTACAGTAAATATCCGAAAAAAAATAAAAAAAATTTTAAAAAAAATTTTTTGAAATATCTTGGAAAAAGAGGGCCAGATGGCCTAAAGGAAATAAAAAAAAAAAATTCTTATGCCATACACTCGAGATTAAGGATCACAGGTAACCAAGCACAGCCTTTAGATAATAAAAATTTTTTGCTTTTGTATAATGGTGAAATTTATAACGATTGGAAAAAATATAATAAGACTTACGGAGATGCTCAATATTTAAATAATTTTATAAAAAAATCTGGATATTCAAATTTTAAAAAATTAGATGGCGAATATGCAATAATTATACATGATAAAATTAGAAACAATCTTCATTTAATTTCCGATGTATTTGGCACAAAACCCTTGGCTTATGCAATTTATAATAACCAAGTATATGTGAGCAGTTATGATCAAACATTATTAGATTTAAAAATAAATAAGAAATATATTAAAAATATTACTCCCAATACTCATATCAAAATTAAATTAGATACTTTGAAAATAAAAAAAAATTTTGAGTATAAAAAATTTAATTTTAATCATAAAAAAAATATTAACTATTCTCACTTTTATAAAGCTTTTGAAAATTCAATTTTAAAAAGATCAATGAATCTTCAGAAAAAAATATGCGTTCCTCTTTCTTCTGGCATTGATAGTGGAGCCATTGCTGCATTTATGAATTATAAAAATATAAAATTCACAAGCTATGTTGTTAACTACGATGAAGACGCTGATATATTAAAAAAAAGAAAAAAAATTTTAATACAAAATTCTCAAAAAATTAAAAACTTATTGATAAATAATAATATTAAAAAAAAAGAGAGAAGTTTTTTAAAAAAAAATGCTCCTTTTTTTTCTATAAATATAGATTATAAACCATATTTATCAGACGATTATAGAGATATTCCAGGTTTTATTGCGACTAGTAAAATTTGTAGAACTGCAAGAAAGGAAAAAAATTTAATTTTGATGTCAGGTCAGGGAGCTGATGAAATTATATCAGATTATTTTAATGAATTTACAAATTCACGAAGGTCTTGTTTCAAAGGGAACTGGAAATTAGCAAAAAAACCTTGGTATAATTTTTATAACGGATGGAATAGAGTATACCTTGCAGCTTCAGAACGTGTTGCAGGCAGTCACGGCATTGAGTCAAGATATCCATTTTTAGATTATGATTTGATACAAACTTTTTTAGAACTTTCACCGAAATTAAAGGGAAAAATATATAAAGCACCAATTGTTAATATTCTTGATAAAATAAAATTTCCATATCATTTGAAAAAAATTGGTTTTACAGGTTATAAATCAAAGAGAAAAAAATATAAATAAATTAAAATGAATTTTAAAAATAAATTAGAACATCTTAGAATTGAATTAGATAATCAGAATAGACTTTATAAACCATCCTCATTTTGGAAAGAAAATATAAGAAAATTTTTTGTTATTTTTAAAAAACAAGGAATTAATAATTTTAGATCAAATAATTTAGCAAATAACTTTTTTATTCCTCTTTATCATTTAAAAAGAGAGAAACATGCTGATAAGTTTTCAAAAATAATTAACAAAAAAAAAAAAAATTCACCTAAATTAACAACTGAATTATTTAGGCAATTAAGTGGATTTAATCATGCATTAGCTGATTATAGAGTTTTCAGGAGCTCTGATAATACTAATAAACTTCCTTATTTACATACTTTCTCAGAAAATAATGTTGGAAAGCCAAAAGAACAATTTAATTTTGAAGGGAAGGTATATAGCAGGTCATCCTTAAATTATCTTTTAGGAATTACATGTTTAAAAAAAATAACTAAAAATTTTGTTCCAAGATATGTTTTAGAAATTGGAGGGGGTTTTGGAATTCTAGGACATATCTTTGGTTTATCTAAAGTAATAAATTTAAAATATATAAATTTAGATTTACCGCCACTCTCCTTAGTTTCAGAAATGTATTTAAAAAAAATTTTTGGAAAATATAAAGTTACTGACTCTCTCAAAGAAATCAAAAAAAAAGAAATTTATATAAAAAAGCTAAAAAAATTTTCATCATTACCGTCTTGGAAAATTGAGTCTTTAAAAGGAAAAATTGATTTATTTGTCAATTTTATTTCATTTCAAGAAATGGAACCATATATTTTGAAAAATTATATAAAACACATCTTTAGACTAAAACCTAAATACATCCTTTTAAGAAATTTAAGAGAAGGTAAACAAAAAATTACTGAAAAAAACCCAATTGGAGTAAAACAACAAATTAAAACTAATTTGTATATCAGTTTATTGAAAAAAAATTATAATTTAATTTTTCAAAATGTCGTACCTTTTGGCTATAAAACATATGATAATTACAACTCTGAAATTTTGATATTCAAAAAAAAATGAGAAAATATCTCAAAACTAAAAAAATCTTTTTCCCTTATGATGCAGAAGAAGGAAATATTCCCCACAAACAGTTACTAAAAAAAACTGACGAGTATTTAATTCATAAACAAAATAATAAAATTCATAAAGGTCATATTATTGCAAAATTTAAAAAATATAAAATATTAGATTGTAAGATTTGCAAATTTATTCATTGTACGCCGTTCCCAAAACAAAAAGAAATAAACTTGTTTTATAAGAAAAAATTTTATGAGCAAAATAGGAAAAAAAACTATTTTTCTTTACAAAAAAAACAAATAATTTGGTGGAACAGAATTTTTAAAGAGAGACTTGATAAATTTAAAAAAATTTTAGGAAAAACTGGTAACATTTTAGATATCGGTTGCGGACCTGGTTTTTTTCTTAAATATGCAAAAAAAAAAAGGGTGGTATGCAAATGGTATTGATAGTTCAGAAAGCGCAGTCACTTATGCTAAAAAAAATTAAAATTAAAAAATGTTGATAGAATCAATTACCAAGATTTAGTATTTAAAAAAAAAATCTTATATGATGTTATTTATTCTAATGGAGTATTAGAACATGTTGAAGATCCCTTAAATTTTTTAAAAATTACACATAAGCTTTTGAAAAAAAAAGGACTGCTATTTCTTTCAGTTGCGAATGACTTCAATATTTTTCAATTTTTATCAATGAAAAATATATCAAAACCATGGTGGATTTTACCTCCAGAACATATAAATTATTTTAGAACTAATGATTTAAAAAAAATATTTAAAAAAAATAAATTTAAAATAATTAATATCAGCTCAAGTTTCCCAATAGAAATTTTTTTATTAATGGGTCAAAATTATATTAAAAATAAAAATATTGGAAAATATGCACATCTACAACGTGTAAAATTTGAAAAACATTTTGAAGATACTAATTTAACAGAGTTTAAACAAAAAATTTATGAGCAATTTTCATCTCTTGGATTTGGCAGAGCAATTGAAATTATTGTCCAAAAAAAATAAATTAAACTAATTCAATTAACTTATTTAGTGAAATTTTTGATGGATTTTTAAAATTTTTAAAAATACTTCTAACAAAATTTAATTCTTTCAATGTATCTATACTCACACTTTTATTTGAAAGATTTTTATTATTTTTAATAGACTTTATTATCTTTCGATAAAAATTTTTTGATTTAGTTCTGTAAATATATTGAGTAACATGTTCTTTATCACTTTTGCTTAAATTTTTCTTTAGACTTAATATTTTTTTTGCTTTAAAAATTTCCAAACTTATTCCCCTTGGCAAATTATGATCTTTATGATTAATACCGAAATAATCTTTTTTTCCACTTTTGAAAACTTTAAAAACTTTTTCAACTAATTCACCATCAGGAAAAACATTATCAGCGGTAGCTCTTATGATAAAATCTTCAGGATTTAATTTTTTAGCAATCGATTGATAACGAGATAAAACATTGAATAATTCACCTCTAAAAAATTTAATTTTATTCTTTTTTAAAATTTTAACTAATATGTCATCACTTTTATCTTTAGAGGTAGCCACAATTAATCTAGCACCCTTATTTGTTAATCTCTTAATGCATAACAGAATAACCGGAATCCCATTTATTTTTTTTAATATTTTTTTTGGAAGTCTTCTAGAGCTACATCTTGCTTGCAATATTATAATTAGTTTTTTTTTCATAATAAGCTTTACAAATATGTATAATTATATAATGTTCAAATATTGAACAAATAACTAATATAGTAATTTTTTTTTATAAGTAAATAATGAAAAATAAAGCTGATTTTATTGCAGAAGTTGGGAGTAATCATAATTTAAGTCTTAAAAGATGCTATAAAATTATATCTGAAGCCAAAAATTCAGGCGCAACAGCAGTAAAATTTCAGCATTTTAAATTAGAAAAATTATTTTCACCAAAAGCAAAAAATTATAAAAAAATTGCCAAGGAAATAAAAAAAAGGGAACTGCCTGATACATTTATTCCTGAAATTTCTAATTATTGTAAACAAATAGGAATTAAGTTTGGATGCACGCCCTTCGATTTAGAGTCTGTTGACTTGTTAAAAGAATATGTAGATTTTTTTAAAATTTCCTCCTACGAACTTAATTGGAAACAATTAATTGAAAAGTGTTCAAAAATTAAAAAACCACTTATTATATCTACTGGCGCGGCTAATATAAAAGATATAAAAAAAGTGATAACAATTTTAAAAAAAAATAATCATAAAAATTATAGCTTACTTCATTGTGTATCTAACTATCCTGCAAAACCAACTGACTGTAACTTGAAATCTATTCCGTATTTAAAAAAGATTTTCAAGTGTAGGGTGGGCTGGTCAGACCATACTAAAGAACCTCTAATAATTTATTCTGCTATAAGAAAATTTGACTCTGAAATAGTCGAATTTCATTTTGACTTAGATAAGAAAGGATGGGAATTTAAAGAAGGTCATTGCTGGCTTCCACATGAAATTAAAAAGGTTATTACGTATTTAAAATTTGAAAAAAAAATAGATGGAGAATTTAATAAAACAATTTCAAAATCTGAATTGAATGAGAGAAAATATAAAGCTGATCCATCTGATGGTCTTAGACCTTTAAAAAAAGTAAGATTAAAATGAAAAAAAATATTTTAAGTAAAATTTTAAAAAAAAAATTTTCTGTGGCAGTAATTGGCTTGGGGTACATAGGTTTACCGTTAGCCTTGGCAAGTGCAAAATCAAAAATTAAAACTTATGGATATGATAATGATAAAGAAAAAATTAGACTATTATATAAAAATAAAAGTTATATAAATACAATTAGCTCTAAAGAATTAAAAAAAAGTATTAAAATTTTTTTTTTCCCATTGTCTGATTTTAAAAATATTTCTAATCAGGATATAATAGTTATATGTGTTCCTACACCTCTAGGAAAAAAAAATATACCAAATTTAAAATATGTTACAGATGTAATTAAAAATATTAAAAATTATATAAGAAAAGGCCAAATAATTATATTGGAGTGTACCACTTATCCAGGAACAACCGAAGAATATTTTTTACCTATATTTAAAAAAAATAAGTTAACAGTCGGAAAAAATATTTTTCTTGGTTATTCTCCCGAAAGAGAAGATCCTGGAAATAACAAATTCTCAGTTTTAAAAAAAAATATTCCTAAAGTAGTTTCAGGTTATACTAAAAATTGTTTAGATTTAGTTGAATCATTCTACAAAAATATTTCTAATAAAGTTTTTCGAGTTAAATCTATTAGGACAGCTGAATTTACAAAATTATTAGAAAATATTTATAGATCAGTGAATATCGGATTAATAAATGAACTTGCTGAAGTATGTAGAAAAATGAATATTGATATACATGAGTCAATCAATGCAGCTAAAACAAAACCATTTGGATTTAATGCATTTTTTCCAGGTCCAGGAGTGGGAGGTCACTGCATACCTGTTGATCCATTGTATTTAACTTGGAAGGCCAAAAAATATGGAATAGATACAAGATTTATAAAACTAGCTGCCAAAATTAATGATAATAGACCTCATGACATTTCATCAAAAATTTTAAAAATCTTGTCTAAAATAAATAAAAAAACATCAATAAAGGAAATTTTATTATTAGGAATCTCATATAAAAAAAATTCTGACGATATAAGAGAGTCTCCTTGTTTAAAAATTGCTAATAACCTTTTTAAACATTACTCCAACAGATTAAAAGTTTGTGACCCTAATCTTAATTTTAAAAAATCTGATCAAATTAAGCATTTAAACTCAATTAAATTAAGGGACCTTTACAAAAGTAAAGATTTAAAGAAATTTGATGTATTAATAATTTTAAACGCGCATGATGCTTTTGACTTAAAAAAAATAGTTAATAGAAGTAAAGTGGTAATTGATCTTGTAAACTCTTGCAATAATATTAGCCATAAAAACATTATAAAGATTTAATGAATATATTAGTAACAGGCTCCGAAGGTTTAATTGGTAGTAAGTTAGTAAAAGAACTATTAAAACGTAACCATAAGATCATTTGTTTAGATTTAAAAAAAAAAAACCATATAAATTCTAAAAACGTTTTATTTTTAAAAAAAAATTTACTAAAAAAAAAAGATTTGCTAGTTTCTCTTAAAAATAAAAAGATAGATTTAGTAATTCACCTAGCTGCCTTTTTAGGTGTTAAAAAATCAGAATTATTTGAGGTAGATTGTCTAGAAACAAATATTGAAGGTACAAAAAATTTACTTGAAATTTGTAAAAAATTAAAAATAAAAAAAATTATTTTTTCCTCATCTTCCGAGGTATACGGAAATCTTTATAAAAGAAAAATGAGAGAAGACGACCCATTATCACCTGTTTCAGCTTATGGTGTAAGTAAAATGTGTTGTGAAACTTATATTAAAGCTTACTCAAAAAAATTATTAATTAAATATAACATAATAAGATTTTTCAATGTGTATGGTAATCATCAAAAGGAGGATTTTGTCATTTCAAAATTTGCTAAATTAATTTCAAAAAACAAATCAATAAATATTTTTGGAAATGGTACACAGGTTAGAAGTTATTGCCATGTTGATGATGCCGTAAATGGATTAATCAATATTATTTATAAAGGCAAAAAAAATACCACATATAATATTGGTAACGATCTTGAACCAGTAAATTTGAATAAATTAGTTAAATATTTTGAAAAATTAATTAAAAGAAAGGTAAGAAAAAAATTTATTCCATTTGAAAAAAGCGATAGATCTTTTAAAAGAGAAATTTTCTATAGAATCCCTGATATTAAAAAAATTAAAAAAGATACATCATATATGCCAATTGTGAAACTTGAAGAAGGATTGAGAAATATATTAAAAAATGAAAAAAATAAAAGAATATCTAGGATTTTTTAAAATAATTTTAAAATCAAATATTTTTTATAAACTTCCTCAAAAAAAAATAGTTGTTTTTGATAATGAACAAAAAATTCATAATAGATTAGTTTTTAAGCCTTTATTAAATGATTGTTTTTTTTTAGACGTAAGATTTTATAATTTAAAGAATTTTTATATTAACTCGAATATATTTTTATTCACTATTTATAATATTTTAAAAGGAAATTTTAACTTTGGATCTTATTTAGCAGCGGTGATAAGAACAGTAAATCCTAAAGTACTGATAACTACAATTGATTATTCTCATCAATTTCATAATGTATGTAAAATATTGAGAAAAAAGGGGATAAGAATGATCGCAGTACAAAGAAGCACTAGAGAAACAATTCAATATTTTAAAAAAAAAGACTTAAGTAAAATCTATATACCTGAATACTTTTGTTTTGGAAAAAATGAAATTGATTTATTTAAAAAAATGAATGTTAATGTTGAAAAGTTTAAAATTATTGGATCAACCAAATTATCAAATTTTCTTATACACTTTAAAAATAAAAAAAAAATAATTTTGATATATGTCTAGTTGCTGAATATCCATATCATTTAAATGCAGGTGATGAAAGTTCTCAGTCTCAAAAAATAATCGGAAATTTATTATCTTACTTAAATAAATTTGTAAAAAAAAATAAGTTGAAATTGGTTATAGTTGGAAAAAGGCCAAAAAGAAATAATAATTTTTTTAATCAGAAATTACCGTCAAATGTAAAATATGATAAATATATAGCGGAGAGAAAATTCTATAAAAAATTTATAAAAACGAAACATTTATTTGTCCCACAAAACAATAGAACTCTCACTTCATATAAATATTCTATGCAAAGTAAAGTCACAATAGGAACAACCTCAACTATTTTACGTGAACTTTTATCAGCTAAAAAGAAAATTTTGGCTTGTAATCCAACAGGATTAAAAAAAGCTAAATTTCCGATAAAAGGGGTATGTTATTTGGAAAACTTTGATTATTTAAAGTTTGAAAAAAAATTAAAAGGAATTCTTGGTATGTCTAAAACAGAATATTTTAAGAAATTAAATAAAGATCCTAATTATTTAGTAAAATTTGATAAAAATTTTTTAGCGAACGATATAATAATTAAAGAGATTAAAAACACTTTAAATTATGCTTAACATTTATAGTTTTTATCATTTAAATACTTCTTTTTCGTCAATCGAGAAAGAGAATATTCCGAATTTGATAAATAAATGTTATTGGCCTTTATTAAAATTAATTGAAAAAAATTTGGACTTCAAAATTGCAATAGAAGCAAGCGGAAAGACAATATCTGATATAAATTCAATTGACTCAAAATGGGTAAAAACTTTTTCTAAATTAATTATTTCAAAAAAATGTGAGTTTATTGGTTCAGGATATTGCCAAATTATAGGTCCAAGTGTTCCAGAAGAAATTACAGAAAAAAATATTAAGTTTGGAAATGAAGTTTATTTAAAGTTATTAAAAATCAAACCTAATCTTGGTTTAGTAAGCGAACAAGTTTTTTCAAAATCTATGATTAAAATTTATAAAAAATATTTTAAAGCAATTTTTCTTGATTGGATTAATGCAAAAAAGTGTTTAAAATATTCTTCTAAAAAAGATCAAAGACCAAGTTTTGTCAAAGATGATTATGGAAATAAAATTTCAGTTATATGGACGAACTCATTATCGTTCCAAAAATTTCAAAGATTTATATTCGGCGAAATAAATTTAAATAATTATATAAACTATATTAATAGTGAGAAATCGTCTAAATTTTTGTGTATTTATTCTAATGATTGTGAGATATTTAATTTTAGACCAAAAAGATTTTCTACTGAACTTACATTACTTGAAAATGAGTGGGAAAAAATAGGTAAACTTTACCAAAAATTAAAACAACAAAACAAATTAAAATTTTGTTTTCCATCTTATGCATTAAATTATAATGATAAAAAAGTTCTTTGTATAAATAATGATGCAAATCCAATTTTAACAAAAAAACAAGAAAAATATAATATTAACAGGTGGGTGGTTAGTGGTAGAGATAATTATACCATCAATAGAGATTGTTGGAGGATCTATTCGCTATTAACTAAAAAAAAACATACTTCAAAAGACAAATGGAAGAGATTGTGTGAATATTGGTCAAGTGATTTTAGGACTCACTGTACAGATAAAAAATATAATAAGGTTATAAAATCTATCAAAAAAGATTTAGACCTCTTAGGTGGTTTCAGAAATAAAATTAAGAGCAATAATAATAAAGTCACTTATCTTGACAAAAAAAATTATTTAGAAAACAATAATTTTTTAAAATTTGAAAATGAAAAAACTAAAATTATTCTAAATAAAAAAAAAGGTCTTGCCATTGACAGCTTTGTCGTAAAAAAAATATCAAATAAATCTTTATTTGGAACTTTGTATCAGGGTAATTTAAAAAGTTTAGTTAATCAAAGTGATTTTTTCTCTGGCCACTTTAATTTATTCGACAAAAATTTAAATAAAATAACCGATCTTTCATTTTCCAAAAAAAAATATACAATTTTAAAAGATAAAGATAAAACTTTTTTAGTTGAATTTACACAAAAGATTACCTCTTCAATTGTTGTAAAAAAAAAGATAAAGATAAATTTGAATAAAAGCGAGCTAAATCTAAGTTATGAATTTCAAAATTTTTCACCCAAAGTTCTAAGAGTTTTTAATACCACAATTAATCCAGATGCATTTAGTAAAAAAAATTTGAAATTTCTTTGCAAAAATGGGGGTAATAAATTTGAAAAATTTTCACTTAAAAATAATTTTAATCATGGAAAATACGTGCAAGATGTTACAAAGTTTACCTCTTCTAATAATTCCTTACAAATGACTGATGGTAAATTAATTATAGGAGACAATAAAAAACAATTAATTTTTGCTATTATAAAAGCGGAAAATCCAGCTGTAGGTGTTATAGAATTTGAAAACGTGAAAAATAAATACTTTTTAAGAAGCTCATTTTCATTAAGAGAAAGTGATGATACTTTTAAAATTAGAAAATACTCAAATTTATTATTTCAAATTAAAGTTGAGGCAAAAACAAAATGAAAATACTTGTAACGGGTTGTGCTGGTTTCATCGGTCATAGTGTAGTTAAGTCACTTATCAATAAAAAAAATTTAATCGTAGGAATTGATAATTTAAATAATTATTATAGTCAGACACTTAAAAAAGATAGACTTAAAGATATATCAAAAAAAACAAAACCAAAAAATTTTTTTTTTAAATTTTTTAAATTTGATCTTAAAAATTTTTTTCAAACGAGACAAATTTTTAAAAAATATAAATTTGACACCGTAATTCATTTGGCCGCACAAGCTGGTGTAAGATACTCTTTGGAAAACCCCAGAAAATATCTAGAAAGTAATATTATTAGTTTTTTTAATATTTTAGAACTTTGTAAAATATTTAATGTCAAACATTTAGTTTATGCTAGCACAAGCAGTGTTTACGGAGACAATATTTTACCTTTTTCAGAAAAAACAAACTCTGACAAACCTTTACAATTTTATTCTGCTACAAAAAAATCTAATGAAGTTATGTCTTACGCCTATAGCAATATTTATAAATTTAAAACTACAGGATTAAGATTTTTTACAGTTTATGGACCGTGGGGTAGACCAGACATGGCGTATTTTAAATTTGCAAATTTAATTAAAAAAAATAAAACTATAGTTATTCATAATAAAGGAAGACATAAAAGAGATCTTACGTACATAGATGATGTTGTTAAAGTTATAAAAAAAATCATATATAATAAAAAAACCTACATAAAAAAAAATAATAAGGTCAACAGTAAAATTTTTAATATTGGAAATTCTAAAACTATAAAATTAATTGATATGATAAATTTCTTAGAAAAAAGTTTTAACACTGAAGCTAAAAAAAAATTTATCCCAATACAACCAGGTGAAATGTTGAATACTTTAAGTAATAGTAAAAAATTAAAAAATAAGTTTAGAGTAAAATTTTCTACTTCTTTTCATGAAGGTATGAAAAATTTTTTTAATTGGTATATAAATTATAAAAGTAAAAAAAAAATTAAATGAAAAAAATAATTTGGATACACCCTAAACATTTAGATCTCAAGAAGCTGATTAAGAGTAATTTTAAAAAATATACCTCAAAAATACTATTTATTGAACAAAATGAAGATAAACTCATTCGAAAAGAAATTAGAAATGCTGAAGTATTGATAAATTGTCCTACCAGTTATTTTAATAAAAATTTTATTAGAACTGCAAAGAAACTTAAATGGATACATTTTGGTGGAGCAGGTGTAGAAAAAATTTTAATAGATGAATTAAAAAAATCAAAGATAATTTTGACCAATGGTAAAATAATACAAGGACCAGAATTAGCAGACCATACCTTATCTTTGATTTTATATTTTACCAGAAATCTTGGATCATTTTTAAACAAACCTAAAATTTATAAAAGACCTATTGAATTAAAAGGAAAAAAATTTGGCATATTGGGTGGTGGTGGAGCTGGAATATGTATTGCTGAAAAACTAAAAAGTTTTGATACTAAAGTAAGAATTTTTGATGATGATTTATTACCCATATTAAGTTTTATAGATGAGTATTATGACAGCTCAGAAATATTAGAAAATATAAGTGATTTAGACTTTATAATTAGCGCTTTGCCTCTAACAAAATTTACAAAAAATCTAATTAATAAAAACTTTTTAGATAAAATGAAAAAAAATTCGATATTAATTAATATTTCAAGAGGGCAAATAATTAATTTTAAAGACCTTGTTTCAAATAAGCGCTACAAAAAATTTAAAGGAATTGGATTAGATGTTACAAATCCAGAACCACTTCCAATAAATAATGAGTTAAGATATGCAAATAACGTTGTATTAACAAATCATACTGCTGGACTTTCTGATCATAATAGATCAAGGTCAATATCTCTAATTTTTACCAATATTAAAAGATATTTTTTAGGAAGACCTTTGTTAAATGTAGTTGATAAAACAAGAGGTTACTAGAATGAGAAAAAATACTTTAGTGCAAGCAAAAGCGGTTGAACAGTATGATAAATCTGCATTAGTTTCTAATAAGGATTATCCTTCTTTAGAGTTAGTAAGGCTTGAAAGACTGTTTTTAAAAAATCAAAAAGGGAAACTATTGGAATACGGTTTTGGTTCTGGTTGCAACACTCTACATTTATTAAAAAAGAATTATGATATCACAGCATTGGATATTTCAAAAAATGCAATTAAAAAGTTTAAAAAAAAAATAAGAAAAAAAAATAAAATAAAATTAGTACATTTAAAAGCAAATTCTACTAAATTACCTTTTAAAAATAATACTTTTAACTTCGTTATAGCAATGAGTGTGTTGTCACTTTTAGGGTCCAAAAAAAACAATAATAAAATTATTTAAAGAGTTTGATAGAGTTTTAAAGAAAAATGGAAAACTAATTTTAGACATAAATACTAAAAAATCTAATGTATCAAACAAGAAAAAAGAAAAAGTTAAAAGAAGTTTTACTTATGTAGTAGACGACTACATTGAAACTTATTGTGTTGGATCTAAAAAACAATTTACACAATTAGTTAAACCATTTTTTAATATTATTGATGTAGGTTTTTCAAAGCACCAATTGTTTAAGAAAGAAATTTCAGAATTTATTATTTGTTGTGAAAAAAAAAATTCATAGTAGTTTTTCAATAAACTTATCTGAAGCGAAAAAATTTGCAAAAATTTCAGGAGATTTTAACAAGATACATCTTAACAAAATTTATGGATTAAATTCCTTTTCAGGTGAGATTATATGTCATGGATGTCTTGTCATTTTAAAAATAATTAAAAAAAAAAAAATTATATAATCATTTAAAGAAAGGAAGCAGGGGGATTGAATTTAATTTTAATAAGTTTTTTATTTACAATAAAAGAGTTCAAATCCAAAATAGACGAAATAAAATAAATGTTATCCAAAATAAACAAAATAAACTAGAAGTTAAATTTATAAAAAAATTAGAATTTAATGGAGAAAGTCTAAATAATTTCAAGAAAAAATTGATTGTATTTAAAAAAACTAAAACACATAGTGAAAAAATAGACAACATTTTAATGTCAATTTCCAAGTATGTTGGAATGACATATCCTGGAGAAAATTCACTTATACAAAAAATTTGCATTGTAAATAAAAAAGATAATTTTAGTAAAAAGAAAAAAGTGATATTTTTTTCAAAACAAGTTAGTAAATTTTATCCATTTATAAATAATTATTTTGAATATGAAAATTTTAAGATTTTTTTTATATCATTAATAAGACCAAAGTTAATTTTAAAAAAAAACAAACCTAATCTATACCTTAAAAATAGATTAAATAAGATCTCAGGTAATGTTTTAGTAATCGGAGGAAGCAACGGGATTGGCAGAGAATTATGTGAATTATTTCATTTAAATAAAAGAATTAAAGTAATCGGTACATTTAATACTAGCAAATTTAAAACTAATAAAAAAAATATAATCAAATTAAAATTTAATATTTTTAAAGACATAAAAAATTTAAAAAATATTATTAGAAAATATAAGATTAAAAAGATTTACTATATGGCAACACCTAGAATAAATATAAATAGCAAAGACCTCAAATTAAAAAAAAGTTATTACGATTATTATTTAAAAAAACCAGTAGAAATATTAAAAAAAATTGGACCAGATACTGATTTTTATTATCCATCTACAGTTTATATAAAGAAAAAAAACAATTACTCTCTAGCGAAAAGTAGTTTTGAGGAAAAAGTAAAAAAATCATTTAAAAATTTTAAAATTTTTATTCACAGGATACCAGAGATTAATACAAGACAAAATCTAAGCTTACTTAATAGAAAACTTCCCTCATTCACTGATTATTTAAATAAGAATAAAAATCAAATTTCAAAAATTGTTTAATTAATGAAAAAATTTATAATTAAAAATAATAATATAATTATTAAACCCTTCGAAAAGGAAACAATAAGTAAGAAATTTATATCTTTTTTAAACAATCCAAAAGTAAATAAACATTTGACTGTAAAAAAAAGAAAACAAACACGTAAGAGCGTGCTGGCATATCTCGCAAAAATAGAGAAAGAACAAGACTTATATTTAGCTATCATCTCGAGACGAAATAATAAAAATACAATTATTGGTTCAGCAACAATAAGAAGAAAAAAATCAAATATATGCTTTGTTGGTTATATGATCGGTGATCCAAAATATTATGGAACAAATGAAAATAAAGAGGCTTTTAAAATTATAATTAGTTATTCTTTTTTTGTTTTGAAATATAAACAAGTTCTAGCAGGAGCAAAAATCGGCAATATTGCAAGTAATTTCTTTCTATTAAAAAATGGATTTAAAATTATAAAAAAAACTAAAACAGATTATTACTATAAATTAATAAAAAAAAATTTCAAAGATAGTATCAAATTTAAATATTATGCAAAAAGTTAATTATATTGAGGTTCTAGATTTTATCGATAAAAAATTAAAAAAGATAAAAAATAAATCTAATTTTAAAGTCTTGTCGAATTTTAATACTTTTTATTTAGAAAATTTTTTTCAATATTTCTTACTCAAAAAAAAAGTAAGAGGAAATTTTTTAAAAACTGATTTTGATCAAATTGAACAGCAATTAATTAAATTGGATGGAAAAAAAATAGAATATTTGATTATTATAAATGATAATAATTTTTTATTAGATAATCAAAAAATAAATATTAGTGATTATTTTTTAAGAATTAAAAAACAAATTAATATTTTAATTAATTTAAAAGAGAAAAATAGTAAGCTAAATATTTTATTTTTTAGCTTAATAGAAAATAATAATAAAAAAAATAATTTAAAGATAAAAAAATTTAATAATAAAATTAAAATTTTAATAGAAAAAAATCACCTGACTTTTTTTAACGTAAATAACATTTTTAAATGGTTTAAATCTAAAGATTTTTACGATAAAAAAAATCATGATATATCTAAAATTTTATATTCAGAAGAAGCAGCAAAAAATATTGCCAACCAAATTACAAATTTAATTATTAGTGAAAAAAAACCACAAAAAAAATGTCTTGTGTTAGATTTAGACGATACAATATGGGGTGGTACGATAGGTGAAACTGAAAATAAAAATATAAAAATTGGAAAAAAAGGACAGGGAAAAGACTTTTTTAAATTTCAAAAATTCATAAAAAATTTAAATAACAAAGGGGTAATATTAGCAATAGCCTCAAAAAATAATCTAAAAGATGTAAAAGATTTTTTTTACAAGAATAAAAAAAGAATGCCATTGAATTTAAAAGATTTTACAGTAGTAAAGGCTAACTGGGAACAAAAATATAAAAATATTAATGCGATCTCAAAAGAGTTAAACATTGGAAAGGACTCAATAGTCTTTTTTGATAACTCGGAGTTTGAAAGAGATCAAATGAAAAAATTTATACCGGAAGTAGAAGTTATAGAAGTTTCAAATAAACCCAGAGATTATGTAAAAAATCTAGAAGAAAGTTATTTTTTTACAAAAAACAAAATTTTAAAAGAAGATAGTAACAAAAAAAAACAATATAAAATTCTGGAAAAAGCTAAAAAATTTAAGGATACTTTTGAATCTAATCTAGACTTTCTTAAAAGTCTTAAAATGAAATTATTAATTAATAAGATAAACAAATATAATTTTTCTAGATGTGTTCAGATGATAAATAAAACAAATCAATTTAATTTAACTTCAACAAGATATAATGAAATTCAATTTAAAAAATATATTAATTCTAATAATTTAAACTCATTTGTTATAAGCTTATCAGATAAATTTGGTGATCATGGTATTACAGGATTAATCATTACTAATAAAAAAAATAATAATTTTGTAAAAATCGATCTTTTCCTATTATCTTGCAGAATTTTAGGTAGAGAAGTAGAAAATTTCTTGATTAATGAAATCATAATCTATTTAAGAAACAGAGGAGTAAAAAAAATACAAGGTGTCTACTATAAAACAAAAAAAAATTTTCCTTTTAAAGATTTTTATAAAAAAAATGGATTTCGAGAATTGAATAATAATAGCTTTTACATTAATACAGACGTGGTTAAAAAAGATAAAACAAAATTATTTAGAGTGAAATATGAAAGAAACTAAAATAATAATTGAAATAAAAAAAATTTTTAAAATAGTTTTTAAAATTTCAATTGATAAAATAAATTCAAAGACAAGTTATAAAAATGTAAAGATGTGGGACTCTTTAAATCATGTGAAATTAATCATGGCACTTGAAAGCAAATTTAAAACTTCTATAAGCCCCAATAATGCTCATAAACTTCTTAGTTTTAAGGAAATTTGTACTTTTATTTCAAAAAAAAAGATTAAATTTTGAAAAAAATTTTCATAATATCTGACTTAGGTACTAATATTGGTTTAGGACATTATTCAAGATCATTAGTATTAACTAAAGAGATAAAATATTACTTAAAAAATAAAACAAAAATATTTAATTATTATTTTCATTGGAAAAACTCTCAAAATTTAGGATTTAGAACAGTTTCAAATAAGAAATTAAATCAATATATTTTGAAGAAAATAAATCAACACTCACCGAATGTAGTATGTTTTAATGTTAGCAGATTTTTAGAACCTAAGCTTTATAATTTTATTTCATTATTAAAAAAAAATTATCCCAATATAAAATTAGTTGCTATTGATGGTTTTTTAAAAAAAACACATTTATTTAAAAAAATTTGGATACCAAATGTCACATTAAAAAGTAAAAAGGATTTTAAAAATAAAAAAATAATATTTGGGTGGGATAAAATTTTGATTAATAGATTTAAAGAAAAGAATAAACGTCAAAAAAGTATAAATGTACTTTTTACAATTGGAGGAACAGACAGGTATAAAATTGGTGATCATTTACCTCAAATAGCAGAAAAAACTTTTGAAAAGAAAATCAAGCTTATTTGGGTTCAGGGACCATATGCCTCAAGGCCAAAGATATCATCTTCAAAAAGATGGACGATTTTAAAAAATCGAACAAATTTAAAACCTTTATATAAAAAAATTGACTTTGCTTTTGTTGTATTTGGTGTGAGTTTCTTTGAAATAATAAGTCAATCTATACCTAGTGTTCTTTTTTTCCACAAAAAAAAAATTGAGGATATTCATTTAATAAAATATTTAAAAAAAAAATTATTTGATGTAACATCTAATTTAGAAACTGCTGTGAGTATTTTAAATTATAAGATTAAAAATTATAAAAAATCTAAACAAAAAGCAAAAAAACTTAAACAGAAAATAAAATTTAAAAATAGAAAAAAGATTATTAAGGAATTATTTTATGATTAAGGAAAATATCTATTACTCAAAGCCATACCTAGATAATTCTGATTTTAATTGTCTTAAGACTGTTTTTAAATCAAATTTTCTTACACAAGGACCAAAAATAAATGAATTTGAGAAAAAAATTTCTAGTTTTGTTAATGCCAAATATTCAACCGGTTTTAATAGTGCAACTAGTGCACTACACGCGGCCTGCTATAGTTTAGGTTTTAGAAAGAAAGATATTCTATGGACGGTGCCTAATTCTTTTGTGGCTTCAGCAAACTGCTCTAGATATTTGGGAGGCAGGGTAAATTTTGTAGACATTGATAAAAAAACAAAAAATATAAATCTAACTCTATTGTCGGAAAGATTGAAAAGAACTAGTAAAAAAAATATGCCCAAAATAATTGTGACAGTTGATTTTGCAGGAAACCCTGTTTTGCAAGACCAAATTTACAAATTATCGAAAAAATATAAATTTAAAATAATAGAGGACGCATCACATGCATTGGGTGCAAAATATAAGAATAATATGGTAGGAAGTTGTAAATGGTGTGATATTACAGTTTTTAGTTTTCATCCTGTAAAAACTATTACAACAGGAGAGGGAGGCGTTGCCACCACAAACAACGAAATGATAGATAAGAATTTAAAAATGTTCAGGACTCATGGAATAACAAGAGATAAAACTTTTTTAAAAAGTAAATCTAACAAAAATAAAGATTGGTATTATGAACAACATTTCTTGGGTTTTAATTATAGAATGACTGATTTGGCAGCAGCATTAGGAATTAATCAACTAAAAAAAATTAAAACTATTTTAAAAAAGAGAAATTCTATAGCTAAATTTTATAATAAAAAACTCCAAAATTTACCCCTTCAACTACCGGTCTTAAGTCCAAAGAGTTATTGTACATACCATCTTTATTCAATTCAAATACTTGGTAAAAATCCAAGTAAATTACAATTGAAACTTTACAATTATTTAAAAAAAAGAAGAATTATTACAAATGTTCACTATCTTCCAATTCATTTACATCCTTATTATCGTCAATTAGGTTTTAGAAGAAAGCAATTTCCTATATCAGAACTTCACGCTGATAGCTCATTATCGATCCCTATATATGCAGATTTATCAATAAAAAAAGCACAATATATAGTCAAATTAATCAAAAATTTTTTCAATAATTAATTGTAATTTTAGCTTGATGTTCAATAAATGAACACTATAGTTCAAATAATGAACAAATATAACTTTGATGAAAAAAATTTTGATTTATTAAGAAAAATTGGAAGAGATTCCAATTCGAACCAAAGAAAACTTGCAAAATCTTTAGGTTTTAGTTTAGGAAAATTAAACTACTGTTTAGTAGAGCTTAAAAAAAAGGGACTTATCAAATTTAACAATTTTTATAAGAGAAAAAATAAAGTTGATTATGCAAGATATATCCTAACACCAAAAGGAATTAAATACAGGACAGAACTTACTCTGAAATTTATGAAAAAGAAAATGGAAGAGTATGATGAATTAAAAAATGAATTAAATAAATAGTATGTGGGTAGTAATCAAGTCAAAAAAAAACAATATTGAAATTTTAAAAGACAATATTAGAAAAAATTTTTCTTCAGCTAAATTTTATATTCCAAGAATAAAAATAAATGATAAAAATAATAAAAAAAAAATTCAATTTGTATTAGGCAAATATTTATTTTGTAATCATCACGATTTTAAAGATGAAAGTAAATTAATTAAGTTGAAATTTTTAAAAGGGCTCGAACAAATTTTGAAAGGTAATATTTTATCTCAAAATTCAATTACTGAATTTATAAGTAAATGCAAAAAGTATGAAAATTTTGAAGGTTTTTTAAAACCTAATTTTTTTAATAATTGTTATAAAAAAGATGGCCAATTTATTTCCGGACCTTTTAAAAATTTATTTTTCAAAATTAAAAAAATTGGAAAATCAGATTTAAGGATATTAGTAAATAATATCAAAGTAATAGTTAAAAATGACAAATATTTTTATACGTCTGTATAAAAAGTTAAAACGAAATACCAATTGACAATTTTCTAATTGACAAAGTGCGGAGCTATGGATTTTTTTCAAAATAAAATAAATCAGTTTAATTACTTTAAAAATATTTTAGAAAAAAAAGAATTTAAAAATTCAATAATTCTCTTTTTTTTGATGATGACATCAATGTTATTAGAAATACTCATATTAAACTATATTTTAAATATTCTTAATTTTTTTTCGGGCAAAAATTCAGAGTATGAATTTTTTGATAGTAATGTATTTAGATTACTTGAACCTTTTTTTAACAAAGAAATAATAATTCTTTTGTTTTTTGCTTTATTATTTTTTATAAAGAGTTTGTTTATAATTTTTGTAAGTAAAAAAGAAAATAAATTTTTAGCTAACTTAAGAGCTAATGTAAGTAATAAACTTTTTTCTGGTTATATGAAAATGCCTTTAATATTTAAAATGAGAGCAAATACTTCTGATCTAATTAAAAATATTACAAATGAGGTCGATTTTTTCATTTCAACAGTCTACTCATTTTGTGTTATTACTATGGAGGTTCTACTTCTTGTAGGAATTTCAATTTTTTTACTCGTTTATAATTTTAAAATATCTATAATTGCTATTTTTTTATTCCTGAGTGCTGGGATTCTATTTAATTTATTTAATAAGAAGAAAATTTCAAAATTGGGAAGAAGAAGAGGTACACATTTAGAGAAAAGAGTGGAGTCAATTATTGAGGGCTTAAGTGGATTTAAAGATATGAAAATATTTGGGACTTTCAATGCAATTAAAAATAATTTTGAGTTTCATAATAATCAAATTAGCAAAATAAACTATACTGCAAATTTTAGAAATTCGTTAAGTAAGCCATTTTTTGAGCTATTTATAGTAGTTTTAGTTTTCTTGTTTGTTTTCTATACTAATATTAATTCCAACAATATTTCAGATTTTGTTCCAACAATAGGAATATTTCTAGTTGCTAGTTATAGATTAATTCCTTCATTATCTAGAACAGTTTCAAGTTTACAAAGAATTCAATTTAACTTTCCAAGCGCAACAAGGTTAAACAATGATTTTGTAAAATTTAAAAATCTAGTTAAGAATAATAACGAAGAAAATCCTAAAAAATTTAATTTAAAAAAAAGCATTAGATTTGAAAATGTTAGTTTTTCATACAAAATTGACCCTAAAAATCGTAGTGATTTTATTCTAAAAAATTTAAATTTAGAGGTATTCAAGGGACAAAAAATTGGTATTTCAGGTGTTAGTGGGGTAGGTAAATCAACTTTTCTAGATTTATTTTTAGGTTTTTATGAGCCAAACAAAGGAAGTATTTTAATTGATGGTGAAAATTTAACGAGATGTAAAAATAGTTGGCAAAAAATCGTATCCTGTGTGCCTCAAGAAATATTTATTAAAAATGATAGTTTTCTAAATAATATTACTTTTGGTAAAGAATTGAGCGATATGGGTTATTTGAGAGAAATAATAAAAATTGTAGGCTTAGATGATCTAGTTAGCAATATGAATGAAGGCTTAGATACAATCCTAGGTGTTTCAGGATTCAAATTATCACCTGGTCAGCAACAAAGGCTTGCTTTAGGCAGAGCTATTTTTTTCAAGCCTGAGATATTAGTATTAGATGAATCAACCAGTTCACTAGATAGTTTTAACGAGTCAAAAATAGTTGAGAATATAGTTAGCAATAAAAATAAAATTACAGTATTGTGGGTTTCACACAATAAACAAATATTTAAAAACTTCGATAAATGTTACGATCTTAAAAACGGAAATTTTTCAGCAATAAAATGAATTTTTTAAACAATAAAAACATTTTAATTACAGGTGGAACAGGTTCCTTCGGACAGGCTTGCGTAGAATATTTAATAAAAAAATCAAAGCTAAGAAAAATAATAATCTATTCAAGAGATGAAATGAAACAATATTCAATGCAAAAAAAATTTAAATCAAATAATTTAAGATTTCTCATTGGAGATGTAAGAGATCAAAGTAGACTAAGACTTGCTCTTAAAGACGTCGATTACGTTATTCATGCTGCAGCTTTAAAACATGTTCCTATTGCAGAATACAATCCATTAGAATGCATCAAAACAAATATAAATGGATCAAATAATGTTGTACAGGCATCAATAGATGCCAATGTAAAAAGGGTAATAGCTTTATCAACTGACAAAGCAGTAAATCCAATAAATCTTTATGGAGCAACTAAACTATGCTCTGAAAAAATATTTACTAATGCAAATGCAATGTCAGGCCTTGGTACAAGATTTTCTGTAGTTAGATACGGAAATGTAATTAATTCTAGGGGATCAATAGTTCCAATGGTTAGAAATTTAAAAAATGAAAATATTAAAGAAGTTCCACTTACAGACGAAAGAATGACAAGATTTTTTGTTAAGTTAAACGATGCTGTTATATTCGTTTTAAAATGCTTAGAAAGAATGATTAAGGGGGAAATATTTATTCCGAAAATGCCATCAATAAAAATAACAAAACTTATAAAAGCTGTATATCCGCAAGCTAAAATGAAAAATATTGGAATTAGACCAGGAGAAAAAATTAACGAGTTGTTAATATCTGGAGATGAATCTTTTAATGCGTATGAGTTTATTGATCACTTTGTAATATTGCCAAATAATTCTCTTTATGAAAAAAATGAATTTAAAATATTTAAAAAAGGGAAGTCTGTGAGACAGGGTTTCGTTTATTCTTCCAACGAAAATAAATTTTTATCAATCGAAGAAATAAAAAAATTAATTTAATTTAAAAAATTATAATGAAGAAAGTGTTTCTTCGAGTCACACCCTCAGATAAGTTTTATCAAAATTACAAAAACTTGAATCTCTGTTATTGGGCTAAAGATTTCAAAAAAAAACATTATGATGTTAAAACTGAAAATTTTTTTAATGCTCAAAATAATAAAAACAGAATTAAAAGAAATAGACTATCTCACACTATTTCGCTTAAGATAATTAAATTTTTATACAATAAACTATCAAACAATTTTTATAAAAAATTATCTAAAGAAGAATACGAAATTATCCTTTACCCATTTATTCAATCTTTTACATATATGATTTTAGATAGGAAATTTATGATTGATGAATTTCTTTTGAGGAATGAAATAAAAAAGATAGCTGTAAACGATATATTAGAAAAAGAGAACAAATTTTTATGTAATTCATCTATTGATTTTTTAAAAGTCATTCAGACAGAGGGCTTTAATAATTTTTTAATTCTAGATATTTTTAAAAGAAACAAAAATCTTAAAATAGAAATTAAAAAAAAAAGGTTTAAAGACAATGAAATAATTATTAAAAAAGAAAAATTTACTATAATCTCAAAACTTAAAAATTATTTACAAATTTCTCTTTCAAAATTTTCATACAAATTTAATAAAATAGTTTTTGAGTCTATATATTATCCAAAATTTGAATTTATTAAAATTTGTTTAAGTTTTGGAATTTTTCCTTATAAGGTTTTTAAACTTTTTCAACTAAATTTCAGTTCAAATTTAGATCTTAACAAAAGAAATAGTTTGAAAAGTTCTATTAGAAGATCAAACTTTTCAAAGTTGGAAAAAATGATTAGTGATATAATAGTAAATAATATACCAAAAAATTATTTAGAAAACTTTAATCAAATAATTAAACACCTAAATCAATATCCCAAAAAAAAAAAAATAATAACATCAATTTCATTTTATTATAATGAAATATTTAGAATATTTCTTGTTTTGGCAAGAAGGAATAAAACAAAAATAATTCAATGTGATCACGGCGGAGGTTTTAGTTTTCAAAATATACCAAATCATTTATATATTCAAAAAAAAATTTTTGATAATTTTGCTGTTTGGGGAAAACATTCTCACGGGAAAAATATTTCTTCAAAAAAAAAAATATTTATTAATCCAACACTATCTAGCTTAAATTTAAATTTAAACATTGATATCAAAAATCATTTATCTATTCTATTTTACGAAAGTAGAAAATTTACAATTGAATATGATGCTTTACAGAGTTTTGAAAATCAAAATAAAGCTTTAAATAATTTAATCTACGTCTCTAAAAAACTTCCAAGGGAAATTAGAGATACAACTGTTTTTAGGACTCTTCGAAACTACGGTTTAGAGGGAGAAAAAAGATTTAATAGAGAGGTATTGAACTCAAAAAAATATGGGAAAAATATAGAGTTAAGTAAATCATTTGCAAAGATTTTAAAACATTCTAAATTGATAATTTGTAATTTCCCCTCAACGTCTTTTTCAGAAGCACTTTCTTTTAACATTCCAACTTTGCTATTTTGTGATGAAAATGAAATCCTGTTAGATGAAAGAAGTAAAAGTTTTTTTATCAAAATGAAAAAAAATAAAATGATCTTTAGCAATAGGATAAAATTGATTGAGCATATTAAAAAGATTTGGAAAGACCCTAATGAATGGTGGATGAAAGGAAATATCCAAAATCTAAGAACTAATTATTTGAGAAACTATTTTAATGTCATTGACGATTTAAAATGTTCTTGGATTAAAAAATAATCTAATAAATGAAAAAAATAATTATTGTATGGGACTCTCTTGAAATTGGAGGTGTAGACAGTTATTTATACTATTTAGTTGCAAATAAAAAATTTAAAAAATTTAATATAACCATTTTAACCAACCACAACAATGAGGCATCAATTTATTTGAAGAAAAAATTAAAAAATTTTAAGAATATTAATTTAGAAACTTATTTTTCTTTTTTTACAGTAAAATTTGATAATTTAATATTAAGAATTTTTTATTTTTTTTTAAAACCATTATTATTTATTCTTTCAATAACTATTTTTCTAAAAAGATTTAATGGTAAATATTTTGACGTTTTGATAGCACAGTGTGGAAATTATGGAAATTTAAGAAGTGAACAAGCATCCATAATTGCGGCAAGAATTTTAGGATTAAAAAGAAAAATAATAGTTATTCATCATAAATGTGTGAAATCAACAATTTTTACTAAATTAATCAATAGTATTGTAAATTCTTTAATAAAAAAATTTTCAACTACATTTGTGACAGTTTCAAAAGCTTCAAAAAAAAGTTTACAAAAAAATTGTAATTTTCTATTTAAAAATAAATTTAATCCAATGGTAATTCATAACGGAATACCCCAAACAGATATTAAAAAAAAAAACTATCTCAAAAAAATTATAAAGCAAAAGAATAAAATTAACGTTTGTATGCTCTCAAGAATTACGCCAAATAAAGGTCAGGAAGATTTAATAAACATGGTTATAAACAATAATAATAATACAAAAATTAAAAAAATTAATTTTTATTTAATTGGAAATGGTGAAAATAAATATGTAAAAAAATTAAAAGAAAAATGTAAAAAAAATAATGTTGAAAATGTATATTTTACAGGCTTTCTCAATTTAGAAAGCATAAAAATTTTAATGAGTTTTGATTTATGCCTTTCATTAACCAGAGATTACGAAGGTTTTGGTTTAACAATTGGAGAGGCTATGGTGGCTGGTACACCAATAATAGCTACTGATGTTGGTGCTGTAAAAGAGTTTTTTAATCAAAAGAATGGAACACTAATAAAAACTAATAATGAGCTTATGTTGAAAAATGAACTTATAGATTTTTCTCAGAACAGAAAAAAATTTATAAAAAAGGCTTATTTAGCAAAATCCGAAATTGATAAAAAATTTAATACAAATATAATGGCAAATAAATATTTTTCTTTAATAAATAAATAAGATGTTAAATTTTAAAATAGGTAAAAAATTAATAGGTGGAAAAAGAGTCTTTATAATTGCTGAAATTGGAGTAAATCATAATGGAAATTTATCAAATTGCAAAAATTTGGTCAAAAGAGCAAAAAGTTCTGGCGCTGATGCAGTAAAACTTCAAATAATAAATCCTGAAGAAAGTTACAGCAAATCTACAAAATCTTATAGAACTTTTAAAAAGAATTATCTTAATTATGAAGAGATTAAGAAAATTAAATCATACGCCAAAAAATTAAGTATTATACTTTTTGCAACACCAGGAGATTTTTCAAGTTTAAGTATAATAAAAAAGTTAAATTTTCCAGCAATAAAGATTTCTTCAGGGTTACTTACTAATATTCCTCTTATTATTGAGGCCTCAAAATTAAAGATACCAATGATAGTTTCCACGGGATTTGCAAACATGAATGAGATAAAAGAGGCAGTTAATAAAATAAAAAAAATTCATAATAAAATTGCAATTTTAAGATGCACCTCTATATATCCAGTGTCTCATGAAAATTTAAATTTATTATCAATTTTAAATTTAAAAAAAAATTTTAACAATATTGTTGGATACTCAGATCATTCACTAGGAGATTTAGCGTGTCTAACAGCTGTTAGTTTGGGTTCTAAAATTATAGAAAAACATTTTACATTAGATAAAAAACAATCTGGCGCAGATCATAAATTATCATCAACGCCAGAAGAATTTAAACTAATGGTAGAGAAGATTAGAATAATTGAAAAGTCTTTAGGAGACAACAATATCTTTCCAACAAAGATTGAGACTAAATTAAAAAAATTTTATCATAGGACTATTATTGCGAGCTGCACTATTTTTAAAAATCAAAAATTAAGTAGAGATAATATTGCTCTCAAAAGAACTAATAAAATTGGAACAAGAATACACCCTAGAGAATTTTTTAATATTATAGGAAAGACATCTAAAAAGAAAATCACAAAAGATGAAATAATAAATTATAGAATGTTGAAATGATCTCACCAAATAAACTTATTATAGGAACTGCAAATTTTAATAAAAATTATGGAATATTAAAAAATAAACTAGATTATAAAAATATCAAAAAGGTACTTAGTTTTTCAAAAAAAAAAAAAAATTCAATTTTTAGAAATTTCGAAAGATTATAGCAGACTTAAACTTAAAAAAAATTTACTAAACGATTTTAAATCATTTAAAAAAATAGACTTACAACATAATTATTTTTGTAGAGGAAATATTGAAAATAAAATTTTAAATTATCTTTTTGAAAAAAAAAGACAAAATAATTGTTATGGAGTTACTATAAGAAAACCTAATTTACTATTTAAAGCAAAAGGAAAAAAAATATTTAATTTGTTAATTGATTTAAAAAAAAAAAAAAAAATATCTAAAATAGGCATTACAATATATGATACTAAAAATTTGAAGAATATTATAAATAAATTCAATATAGATTTTATTCAATTACCTTATAATTTTTTAAATTATAAAATTTTTAACAGAACCAAAAAGTTAATCAAAGATAAAAAAATTGAGATACATTTAAGATCAATTTTTTTACAAGGTTTACTATTAAAAAAAAATTATGAATTACCTTTTGAGCTAAAACAACTTTCAAAATATTGGTTAAATATAGACAATTATCTTGACTCAATAGACACCAATAGATTTGCGGCTTGTTTAAATTTTGCAATTAACTCTGGCGCAGATAGATTAGTTATTGGGATAGATAATGTTGATCAATTAAAGCAGATCTTAAAAATTAAAACTTCAAAAATTAAGATACAAAAATTTAAAGTTAAAGAAAAAAAACTGATTGATCCTATTTATTGGTTAAAATTTCAAAAAAAATGAAAATTTTAAAAGCTAAACGAAGTGATTTAAAATTTTTACTTCAAATTTATAATTATTATATTAAAAAAAAATTATTTTCCTCAAGTAAAAAAATTAAATACTCAGATCACAAAAAATGGTTTGATCAATTTTATTTGAAGGAAAAAAAAGTTCATATATTTATCTTAACAATTGGTAAAGTTAAAATTGGGTATGTTAGATATAAAAGAATACATAAAAAAATTTTTGAAGTCTCACTTGCATTAAAGCAAGAGCATACTCAATTGGGATTAGGCACGAAAATGTTAAATATTTCTTTAAAAAAATTTTTAACAGAAAAAAATTTTACAATAGTTTCAAAAGTAAAAAAGACCAATAAAAACTCGATTTCTTGTTTTGTAAAAAACAATTTTAAAAAAATAAATTTTAATGATAAATTTTTTCATAGTCTAAAAAATAAGAATAATTACTATTTTTTTAAATATGTTGACAAATAAAAGTAAATTGATAACTACGATATATGAAGTTTGAATTTATAGGAAATGCATGTGGGATCTTCCACGGCTCTAAAGGCACAAAAGTCCTCTGTGATCCTTGGATAGTAAATGGAGTATTCGAAGGGTCATGGTTCCACTATCCACCACTAAAAACAAAAATTAGTGACCTGCAAAATGTGGATGCAATTTATGTAAGCCATATCCATCCAGATCATTTTGATGATAGGTATTTTAATTTCTCAAAAGATATAAAAATCATTCTTCTTGATGAGGGACCAAATTTTTTAAAGAAAAAGTTGTTATCTATGGGGTATAAAAATTTATTAGAAATAAAAAATAACGAAACTAAAGATTTTAATGAATTTAAACTTACAATTTTTAAACCGTTTGCGTCACATATTTATGAAGAGTCCTTTATAGGAAATTTAATAGACAGTGCAATTGCTTTTCAAGATAATAATTTAACAGCTATTAATTTTAACGATAATACACCTACTAGTGATGCAAGTAAATTTTTAAAAGAAAGATTTAATAACCTAGATTTAGCTATGATTAATTATAATGCTGCTGGTCCTTATCCATCTTGTTTTGATAATTTGAGCGAAGATCAAAAAAAAATTGAACACGAGAGAATTTTAAAAAGAAATTTTAATGATGTTTACGAAATGTTAGAAATTTTAAAACCAAAGTATGTTTTGCCTTTCGCAGGTTCATACGTTTTAGGTGGAAAAAATGTTATTAAAAATAAATACCTCGGCACAACCACTTGGGACGAGTGTGCAGATTTTTTAAATGAAAAAAAAATGTCAACAAAAGTTATATGCATGAGAGAAAATCAATCATTTGATTTATCTCAAAAAAAACTATCGGGTAATTATGAAAGAATAGACACTGTCGAGATGAAAAAATATTTTGAAAAAATCAAAGATGAAAAATATGCATATGAAGAAGAAGGCAGTGTAGATTTAGTCAAACTTGAAAAAGATTTAGAATTAGCAAAAAATAATTTAATTAATAAAATTAATAAATTTAATGTTGATATAAAATCTAATGTAGTAATTAAAATAAACAATAAAGATCTTAAGGTTATTGAGGGAAAAGATAGTGATAGATATTTATATTGCGATATGGACCTTAGACTATTGAGAAGAATATTAGACAGAAAATCTCACTGGAACAATGCGGAGATAGGATGTCATATAAATTTTGTTAGAAAGCCAAATAAAATGGATCCTGACGTTCATAAAGCTCTTTGCTTTCTTCATTTATAAATAAATAATGAAAAATAAAACAGTTTTAGTTGTTGCAGCTCATCCAGACGATGATGCATTTGGTTGTGGTGGAACTATAAGAAAGCTTGCAAACCAAAAAAATAGAATTTACGCTGTGTATTTTACTGATGGGGTTTCGGCAAGAAAAAATAAGGAAAAACTCAAAAAAAAAATTAGCGATAGAAAAAAAAATTCTGAAAGTGCTTCAAAAATAATGGGTATAAAAAAGTGTACGTACCACTCATTCCCAGATAATCAACTAGATAAAGTACCTCTATTGAAAATCATACAAAAAATAGAAAATCAAATAAGAAAAGTAAAACCAGACTTAATTTTTACACACTTTGAAAATGATTTAAATCTAGACCATCAAATTATAAATAGAGCTGTGGTTACAGCCACTAGACCCAAACCAAGTCTAAAATTAAAAAAAATTCTTTTATTTGAAACTTTATCAAGTACAGAGTGGAAATTTTCAAACAAAACAAAAGTTTTTAATCCTAATTATTTTGTGGATATTTCTAAAACTATAAATCACAAGATAAAGTCTATTAAGTGTTATAAAAAAGAAGTCTTTAATTGGCCACATCCAAGATCGGAAAAAGGTGTAAAGACTCTAGCAATGTACAGAGGACAGTCTGTTGGTATTAAATTTGCAGAAGCATTTCAATTATTAAGAAATATAGACTAAAATATTTCAGAAAATCAAAATTATGTGTGGAGTAGCAGGTATTTACAGTTTAGATGGAACAAAAATTGATGATTTAGAATTTAAACTAAAGAAAATTTTAAAAGAAATATCACATAGAGGCCCCGATCAAGAAGGAGTATACATAAGCAAAAAACAAAATTGTGGACTAGCAAATAATAGACTAGCAATAGTTTCTCCTAACGAAAAAATAAAACTACCATTTTCAAAAAATAAAAATCACTATTTAAGTTTCAATGGAGAAATTTATAATCATCGAGATATAAAAAAAAAATTAATTAGTAAAAAAATTAATTTTGATGGGTCAACTGATACAGAAGTTTTATATGAATATTTAATTAATAATAATTCAAATAATTACGAAGATTTAAATGGGATGTGGTCTTTTGCATTTTATAGCGACAAAGAGCATAAACTTTTGATTAGCAGAGATCTACTTGGTGAAAAACACCTTTTTTATACAATTCAAAATAATGAACTAATTTTTTGCTCAGAAATAGATCCCATTATTAATTTAATTAAAGATGTTAAAATTAATAATGAAAACCTAATAGGTGCATGGAAGTTTAATATTCCATTACCAGGCCATAGCTTAATAAACAATATTTTTAGAATGAAAGCAGGAGAAAATATTGTAATACAAAATAATTCTATTAAGAAATATGATAACTCATCTTTAAAACCAGAAATTTGGTTTAAATTTTTTAAAGAAATAAAAAATGAAAATGACATTTTTGAAAAATTTGAAGAAATTTTTTCTGAGGAGTTAAAACTAAGAATACCAACTGATGTGAGTTTTTTTTCAACATTAAGCGGCGGTGTTGACAGCACTACAGTGAATTATTTTCTTTCAAATTTATCTCCAAATTTTAATTCAATTTTCGGAATATCTAGTCCTTCACAAAATTACAAAAAAAATAATTTAATGTCCGAAGTACAACTTAGTAGCGTAGTATCAAAATTATTTAAATCAAATCATTTAGTTGAAAATCTATATGAAAAAAAAGGATATGAGTTACTTAAAGATAATGCGTGTGCTTCATTTGATGGATGCTTTGACCCTGGTTTAGCTAACATTATGGCTTTAGCAGAAAGTGTTAGAAGGAAGAAATCTAAAGTATTTTTTTTCGCAGATGGTCCAGATGAACTTCTGAGTGGATATATTACTGACGTAGAATTGAATAGAATAGACAAGTTCTTAGGAAAAAAAAATAAACAAAGAAAGTTGAGTTTGATTAAAAAATCTGAAATTTTTAAATTTGCTTTGTCTAAGTATTTAAACTTAAAAAAAAATAAAGATTTTAATTTTTCTTATGATCCATTTCTCACAAGACCAAACCACTTAATGTCTCAAAATAAGTTTTTAAATAAAATTTTTTCTAATTATGAACAAGAAAAATTTCATGATTTTTGCAGTTTGGATAAAAAATATTATCACCTTTTGGAATACATGGATTTTTCTCAATTAAGATCAATGATTTATGCTACAAAAACTCTACCTGATATGTTTAACTATAGATTAGACAAGGCTTCAATGAGATATTCTGTGGAGTCAAGGCTTCCTTTTTTATCAAAGAGAATAGTTGAATTTTTTATAGCCATTCCTTCAAAATATAGATTTAGTAAAGATGGATCTAAAGGAAAAATGTTTTTGCGAAATTTTCTTAAATCTAAATCTAAAGAATTGGAAAAGCATGTCTGTGAAAGACCAAAGATTGGCTTTGGTGATAATTTTTGGCAAATAAAATCAATAGATAATAAATTAAATATGAAAAAAAATATAAATGAAAAAGTTTTTAATAATGAATTATTTAAAAAAGGAACATTTGATTTTATTACAAAAAATAAAAAAATACATAAAGGCAATATATGGAATTCATATGTGCTATCTAAAACTACTGAAGTTATTGAAGATCAAAATAAGAGAAAAATATAATGTCTATTAATGTTATAATTCAGTCAAGAATGGGCTCCAAGAGATTGCCAGGAAAAAATTTATTAAAGGTGACAAAAAATAACCTTAGCTTAATTGAAATCGTAATAAAAAGAGTTAAAAAAAGCAGGTTAATTGATAACATTATATTAGCTACATCTAAAAAAAAAGAAAATGATATTTTAATTAAAATTGCAAAAAAAAAATAAGATTTTAACTTTCAGAGGTAAAGAGAATGACACTCTTAATAGATTTTACAATGCAGCAAAAAAATATAAAACAAAGACAATTATAAGAATTACATCAGATTGCGCTTTAGTTGATGCAAATTTAATAGATGATTTTATAAAAATTTATAAAAGAAAAAAAAGTTCTTACTTAAGTAACACTTATCATCTTGTAGATAATAAATTTGTAAAAAATAAAAAATCTTATTATCCAGATGGTTTTGACATTGAAATATTTAGTTTTGATTTATTAGAAAAAATTGAAAAACAAACTCCTTCAAATAGTAGAGTAGAGGGTGGAGTTATCACTCCTTTTCTAAAGAAAAAAAATAAAGATTTTTTAAAAAAATTAAAATTATGTATTCCTGAGTCTCCTTATCCAAATACTAAAAACCTTAAATTATCAGTTGATACGTCTCAAGATATGAAAAAAATAAGAGATATATTTGAAACTTTTCATCCAAATATTTATTTTAGTTTTAAAGAAATAATTTATTTTCTTAGAAAAAAACGTGATTTAAACAAATCTCAAAATCTAGTTTATATAAATAAAGCAAAAGAAAATATAATGGGTGAAAATATGCTTTTGTCTAAAAATCATAAAATGATATTGCCTAACCTTTGGCCAACTTATTTTTCAAAAACTAAGGGTATTAATGTTTGGGACCTTAATAAAAGCAAATTTTCAGATATGAGTACGATGGGAGTGGGAACAAATTTATTAGGTTATTCTATTAAACAAATTGATAATGCCGTTATTGAGACAATTAAAAAAGGAAATCTAAGTACTTTAAACTGTCCTGAAGAAGTTAACTTATCCGAAAAACTTTTAGAACTTCACCCATGGTTCGGAAAAGTAAAATTTGCTAGAACTGGAGGTGAAGCTAATTCTATAGCGATAAGAGTAGCAAGATCTAATACCAAAAAACAAAACGTTGCTATTTGCGGATATCATGGGTGGCATGATTGGTATTTAGCTGCAAATTTAAAAAGTAAAAAAAATTTAGATAAACATTTATTAAAAGGCCTGACACCTCTGGGTGTTTCAAAAAAACTTAAAGATACATCGTTTCCCTTTAATTATGGTGATATTAAAAGTTTAAAAAAATTAATCTATAAAAAAAATATTGGAATTATAAAAATGGAGGTCTGCAGAAGCTCTAAACCAAATATAGCATTTCTGAAAAAAGTTAAAAATCTATGCATAAAAAATAAAATAATCTTAATATTTGATGAGTGTACAACTGGTTTTAGAGAATGTTTAGGTGGAATGCATAAGAAAATAAAAGTTTATCCCGACATATTGATTTTGGGAAAAACACTTGGAAATGGTTATGCGATAACTGCAGTTTTGGGAAAAAAAGAATTAATGAATAATTCATCGAAAAGTTTTATCAGCAGCACATTTTGGACTGAAAGAATAGGGCCAAGTGCAGGTATGAAAACTATTGAATTGATGGAAAAAATTAAGCCATGGAAAAAAGTAAATTCTATTGGTAAAGCAATGATGAATATTTGGAAAACAACAGCTAAAAAGAATAAAATAAATATCAAAATTTCTGGGATTCCTACATTAGCAAAATTTACTTTTTTGGAAAGAAATGACGAATTTAAAACTTTTTTGACTCAGGAGTTTTTAAAACATAATATTTTAGCTACAACGAGTTTTTATCCAAGCTATGCACATGATACAAAATCTTTAATTAAGTATAGAAAAATTCTTGATAAGGTTTTTAGAGAAATAAGATATTTTCAAAAAAATAAAATAAAATCTACTGAATTTTTAAAAAGTGAAGTAAGCCGGGTACCTTTTGGAAGGTTAAACTAGTGACTAAAAAAACAAAAAAAACTTTAAGTTTAAACATATTGGTAACTTGTGTGGGAGGAGATTATGGTCCTGAAATTATTTTAAGATTTAAAAAAAATAAAATTATAAAAAAAATAAAAATTTTTGGAACTGATGTTAAAAAAGGCGATGATTTAGCAGCAAAAAAATTTCTTGATAAATTCTATCAAGTTCCAAAAGGATACAAATCTTCATATTTAAAAAAAATTGATCAAATAGTAAAAAAAGATAAGATTGATTTGATACTAGTTACTTCAGATGAAGAAAGTTTAGTACTATCAAAAAAATATCAATATTCTCATGTAAAAATAGCTTGTAGTGACTATAAAAACTTAATTAAAATATCAAATAAAATAGAAACCTATAAATTATTAGAAAAAAATAAAATAGAACTTCCTCACTGGTTTGAGATAAAAAATGAGGGAGAAGTAATGAAAGCAATTAATAATTTTGAGAGAAAGCGTTTGGATTTTTGTATTAAACCTGCAATTTCAAGAGGTGGAAGAGACGTTTACGTAATTAATAATAAGTTAAAAAAAATTATGAGTTTTCAGAATAGTAGAGAAAAACATTTAAATTTAAAAGATTTTAAAAGAAACTATAAAAATTTTTTAAAGAAAAAGTACCCTTTATTGATGATGGAAAAATTAAAAACACCTGTTTATGATTTAGATATTTTGTCAAAAAACGGATCTTTGATAAATTCAGTTTGCAGGAGAAGAATACACTCAGCATTGCCAAATAGTGGACATATTATTGTTAATAATAAAAAATTAAATTTACTGGCAAAAAAATTGAGTAAAATTTTTAATTTAAATTTTTTACATGATTGTGATTTAATGATTGATAATAAAAATAAATTCAAAATACTTGAAATAAATCCAAGACCTAGTGGAAGTTTTGTAGTTGCAGAAGCGGCGGGCTTTCCACTCATTGATAACATCATTAAAATATATTTTAATGAAAAAAAATTTTTAAAACCTTCAAAAATTTATAATAAAATTATTCCTTACCAAAGTCTAAGTAATTTTGGTAAACTAAAAATAAAAACATAATATGAAAAAAGAAAAAATTGCCTTTATAACTGGAGCAAGTGATGGAGTAGGAAAAGCTATTGCAATGAATTTTGCAAAAAACAGATTTAGTATTTATTTGTTATCAAGATCAAAACAAAAACTTAAAAAACTTAAAAAAGAAATTCTTAAAAAATATTCAAATAATCGTGTTGAATTGATTCCATATAATATGGAAAAAAAATTCTCCGTTAATTTATTAGATTATTGCAAAAAGAAATTAGGACTTCCAAATATTTTAATAAACAATTCAGGAGGCCCTGAGCCAACAAATTTTATAAGCACAAATGACAAAATGTGGGAAAAAACAATAAATAGAAACTTACTTAGTGTAATAAAACTCTCTACTATATTTTCAAAATCAATGATTAAAAGTAAATGGGGAAGAATGATTACTATCTCATCAACAGTTGCTAAAGAACCTTCCTCAGCAATGGTTCAATCAGCAACATCAAGAGCTGCAGTATTAGCTTTTAATAAATCAATTTCATTTGATCTTGCAAAGTCTAATGTTACAAATAATTCTATTTTGTTAGGGGGTATTGAAACTAACAGATTAAAAAAATTAATTAAAATTAATGCCAAAAAATCAAAAATTAATGAAAATTTATTAAGAAAAAATATTTTAAAAAATATTCCAGCAGGAAGATTTGGAGAGCCTGATGAAGTAGCATCTTTAGTTGAATTTTTGATTTCAGACAACGGAAGATACATTAATGGTCAAAGCATTGTTATAGATGGCGCAATGTCTAAAATTATTTAATCTAAACTAATTTTTAATGAAAAACTATCGAGTTCCGAAAATATTTAAACCAAAATTTAGCTCAACAAAAATAAGAATCGGAAGAAAGTTCGATGGAGGATATATCGTTTCTCAAAAAGCTTTAATTAATTCAAAAAATTTAGTCAGCTTAGGTGTTTACGATGATTGGTCGTTTGAAAGTGAAATTTTAAATAAAAACAATAAATTAAAGGTATTTATTTTTGATGGAAGTGTTAATTTAATTTTTTGGCTTAAGTATATGATTAAGTCCTTTTATTATTTTTTAAAAAAAAAATTAAGTTTTAAAAAGTTAATTCTAAATTTAATTCAATTTGTGAGTTTTCCTTTTTTTATTTTAAGAAAAAATGTAAAATTCATTAATAAAAATATAATTAAAAACTCAAAAAAAATTAACTTAAATAAATATTCTTCAATTACTCGAGTAATCGAAGATAATAATCTAAATAATATTTTTTTTAAAATTGATATAGAAGAAAATGAGTATTCTATATTAAATGAGCTAGTTAAATATAGGAATAAAATTGAATGTTTAGTTATTGAATTTCATGGCATTAGGAAAAATTTTAAAAAAATAAAAAAATTTATTAAAGAATTTAAATTAAATATCACACATATACATGTAAATAATTATGGGCCAGTAAGTATCTCGGGCTACCCTTCTGTTGTTGAATTTACATTTGTAAAAAAAAAGTATTGTAAGAAGAATGCAAAAGATATTCACCTTCCAATAAAAAATTTAGACTTTCCAAACAATCCAGATAGAGATGATAAAAAAGTCTTATTTTACTAAATATATAATATAATAGATTAAAAAATGAATTATAAAAAAATATTTAATAATAAAAAGATCTTAGTAACAGGACATACTGGTTTCAAAGGATCCTGGTTAAGTGCCTATTTAATATCGCTTGGTGCAAAAGTTCATGGAATATCAAAAGACATACCATCTAAACCATCTCATTTTAATAAGATAAATTTAAGAAAAAGAATAAAAAAATCAATTATGTTTGACTTAATTAATAAAGAAAAATTAAGAAAAAAAATTGTACATCTTAAACCTGATTTTATTTTTCATTTGGCAGCTCAATCATTAGTTGGAAGGTCATATTTAGATCCTACGCTTACTTGGTATTCAAATACTTTTGGAACAATAAATATTCTTGAAGTTTTAAGAGAGGTAAAGAGGGAAACAGTCGTAGTTTTAATCACTAGCGATAAAGTGTATAAAAATATAGAAACTATTAAGGGATATAAAGAAGATGATGTTATTGGAGGCATAGATCCTTACGGGGCTTCGAAAGCTGCAGCTGAAATAGCAATCAAAAGTTATATAAGTTCATATTTTTCAAACAAAAATAATAAAATTTATATTGGTGTAGCAAGAGCAGGAAATGTAATTGGAGGAGGTGATTGGTCAGAAAAAAGATTAATACCTGATTGTATGAGAGCGTGGCTACAAGGAAGAAAGGCAATAATAAGAAGTCCAAATTCAACTAGACCATGGCAACATGTATTGGATGTTTTGAATGGTTATTTGACTTTAGCTTATTATTTAAAAAAGAAAAAAAGTGGAGTTCATGGAGAAGCATTCAATTTTGGTCCAAATCCTAGAAAAAATTTGAAGGTGATCGAAATTTTAAGATTAATCAAATCTTATTGGCAAAATATTAAATGGAAAATTATAAAACAAAAAACATTCAAAGAAAATAAACTTTTAAATTTAGAGAGTAACAAAGCTTTAAAAAAATTAAAATGGAAACCTGTGCTTGATACAAAATCTTCTTTAGACTTGACTGTAAAATGGTATAAAAATTGCTCAAGAAACAATGAGGAAAATTATAATTTTACGCTAAAGCAAATTAATTATTTTAAAAATCTTTTATGAAAGTAGTAATTTTGGCAGGTGGAAAGGGAACTAGAATTTCTGAATACACAAAATTCATTCCAAAACCAATGATAAAAGTTAATAAATACCCTTTAATTTTTCACATAATGAAAATATATGCAAAACAAGGATTTAAAGATTTTATTATAGCATCGGGTTATAAAGGCGAGATAATCGAAAAGTTTTTTAAGAAGAAGATTAAAGATTGGAGCGTTAAAATTGTTCCAACGGGGTTAGAGACTATGACAGGAGGTAGAATTAAAAGATTAAAAAAATATTTGAATAACGAAAGGTTTTTTTTAACGTATGGAGATGGTGTTTCAAATTTAAATATAAAAAAATTACTTAATTTTCATTTAAAAAGTAAAAGCACAGTAACTTTAACCGCTGTAAGACCACCAGCAAGATTTGGAGCAATTAAAATCAAGGGGAATAAAGTTGCAGTGTTTAGAGAAAAATCATCTCTCGATGAAGGTTGGATAAACGGTGGCTTTTTTGTCATGGAAAAAGAAATTTTCAAATACCTTAAAAATGATAAAACTTATTTAGAAAGAGAACCTCTCACTATTCTTGGAAAAAAAAGAAAATTGTCTGCTTTTAAACATAACGATTTTTGGCAATGTATGGATACCTTGAGAGATAAAGAAATCTTAGAAAAAAAAATAAAATAATTAGCAATTGAAAAAAAATCTTTTAGTAATTGGCGGAACAGGCTTTATAGGTAAAAATTTAATTCTTAAATTTAAAAGTAAAAATTACAAAATATTTTCGTTATCAAAAAATTTTGATAGGACAGTTTTATCAAAAAAAACTGTTAACTACATCAAATGTGATATTACAAAAAGAAAAGAAATAGAAAAAAAACTAAAAAATATAAATTTTAATTATATTATTAATCTTGGCGGGTATATTGATCATAAAAAAAAAATTAAGACTATCGCATCACATTTTTATGGTGCAAAAAATTTAGTAAACTATTTTAAAAAAAAAAAAATTGACTTATTTATTCAAGTTGGAACAAGTTTAGAATATGGTAATATAAAATCTCCTCAGAGTGAAAATAATTATAAAAAGACTAAAAGTTTTTATGGTACAGCAAAAAGAAATGCTTCGAAATATATAGTTAACACGAACAAAAAAGAAAGTTTTCCATATATAATTCTAAGGTTATATCAAGTATACGGTCCTTATCAAAATGAACTTAGGCTTTTGCCTTTTATTATCAAAGCTTGTTTAAATAATAGAAATTTTGGAGTTACTAGTGGCGACCAATTAAGAGATTTCTTATATGTTGATGATTTAATTAATCTAATTAAAAAAGTAATTCGTTCGAAAGTAAAAAATAAAATTTTTAATGTTGGATATGGCAAACCTATTAAAGTAAAGAAAATTATTCATAAAATTAACAGCATGATCAAAAAAGGAAAACCCGAATATGGAAAGATTAAAATGCGAAAAGATGAAAGTTTGAATTTATATCCTAACATAAAAAAAGTTAAAAAATATTTTAATTGGAAACCTAGAATTGGATTAGATAAGGGGCTAAGAATAACAATTAATTACTTTAAAAAATTTGATTAAATAATTTCAATGAAAAAAATTTTAATAATGGGATTGCCAGGCTCAGGCAAAACTACGTTAGCAAAAGAATTGATTAATTTTTTTCCTAAAGCTAAATGGTTAAATGCAGACAAGGTAAGAAAAGAGGCAAAAGATTGGGACTTCTCTCTTGAAGGAAGAAAAAGACAGGCAGAAAGAATGTTTAATTTGGCAAAAAAATTTAATGATGAAGGAAAACTTGTAATTGCTGATTTTATTTGTCCTACACCAATAGCTAGAAAATCCTTTAATCCTGATTACGTTGTTTGGTTGGATACAATTGAAAAAGGTAGATTCTAAGATACAAATCAAATGTTTACTCCTCCAGAAAAATTCGATTTGAGAATAAAGGAAAAGAATGCAATTAAGTGGTCTAAAGAAATATACAATCAGCTATCAATTTTTGATAAAAAATAATAAAACTATTAAGCAGGGTATGTAGTTCAGTGGTAGAACGCTACGTTGACATCGTAGAGGTCATAAGTTCAATTCTTATCATACCCACCAAAGCAATATTCTAGTTATTCTTAAGTTTTCTAAATGTAATTAAAGAATGTTTAAGCAAACTGTTCATCAAAGAAATGAAAATACTACTAGAAGTTTTACTTAACATTTTGTCATAGGTAATAATTTTATCTTTGTTTGACTGAACAAAATTTTTAAAATTATTAAATGAATTATCCGTCCATTCGTTTAAATGAAGTTGAGTAGTTTGAAAAGAAAAAGGGAAGTTTATTAGTCTATAAAAAAGTTGTGGAATAAATACAAAATCTTTTTCTTCATAAGGTTGAAAGCCATATCCATCTATAATTTCATTAATCCCACACAACTTAAGGGCTTTAAATGTATTTTCATCATAAGTATGATTTGGAGCAAAAAAAGATCTAATTTTAATCCTATTTTTATTAAAAATTTCTAAACCTTTTTTTATTTTATTAGTTTGTTCTTCCAAACTTTTTCCGTAGAACTCTGACTTTCCACCTAGTTTAAAGAAATCATTTTTATTAGTGTTTATATCGTAGTTGTGAGAATAACCATGCATAGAAATTTCCCAACCTTGCTCTTGCCAATTTTTTATTTTTCTCCAAAAATTTTCCTCATTATAGAATTTAAGTAAATCAGGATCTGTATTGTTTGGAATTACACCTAAAACAGGTTTTATGTTATACTGATTAAACAATTTCTCACATTTATCCATCATGTCCCAATTCATGTTTTGAGCCACGTCATCTATCCTTATCAAAGTTCCTCTGGATAAATTAAAAATTTTCATCATAAGAATTGTTATAATTTTTGATACATTTATACTTTATTTTAATAAATGCATAAAAACAATTAATCAATTAAATATAAATTAACAAAATTTCATTTTATGAGTGCCAAAGTTACAATTATAGTACCAGTATATAATACTGCAGATTATCTACAAAACTGCATTGATAGCATTAAGAATATTAATTTTAATTCTTATCAAGTAATATTTATTGATAATCATTCTAAAGATGGCTCATATGAAATATTAAAAAAAAATCGTAATAAAAAATTTAGAATTATTAGAAATAAAAAAAATTACGGCCAATCTTATTCACTTAATAAAGCAATAGGACTAGCTAAATCCCCATATATTGCAATTATGGACTCAGATGACATTTGTTTAAAAGATAGAATAATCCAAAGCTACAAGTTTTTGAAAAATAATAAAGAATATGCCTTAGTTGCTGGTAGATCTAATACAATTAATGAGCAAGGAAAATTGATTTCAGTGAGGAGATTTACTCTTAATCCCGATTTAATTAGCTGTAGAATTTTTATCGACAACCCCATTTCACACACAACAATTATGTTTAAAAAAAAAATAATAGAAAAATTAGGTAGATATTCTCAAAATTTAAAATTTGCGCAAGATTTTGATTTGGTTTCAAAAGTCTTATTAAATAAACATAAAATCAAAATCTTAAATAAGGAATTTACCCTTGTAAGAAAGCATAAAAATCAACAAAGTTTTAAGAATACTAAAAAGCAAGATTTTGAGAGACATAAAATTATACTTAAAAATATTGGAAAAAAAATAAAATTAAATTCTTATTCTAAATCACTGATAAGGTTTATTGTTTTTAAAAAAGACAAAAAATTTGAAAACTTGTCTTTACAATCTCAAACTAATATTTTTCACAAGCTTTTAAATAAGTTATTTAAAAATGATATTCAAAAATTATATTATAGTTCTTTAATTTTTTCTCAAAAAAATAATTTTAAAAAAAAAATTATAATTTTGGTACTAATTAAGTATCTAATTTTAAATAAATTTTTTATTAGAGATAAAGAAACATTATTAAGACTTTGTAAATCCTTTTTAAATATTATTTTTTAACATCTCTTCTAAGTCTAGTAGGGTAAAGTTGCTTTCCTGACGTGAAAAAATTTTATTCATAAGATCAAGATCTTTTTTAGATTCTTTAAAAATGTTTTTATCTAATTTTGTCAAAAAATTTACTATTGCTAAAGAGTCAAGTGCGCTTCCCTCACCAAGTAAAAGAAAATTATTTTTTTTGTAGATCTCATACTGATTTTGAGAATTATTGAACTCGTCTATTGAAATATCTATAATTTTTTTTATATCCATCTAGTCTAAATAAAAAATATTATCACCATCGGTTAAAGATAAATCTAAATTTTCCTTGTTTTCAAAAAGTTCAAAACTAAGCTGAGAATTATTGCTTTTTACCAAAAAATTAAAATTTTTACTTTTCTTTTTTATAAATCCTAATTTTTCCAATATTATTCTCTTACTTTTTTTATAACCTATAACGTCAATAACATCAAAATTAAATTTTTTTGAGATATCTATACAATATTTTAAAGAATCATTTAGTAAATCATTCTCTTTGTCTAAAATGACAATTTCTACGATAGATAATTTTTTAAAATTATATTTTTTTTCAATATTACTGACTAAAGCAATAAACCCAACAAAATTTTGGTTTTTATAAATTTTGACGACATAAAATTTTTTTTTTTCAATATACTGACCATACTTCCATGTTAACCACTCTAGTTTTTTTGAAGACCTAAAATTACTAAAATTATTTAATTCTTTTGCTAGTTGAATAAAATCGTTATCAAAATTTTCTTTTAAATGAAAAGTAACGTTATTTTTCTTTATCTTTTCTTCTTTTATTGATTGAGTAATATTTCTACTAAAAAAAAATTTGTCTTTAATAATTAAACCTTTGATATAATTAAAAAAAAATCTCGGTTTGTTAACAATAAATAAAAGTCTATTTTGATAATCTTGCTGAGAAATTTTTTTTGCTTTAAAAGCTTCCATTATTTTTTCAGCTTCACTATTTGCTGAATTAGTTATAAATAAATCAATACCTTTTTGATTCAAAAATAAATGTCTTAGTTTAAGTGAAAATGATCTATAATTTTTATCAATTACGTAATTATTACATACTGCAGCTAAAAACTCTCTATCATTTAATTCAAAAATAAGTGGAATGTTTAAACAAGTTCCAACAATTTTTTCTTTATCTAGTAATTTCCATCCAATAATCCATTCATTTGTTTGATTAAAGTATGGATTTTTATTCCATAGATTAATCCAATCATGTTTATTTAAAGTAATTAAATTATTTCTTTTATTTAGTTCTGATATTTTTTCAAAATCTTCAAATAAAACTTTTTGTATTTCCATAAATAAATATAATATACTTTTATATCAAATAACTATAGATAACATTATGACTTATTCTATTGAAAAATTAGTTTATCATTTAAGAGGACTTTATGCAGCTCCAATTATATGTGAACTTTCAAAAAAAAAAAATTTTTAAATTTATAAAGAATAAAGCAATATTTGATAAAAAAAAATTAGCAAACATTAAGAGCAAAAAAGAACTCGAAGCTTGCCTAAGTTATTTGATAAGAATTAATTTACTTAAAAGATTAGAAGATGATGAATTAGAATTTACTCAGATGGGAGCTGAAATCTTTAAAAGAGCAAATTCTTACTATGTACCTCATTCATATAGAGATTATATTTTGAATTTAGGAAATATATTTAATAACAAAATAAACATTAAAAAACTTAAGGTTGATAGAAATGAAAATATTATTGGGAGCGGGCTTACTCATATGCGATATTTTCCTACTGTGATTTCATATCTAGCTCAAAATAATTCTTTTCATGCTGGTGTAGACGTTGGTTGTGGTAATGGACATTTTTTAAATTTATTAAATGACAATTTTCAAAATCTCGATTTATATGGTTTTGATGCTTCTAGCACATCTGTGAAATCAGCAAAACTTATAAAAATAAAAAATCGAAATAAGATTAATATTTTTAAAGCAGACGCATCAAAAGTAAATCAGTGGAAAAAAAAAATTAAAATAAAAGGGAGAAAATCTATTTTCTTCTTTTGGTTTTTGCTTCATGAAATAAGTAAAAATAAAAAATCAATTATTATAGATTATCTTAAAAAAATTAAAAAAAACTTTCCAAATTCAACAATTGTTATTTGTGAATTAACTAAACAGAAGGATACTATACTCCAGGAGAATTGCGAAAAAAGTTTAATGCCTGAATACTTACTTTTTCACGATTTTTCTGGTCAGGGAGTTTTGAGTTTTCCTGATTATAAAGAAATATTAAAAAAATCAGGATACTCTCTTAAAAAAGAGTGGATGTTTGATCAAAGTTCATCAAATAAAGATACAAACTCTGAGCCTTCTACATTTGTATGGGTTTTAGAATAAAAATACTCTTTAATTTTAGTTAATTATCAATAATTTTTGTTTACAAGATTTTCATTAAATAATATAAAGCATGGCCTGGTAATTATTGCGAAGGGGCCACACCCGATCCCATTCCGAACTCGGAAGTTAAGTCCTTCAGCGCCGATGGTACTTTGTCTTAAGACACGGAAGAGTAGGACGTTGC
>MDTB01131538.1_pt1 | contig 52028 bp, 57 predicted proteins | sample 811161 | NCBI WGS metagenome assembly MDTB01 (sample SAMN05326650, study PRJNA326480) | marine metagenome | isolation source: seawater | place: Mediterranean Sea | collected 2009
CACTACGTTGATAGGCCGGATGTGGAAGCGCGGCAACGCGTGCAGCTGACCGGTACTAATAGCTCAATTGGCTTGATTTATGCACTGAAAAAAATTTTCTATATATAGTTGTATCATTCAAATACTTGGTAACATCTAGGTATTTAAAAAAATTTACATTGACTGTTCAAATTTTGAACGTTAAAGGTGTTCAAAATTTGAACAATGAAAAAAAACTTAGAACAAGAAAATTTTGAAATTTTAAGAAAAATACAAAACGAACCTGAATTTTCTCAACGTCAATTGGCAGAGTCTCTAGGATTTAGTCTAGGTAAATTAAACTACTGCTTACAAGAGCTAAAAAGAAAAGGGCTTGTAAAAATAGAAAATTTTGGAAGAAAAAAAGAAAAATTAAATTATTTACGCTACATAATAACTCCTAAAGGAATCTCATTAAGGACCAAGTTGACATTAAATTTCATGAAGAGAAAATTTGCAGAGTATGAGGAATTAAAAAAAGAACTTGAACGTAAAAGAGATTAATATGTGGGCAGTTTTGAAATATGACAAAAAATATCTTAATGTTCTTAAATCTGAATTTTTAAAAAAATTAGGAAAAAACTGTAGATTTTATCAACCTAAAATTAAATACGATAAATATTTTAAAAATAAATTAGTTCAAAAAGAATTGTTATTATTAGGAAATTATTTATTTTTATATCATAATAATCTTAAATGTGAGAAGTTTTTAAAAAACTTGAAATATATTAAAGGTCTCAAATATTTTCTCAACGGCCACTCAAGGTCTCAAGTAGAAATAAATCATTTTATTAACTTTTGTAATGAAGCAGAGGATAAAAACGGATACATAAAAAAAAGTTTTATTAATCTAATATCTAACGGATATTACAAATTTAAAACAGGCCCATTTGCAGATAAAATTTTTAAACTTCTAAATTTAAATAGAGAATATATCGAAATCATGCTCGGCAATCTAAAAACTAAAGTAAAATACAAAAATTACATTGTAGAGCCTGTATAAAAAAAAATGTTATTAAAAAAAATTGTAAAAAGTCTTTTTTACAAAGTGCGGAGCTATGGGAAAAAAAATTTTTTGTTTTGATCTTGATAATACAATTTGTATAACTTCAGAAAAAAATTATTTTTCTGCAAAGCCCAAGAAAAAAGTAATTAAGTTTATTAATAAACTTTACGAAAACGGTCATCACATTAAGGTTTATACCTCCAGATTTATGGGCAGAAATAAAGAAAATTATAATAAAGCAAAAAAACAAGGGTTTAAAAAAACTGAATTACAACTTAAGAAATGGGGATTAAAATATGATATTCTTTTGATGGGTAAGCCATCATATGATATTTTTATTGATGATAAAGCTTATGGGTATAATTATAAATGGCTTAATTATTATAAAAAATATGTTAATTAAAATTAACAATCTTTAAAACTGAATGAGTCATCCTAAAAATTATTTTAACAAAGTAAAAGAAATTATTAATCACATTAATCTTGAAAAAATTAGTGAGTTAGCTTCAAAACTAAGTGAAGTTAGAAAAAAAAATGGAAGAATTTTTTTTATTGGAGTAGGAGGAAGCGCAGGAAACTGTTCTCATGCTGTGAATGATTTTAGAAAACTTTGTGAAATAGAGTGCTACTCGCCTTCGGACAATCAATCTGAACTCACTGCTAGAATAAATGATGAAGGATGGGATACTTGTTATTCAGAATGGTTAAAAATTTCAAAATTAAAAACAAATGATTGCTTATTTATAATGTCAGTAGGTGGGGGAGATCTAGAAAAAAAAATCAGTGTTAACATCATTAATTCAATAAAATACGCTCAAAAAGTTGATTGCAAAATATTTGGAATCGTAGGAAAAGAAAATGGTTTCGCTGCAAAATCATCTAAAGATATAATCGTTGTTCCAAATGTAGATGAAAAATTGATCACACCTCTTACTGAAGGATTTCAAGCTATAATTTGGCATTGTTTAGTCTCAGACCCGAAATTACAAACAAAAAAAACAAAATGGTAAAATTAAAAATAAAAGATTTTAATATTAAAATTTTTGCTGACGGGGCAGACGCCCAAGGTATTTATGATTTAAATAAAAAAGATTATGTAAAAGGTTTTACCACAAACCCCTCCTTGATGAAAAAAGCGGGAATCAAAAATTATAAAGCTTTTGCACTTGAGGTTTTGAATAAAATTAAGAATAAGCCAATCTCTTTCGAAATTTTTGCTGATAATTTAGATGAAATGCAAAATCAAGCTGAGGAAATATCAAAATGGGGTGAGAACGTTTATGTCAAGATACCTGTGACAAACACAAAAAAAATTAGCACAAATGAGATAATACAAAATCTCTCTTCTAAAGGTATTAAACTTAATATCACTGCAATATTCACAAACGAGCAACTAAAAGAAACATTAAAAAACATAAATAAAAATACCCCAACAATTTTATCAGTATTTGCCGGAAGGATCGCTGATGCCGGTTATGATGCTGAAGAAGTTTTAAAAGAGTCGGTAAATTTAGCAAAAGGTTATTCCAATTGTGAGATTTTATGGGCAAGCACAAGAGAAATTTATAATATTATCCAAGCTGAACATTGCGGATGTCATATAATCACGGTGCCAAATGGAATTTTAAATAAAATTGAAAATTTAGGCAAAGATTTAAATCAATTTTCATTAGAGACTGTAATTGATTTTTACAGGGACGCTAAAGAAGCTAAATTCAAAATCTCATGAACAAGAGGATTTTTATAACTGGCGGAGCTGGTTACGTAGGTAGCTTGCTTGTCCCATATCTTTTAGAGAAAGGCTACAATGTTACAGTGTATGACATCATGTATTTTACAGATGAATTTCTTCCAAAAAATAACAAAAAGCTTAAAATAGTAAGAGGAGATATAAGAGATAAAAAAAAACTTGAAGAAGAGTCTAGAAAACACGATGTTTTTGTTAACTTAGCTTGCATATCAAACGATACTAGTTTCGCAATTGATGAAAAACTATCTACTAGTATTAATTTAGATGCGTTTAAACCAATGGTTTTAATAGCTAAAAATAATGGAATAAAAAGATTTATTTATGCATCTTCTAGTTCTGTCTACGGAGTTTCTAGCGAAAAAAATGTTAGAGAAGATCACCCATTAGTTCCATTAACTTTATACAACAAATATAAAGCGATGTGTGAACCTATGTTATTTGAGGAAACGAATAACAACTTCGAGGGCGTGGTGTTTAGACCAGCAACAGTTTGTGGTTACGCCCCAAGATTAAGATTAGATCTGTCTGTAAATATTCTTACGAATTTTGCAGTAAACAAAAAATTTATTAAAGTATTCGGTGGAGACCAACTTAGACCAAATTTACACATTTTAGATTATTGTAAAGTTGTTGAATTATTAATAAATGCTGAAACTAGAAAGATAAAAAATGAAACTTTTAATGTTGGATACCAAAACCTATCAATAATGGAGATCGCTGAACTAGTTAAACAAGTAGTACAGAAAAAATTTTCACTTACCAAAGAAATTGATATAATTAAAGAGCCGTCAAATGACAAAAGATCATATCACATAAATTCAGATAAAATAAAAAAAGTATTAAATTTTGTACCAAAAAATTCAATTCAAAATTCAGTAGAAGATCTTTGTAATGCTTTTCGAGAAAAAAAAATTCCATCTTCGTTCGAAAAAGATATTTATTTTAACGTAAATAGACTGAAAAATATTGGAGCGAAATAAATTGAAAAAGGCAATAGTAACAGGTGGCGCCGGTTTTATTGGAAGCCACATGGTAGATTTACTTTTAAAAAAAGGGTTTTCAGTTATAGTCCTTGATAATTTTTCAGGTGGTCATAAAAAAAATATTAAACATCATGTTAATAATAAGAGACTAAAAGTTATTAAATTAGATATTAGAAATTTAAAAACTAACGAAAACTTCTTCAAAAAAATTGATTACGTTTTTCATTTTGCTGGAATTGGTGACATAGTTCCTTCAATAGAAAAACCCTCAGAATATATGGATGTTAATGTTCAAGGAACAGTTAAGGTTCTTGAAGCTTCAAGATTAAATAATGTGAAAAAATTTGTTTATGCAGCCTCGGCTTCTTGCTACGGATTAAATGCAAAAAAAATTAACGAAAAAGAGAAAATTAGATTAGAACACCCTTATGCACTTAGTAAATATTTAGGTGAAATGGCCGTATTGCATTGGAATAAAGTTTACAATCTTCCTATAAACGTAATAAGAATTTTTAATGCTTATGGTCCAAGAGTAAGAACTACAGGTGCATATGGAGCAGTTTTTGGAGTTTTTTTTAAACAAAAATTAAGTAGAAAACCTTTAACAATAGTTGGAGACGGCAAGCAAACGAGAGATTTTGTATTTGTAACTGATGTAGTTGACGCTTTCTTTAAAGCTGCAAAAACAAACTCTGTTGGTGAAATTTTTAATTTAGGTAATGGAAAGCCAATACAAATTAGATATTTAGCTAATCTTATTGGGGGAAAAAAATTTTTTTTACCTAATAGACCTGGAGAACCTAGAAAATCTGAAGCAAATATAAAAAAAATACGATCTAAACTAAACTGGTATCCAAAAGTAAATTTTGATAATGGAGTAAAAATTATGCTTCAGAATATCAATGATTGGAAAAAGGCTCCATTATGGACTAAGAAAAAAATTAAAATAGCTACAAGAAAATGGTTCAAAATCTTAAAATAAAATGAAACTAAAAAAAAACTACACCTATTCAAAAAAAATATTAAGTTTAAAAAAATTAAAAAAAATAGTTAATAAAACAAAACAAAAAATAATTTTGTGTCATGGTAATTTTGATGTGGTCCACCCTGGACACATAAGACATTTAACTTATGCTAAATCAAAAGCAGACATTCTAGTTGTAAGCATTACTGCTGATAGGTATATTAAAAAAGGAACATATAGACCTTTTGTCCCGGAAAATATAAGAGCCACTAGTCTAGCAGCTTTTGAGATGGTTGATTATGTAGTAGTTGATGATAACGAAAAACCTTTAAACCTACTTAAAGAGATAAAGCCAAACTTTTTTGCCAAAGGTTTTGAATATTCCTCTGGTGGGTTACCTCCTGCAACTGAAGAGGAAAAAAATTTAGTAGAAAAATATGGGGGTGAGATGATTTTTACACCTGGGGATATTGTTTATTCTTCCACAAGTCTTCTAAAACTTTCTGAACCTAAAATAGAAAATTATAAAATTTTAGATTTAATGGAAGGAAATAATATTTCTTTTGAAAAACTTTTTAAAGATTTATCTAAATTTAAAAACAAAAAAGTGCATGTAGTTGGTGATTTAATAATTGATACATACACAAATACGACTTTAATCGGAGGACAAACTAAAACACCTACTCCAAGTGTTTTGTTTAATTATCAGCGAAATTTTGTTGGAGGCGCAGGAATAGTGGCAAAACACCTTAAAGCTGCTGGAGCTGATGTACATTTGACTACGGTTTTAGGAAACGATGAATTGAAAGATTTTACTATTAATGAATTAAAAAAAGAAAAAATTACAGTGACGGCAATAATAGACAACACGAGACCAACAGTTAACAAAAACTCTATTATTGCAAATGAGTATAAAATTATAAAAGTGGATAAGGTTGATAATCAACCAATTTCCGAAAAAATTTTAAATAAAATTAAAAAATCTATAACTAGTGTAAAAGCAGACGGAGTAATTCTTAGTGATTTTAGACACGGCATTTTTAATAAAAATAGCATTTACACAATAACAAAATCTATCAAAAACAATGTATTTAAAGTTGCAGATAGCCAGGTAGCAACTAGGTGGGGGAATATAACAGATTTTAAAAATTTTAATTTAATTACGCCTAACGAAAAAGAGATTAGATTTTCACTAGCTGACCAAGACTCAAATATAAGTCAATTAACCAGAAGGCTACAAGAAGTTTCAAATTTTAAGAATTTAATTTTAAAATTAGGATCAAAAGGAGCAGTAGGTGTCTCCAAATCTAGTAGACCAATATCATTTTCAATTCCATCTTTCGTAAATAAATTAGTAGATGCTGTAGGAGCTGGAGATGCGTTGCTTGCATACTCAACACTCTCTTTAATTTCTGGATCTAATCTTTTAGCTTCCACTATTGTGGGATCAATAGCAGCAGCGTGTGAATGTGAAATTGATGGAAATCAAGCTATAGAGGTGAATAAAGTTAAAAATAAAATTTTATCTATAAAAGAAAAATTTAATTATTCTTCTTAGTCATGAAATGCATAATTGTAGGTATGGGAGTACAAGGCATTAAAAGAAGAAAATTTTTAAAAAAAAAAGAATTTGTTTGCTTCGTTGATAAATTTAATAAAAAATCAGAATATAAAACAATTTATGACGTTCCGTTGAACATGTACGAATCAGTTTATCTTTGTGTTCCTGATGATGAAAAATTTAAAATCATTAAATATTGTTTAAAAAACAATAAGCATGTTTTAGTAGAAAAGCCTCTTATATTTAAAGATAAAAAAAAATACTTCGAATTAGATAGACTTATAAAAAAAAATAAAACAATTTGTTACATTGCCTACAATCATAGGTTTGAACCTGGTATTGTAAAGATTAAAGATATTTTAGATAAAGAAAAAAATAAAATTGGAAAAATCTATAGATGCAAAATATGTTATGGCAATGGTACAGCAAGACTAGTAAAAAAAAGTAATTGGAGAGATAAAGGAAAAGGTGTTGTCACTGATATAGGTTCTCATTTAATAGACATGTCTATTTTTTGGTTTGGTGACAGAATAGGTAAAGTAAGAAAATTTCAAATAAATAGACTAGAGAACAGATCTCCTGATCATTGTATGTTTCAAATTAAAATAAATAGAATAATCATTGATTTAGAAGCTACACTTTGTATGTGGAAAAATTCATTTCAATGTGACTTGATTGGGTCAAAAGGCTCTATTCACCTAAATTCATTAACTAAATGGTCTAAAAGTCATTTAATAATAAGAAAACGAAAGTTTCCATCAGGATATCCAAAAGAAAAAAAAATTACTTTTAAAAAAGGTGATCCAACTTGGAGAAAAGAAATTGTATTTTTCAAAAAGCTGATAAAAAAAAAAAAATTAATTTTGACCAAAAAAGATTTATTAATAAACAAAGTCTTCCAAAAAATATAAAATTTCATGGATATTTTAAAAATTGGATTTGTTGGCATAAGCCATCTGAGCATGAACTATATGGCTGCCGCTCTTAAAAAAGGATTTAGCGTTCATGCTTTTGACTATGATAAAAAGCTGATAAAGGAAGTCGAGTCTAAAAAATTGATATATGAAGAACCAAATTTAAATAAAGTTTTTCAGGACTATAAATCTAAAATTCATTTTTCAAGTGATTTTCGATTATTAAGAAAAATGAATATTGTTTATTTATCAAAGGATATTAAGACAGGAAAAAATGGAAATTCAAAATTAAATGAAATAAAAAAATTAATCAAACTTTCTTTAAAATTTTTAAAAAAATCATCAACATTAATTATACTTTCACAAGTTCCTCCAAAGTTTACAAGAAAAATAGATTTTCCAAAATCAAAACTTTATTATCAAGTTGAAACACTCGTTTTTGGACAAGCGTTTAAACGAGCACTTAATCCGGAAAGAATAATTGTTGGATGTACCGATAAGTCAAAAATTATTAGCAAAGATTATCTTTTCTATTTAAAAAAATTCAATTGTCCAATAATAAAAATGAGTTACGAAAGTGCTGAGCTCACTAAAATTTCTATAAATTTATTTCTAGCATCTACTATAACTTCAACAAACGTATTAACTAAAGTTTGTGAGAGAGTTGATGCGAATTGGAACGATATAACCCCTGCACTGAAATTAGACAAAAGAATTGGAAAACATGCTTATTTGAAATCAGGATTAGGAATTTCTGGTGGAAATATTGAAAGAGATATTACATCTATAAAAAAACTTCTTATCAATGAAAAAGATTTTAGATTATGGCCAAATGCAATAGATAAAATATCAACTCAAATGAAATCATGGGTTTGGAACACACTTAAAAAAAATAACCTTTTGATAAGAAAAAATATTATAGGAATTTTAGGTTTAGCATATAAAGTCAATACCAATTCAATTAAAAATTCAGTTTCAATTGAATTATTAAAAAAAAATTAAAAACAAAATTTTTTTTTATGATCCTAAGGCTAAACTTAATTTTAAATTAAAAAATTGCATAGAACTAAAAAAAGTTGAGTTAGTTTGTAAACAATCCAATATTATTATTTTAATGACACCTTGGCCTGAATTTAAATTTCTTAATACTCAGATAAATATTCTTAAAAGAAAAAAAGTAATTATTTTAGATCCTTATAAATTATTAAAAAAAGAACTTTTTTTTAAAAATAAAATTAAATACTTTTCTATTTCTTAAAATGAAATTTAAATTTTTAAATAGCAATTTATCTAAAAGAGTTTTAATCTTAGGATCTAGCGGTATAATCTCATTAAACCTTCAAAATTATCTTACAAAAGAAAAAGTACCCTTTAAAGTTCTTGGTAGGTCAAAAGTTAATTTAACTTTAGATAAAACTATTTATAAACTGAAAAAAATAATTTCAAAAAAAGATTGTGTAATTTTTATATCAGCTGAAGCGCCAGTGAAAAACTTAAAAATGTTATTCAATAATATTGTCATGTCACTTAATTTTTGTAGCGAAGTTTCTTACAATTCTTTAAATCATTTAATATATATTAGTTCAGACGCAGTATACAAAGATATAAAAAAACCCATGACTGAAAAATCTTTAGCAGAGCCAAACTCACTACATGGAATGATGCATAAAATTAGAGAAAATATTTTTAAAAAAACTTTTAAAAAAAAGTTATTGATTTTAAGACCTACTTTAATTTATGGGTTAGAAGATACACATAATGGGTATGGACCTAACCAATTTCTAAAAAAAGTAAAGCACAAGAAAGTAATAAAATTATTTGGAAAAGGAGAAGAGAGAAGAGATCATGTATTTATTGACGATGTAACCAAAATTATTTTTGAATGTATTAAAAAAAAAGGTGTTGGTATTTTAAATATAGCTAGCGGAAAAGTTGTAAGTTTTAGTAATATTGTAAAAATAATTAAAAATGTATTAGGTAAAAAAATAAAAACAAAAAATTTAAAAAGAAATGGCCCAATGCCACATGGTGGTTACAGAGCATTTAATATTGATTTATTAAAAAAAAATTTTAAAAAAATTAAAATTTCATCAATTCAAAAAGGGATTGAAAAGTACTATTTAAAAAATATAAATAACGATAATGAAAAATAAAGATATTTTATATGATAATACACTAGTTAGAAAACCATGGGGTTACGAATATGTTGTCTTTAGAGATAGAAACAATCTGTGTGTAACTCTTTTAAGCATTAATCACAATCAGACAACATCATTACATTGCCATCCTAATAAAAAAAGTGGATTTATTTTATTAAAAGGGAAGGCATTATTTCAATTAGGATTATGGAAAAAAAAATCTGAAGTTCATATTTCACCCTCAAAAAGAATGATATCTAGAGGATTATTTCACTCTATAAAATCAATTTCAAAAGAAGGACTGCTAGCCTTAGAATTTGAGACACCAGTTGATAAAAATGACCTTGTAAGACTAAAAGATTCGTATGGAAGAAAAAATAAATCTTATGAAGGAAAAAAGTTTACTAAAAAACTTGAAACAAATTTTATAAAATTTAAAAAACCCAAAAGTAAGAATAAACAAACTTATAATTTTGGAAAAAGAATTATTTCATTAGAGTTACATAAAGATTTTAAGAAAATTTTAAAAAATAAATCAAAAACAATTTTTGGAATATTAGGTGGCTCAGTTGTTGATAAAAAAGGCAGAAAGGTTTTGTCTTATGGAGATATTGTTAGAACAAATGATATGAGGATTTTTTCAAAAGCATTTAATATTCACAAATCTTTAAGCGTTGTAAGAGTAGTAAAATAATGTATTAATGGAAAAAATATGAAAAAAGGTTTAATTATTTCAGGTAATCTTGCACAGGATCATGAATTTATATATCCATATTATCGTTTACTTGAAGAAAACTTCGAACTCGACGTTTGTTTGCCAGATGGAAAGCCAGTGTTAGGTTTTTTGGGCACAACTTTACCTCCAAATAAAGATCAAATAATAAAGAAAATAAATGAAGTTAGCGTTGATGATTATGACGTTCTTGTTTTGCCCGGTGGCGTGAAAGCGATGGAAAAGATTAGACAAGATATCAAAATAATAGATTTTATCTCCAACTTTAACTCTAAAAACAAAATAATAGCTTGTATATGTAGTGGTGCACAACTTTTAATATCTGCGAAAGTTGTAAAAAATAAAAAAATTGCGGGTTATTACAGCATGAAAGACGACTTAATAAATGCTGGTGCAATTTACACTGATCTACCAGCGGTTATAGATAAAAACATAATTACTACAGCTCATTATAAAGATATGGGTCCTTGGATGAGAGAAGTGATAAAGAGCTTAAAATAATTTATGAAAAATATTAAATTATCAGATTATGTTGCCTCATATTTAGTAAAAAATAAACTTAAATATATTTTTAGTGTGACAGGTGCAGGTTCGATGCATTTTAACGATGCAATAGGAACAAAAAAAGGTTTAAAAGTTATATACACTCATCATGAACAATCTGCATCTATGGCAGCTGAAGGAGTAGCAAGAATTACAGGTAGACCTGGCGTAGTAAATGTTTCAACTGGCCCAGGTGGCACCAATGCCCTTACCGGATTAGCTGGTGCTTGGGTTGACTCAATACCAATGTTGGTAATCTCTGGACAAATAATGAGAAAGGACAGAGGACCGAAGCATGGTTTGAGACAAATGGGTGTTCAAGAAATCGACACTATTAGTGTAGCTAAACCACTTACCAAGTATGCAGCAACAGTTGAAGATCCAAAGTTAATAAAATATCATTTAGATAAAGCTTTATATCATTCTATGACAGGTAAACCTGGGCCGGTTTGGATTGAACTACCATTAGACGTACAATCTTCTTTTATTAACCCAAAAAAATTGAAAAGCTTTAAAGTAAAAAAAGTAAAAAAAAAATTACCAATAAAACAATTTGAAAAAAGTATAAAATTAATTAATACATCAAATAAGCCATTAATCATTTGTGGATATGGAATAAGAAGCTCTAACGCTGTCAGCAATTTAAAGAGACTTATAAAAAAAACTAGAATTCCTTTAAGCCCATCATGGAATACAATTGATGTAATGAATTCTAAATCAGATTACGTTGTTGGAAGAGCAGGATTATTCGGTGATCGAGCGAGTAATTACGCGGTACAAAAAAGTGACTTATTAATTATATTAGGATCGAGACTTTCTACCGCTCAGATAGGCTATATGGACGATCTATATGGAAAAAATGCAAAAAAAATATATGTGGAAATAGACAAAAATGAATTAAGAAAGCCTACAGCTAGAGCTGATTTGCCAATTAAATGTAATGTGAAGGACTATATTGATTATTTATTAAATAGCAAAAAACTTAAGCTGAAAAAGGAAAGCATTTCTAGTTGGAGAACAAGATTAATTAATTTAAAAAATAAATATCCAATCTCTAAGGAGTTAAAAAATAAACATAAAAATTACGCTAATTCTTTTAAATTTGTAGATGACTTATGTAATATTTTAAAAGATGACGAGATAGTTGTGACAGACATGGGAACTAGTTTTACTTGTACTATGCAAGCATTTCAGGCAAAAAATAATCAGCGTCTTTGGACATCAAGTGGACTTGCGTCAATGGGTTATGGATTACCCGCAACTATTGGGGCGTGCATAGCTAAAGAATCAAAAAAAAGATGTGTTTGTATTTCAGGTGATGGAGGTATGCTTTTTAATCTTCAAGAACTACAAACAGTTATACATCATAATTTACCAATGAAGATATTTTTGATTGATAACGAAGCATATCTTACTCAGAAATTAATGATGGCTAAAAACTTTAAGAGATTTGCTGGGGCTCATCCAGCTAGTGGTGTAAGTTGTCCAGACTTTATAAAAGTAGCAAAATCTTTCGGCTTTAAGTGCGATCTAATTAACAACGACTTTAGCATGCCACAAAAGCTAAAAAAAATTATGTCAGATAATAAACCACATTTCTGTGTAATAAAGATTCATCCTATGCAACCTCTTACACCAAGGGTTTTGATGAGAATGAGAAGTGATGGATCTTTTGAAAGAACTGGAATTGAGAGTGTTTCTCCTTTTTTACCAGAAAAAGAACATTTAAAAAATCTGAAGTATTTAGATTAAATTTAATGAACATATTGGTTACTGGTGCCTCTGGTTTAGTGGGAAGAGATTTAATTAAAAAATTATCTAAAGAGAAAATAAATATTATCGCGATTTATAATACAAACTCTAAAATTAAAAAAAAATTTAACTCAAAAAGAATATCTTGGATTAAGCATGATTTAAAAAATAAGATTAAGATAGATACTAAAATTGATTATATAATTCATTGCGCTGTTACTCATCATTTTTCTAAAAATAAGAGAAAAAAAAAATTTCAAATATCAAATATTTTGTCTGTTAAAAATTTAATAATTTTAGCTAAGAAAAACAAAATTAAATTATTTATTAATTTATCTACAGTTTCAATTTATGGAAAAGTAAAAACTAAATATCTGACGGAGAAGTATTTGCCACAAAAAAAAATTTCTCTACTTGGAAAAACAAAAAAAATGGCAGAGGATTTATTAATTAGATCAAAATTACGATATATAAATATAAGGTTACCAGGTGTTCTATGTTCAAATATGAATAAATCGAGTCCAATTTGGCTTCAAAAATTAATTTTAAATATAAGACAAAAGAAAAAAATTAATGTTTATGACTCGGAAACTTTTTTTAATAACTTAATTGATGTTCATGAAATTGCTAAATTGATTCTTCATTTGATATACAAAAAAAAATTTTCCAAAGGGACTTATAATTTTGCAGCCACTAAACCAGCCAAGATTTTTGAGATAATAAATTTTTTAAAGAAATTATTTAATTCTAATAGTAAAATAGTAAGCAGAACTTCAGGGAACTCATTTATAATCGGAGTAGAAAAATTAATTAAGGAATTGAATTTTCTTCCAAATAATACAATGGTGATTCTAAAAAGATATTTAAAAAATGAAAAGATTCAAGCTACTAGGTAAATATTCTAAATCACAAAAATTTAGGAAGGTTAATACAAAAAAAAGAAATATTTTTCATAAAATCATTGCATCTAAAAGAGGACAAGCTTTTTTTGATGGAAAAAGGTCATTTGGCTATGGAGGATTTAAATACGATGGAAGATGGGTTCCAGTTGCGAAGAAAATTATTCAAAAATTTAAGCTTAAAAACAATTCTAAAATCTTACAGATTAATTGTGAAAAGGGTTACTTATTACATGATCTCAAATTATTAAATAATACATTCAATATACATGGAGTCGAAACTTCTGAATACGCTAAAGCAAAGGCACATAATAAAGTAAGAAAAAAAATTAAGATCTGCAAAGATTATACAAACCTTAAATTTGAAAATAACTATTTTGATTTTGTAATTTGCTTGGGTGCTGTTTCCTATCATGGCTTAAAAGACGCAATTCAATTAATTAGAGAAATTAAAAGAGTTTCCAAAAGTAAAAGTTTTATTAACTTTGCGTCATTTAAAACTTCTAAAGATTATTGGTTAATTAGAGATTGGACAGTATTAGGAAACTGTATTTTGCACGAAAGAGAATGGAAAAAACTTATGAAACATCTTGATTACAAAGGTGCATATGACTTTATAAATGTTAATTCATTAAATTTGAGAAGAGTATAAAATGAGAAAAAATTTATTATTTATAATTTGTGACGCGTTAACGCAAAAAAATATTGATTTTATAATTGCTAATAAAAAAACTTTTCCAGGCTTTAATAAAATTTTGAACAATTCTGAAATTTACAATAACTTTTTTTTCTTGCGCACCCGTAACTGAAATGGTTTTACCCTCAATTTTTAGCGGAAGTTACCCACTGGATAACGGAGGCTATGAAAATGGTATGAAAAATAAAAAAAATAATTTTTTCGATATTTTAATTAAAAATAATTATGATTTAAAAATATTTTCAGCATCTAGCTGGTTATCAAATATTTACAATTATACAAATAATGAAAATATTATAGAAAATTTATTTAGTGTCGAAAATGCATGGCAATCATTTCAAAAAGCTTACCTTTCTCACATTAAAAAAGATCTGAGTGAAAACACAATCGATGAAGACTACGTGAAACAAGTATTCACAAAACATTTTAAATTTTTTATAAATACGATTCAACATGATCAAAGTTTTTTTACAAAACATATTCTGAAGATAAATCATAAAAATATTGGAACTATAGTAAGAAATATCGAGATAAATCTCGAAATTTTTAATAATCATCCGAAAAAATATCTGTTTGAAAACTTAGAAAAAATGTTAAGCAAAAATTTTGCCGAGTTCTTTTTTAAATCAAATTTAAATTTAAAAATTTACAAAAAATTTAATAAGTTTTTTTGGAATAAAAAAAAAAGTGTTATCCCTAACATTTTTTTTTCAAAATTTAACTTAGAGATTAGATCACCATCACAGAAATACAATGCTAATGTTTTTTTTGATAGAGCTTTATCTTTTTTAAAAAATAATTCAATCAAACCTAAAGCTGTAATTATTCATTTTTTTGATATACATGATCGAAATTTTTCATCTCATCCTATCATAAAAAAATTCAACTCAAGTAACATACACAACTTCAACGTATTAAAAAAAAATTTTAAAGATGATAGAAAGTTTTTAAGTCTTTTATATGTTGATAAGTTGCTGACTAAATTTTTTGAAAAATTGGAAATAAATAAAGAATTAGTAATAGCTTTGACTAGCGACCACGGAACAACTTTTAGAGGCGATGAGTCTAGCTTGAATTCTACTTCTTTAGCTGGCTCATTTCACGATGATTATATCAATATTCCTTTTGCAATTTTTAAAAATGAAAAAAAAAAATTGATCAATAAATTAGGCTCATCTGTAAATATTCTTCCTATAATTTTAGAAAAACTTGAAATTAAAAATATAAAATTTGAAAGTAAAAATTATTCAAAAAATTTGCATGAAAATGACTATATAATACTTGAACATTGCCACAGAGGACCTTGCTCTAGAAATCTTAAAAAAAAAATTATCTATCATTGTGTAAGAACAAATAAATTTAAGTACATTCATAAATTTAATATACATCCAAAAGATCCATCAAATAATATTAAGGAAGTTTTTATTAATTTATATAAAGATAATTTAGAAAAGTTTAATTTAATAAATGATCATAATTATTATCAGAATATTAACACAATGAAGCAAATAGTAAAAAAAAGAATAGAACATATTTTTCAAGAATGAAAATTAAAATAAATATAGTTGATGCAGGTTCAAGATATGGAATTCATCCAAATTTTGAAGAACTTAGAGAGATTGCAGACTTTCATCTATTTGAAGTAGATAAAGAAGAGTGTTTGAGATTAAAGAAAAAATATAAATCATATAAAAATATAAAAGTTTACAATCAAGGACTGTTTTCTAAAAAAACTAAAATGAATTTTAATATTAGAAAACATAATGCACTAAATTCAATTTATGAAACTAACAACCTTTTTTTAAAAAAAAATAAATACAAAAAAAATGAATTTGAAAAAAAAAAATCAATTAAAGTAAAATTAGACACCTTAGATAATTTTTTTAACAAAAAAATTCATTTTTTAAAACTGGATGTCGAAGGAGCAGAATTAGATGTCTTGAAAGGTTCAGAAAAAAATTTAAAAAATAATTGCGTTGGTATAAGATCAGAGGTCACATTTTCACCTGTTTACAAAAACGCTCCTCTATTTTCAGAAATAAACGATTATTTAGTAAAAAGAGACTTTGAATTGATTAACTTTGATTATGACGGCAAAGGATCAAAATTTGGAAAATATTCTAACACAAATAAGTTTGGTCAACTTATTACCACAGATGCAGTTTGGGTAAAGAAAATTTTAAAATATAATGAGAAAAAAATAGAAAAATTATTTTTAATATCTACATTTCTATTTTTAAATAATTGCCCAGATTTAGCAATTGAAAATTTATTAATTTTCGTCAAAAAAAATAAAACTTCCTTAAAAAAATATTCAAGATATCCAATCGTAAAATTTTTGAGAAAAAAAATTCTTTTGTTATTTAAAGATTTTTTAAATACCCCTCATTTTAAAGATATTGATATCTTTAATGACTATAAAAAATTGTTTGGTGAAAACTTTCCCAGATTACATAATTTTTATCAAAAAAAAATTTAAATAATACCTAAAATGAGCATTCATTTATCAACACTGAACTTTCTTTTGGCCATCAATAAAAAAAGAAAAATAAGTGGAAAATTTTTAAGTATAGGAAAACAGACAGTTTATATTCAAGTTTCAAAGGTATTCAAAACTTTAAAAAAATATAACCTTAACATTGATGAAATTAAAAAAAGAAATTTTAAAGTAGATATCAATACAAGAAATAAAAACGACCTCAATATGGAGGATGAGTCATTGATAAATACTTTTGCTAAAACTGACTATAATTCTCTAGATAAATCATTTTATGAGAATGCTAATGAAATTTTTGATTTAAATTCATCTAAGTTGTCAAAAAAGTTAATTAATAGTTATGACTTTATATATGATGGAGGGACCCTAGATAATGTCTTTTCACCAGCTAGTGCAATTGTGAGTTTTTCTAAAATGTTGAAAGAAAATGGAAGAATACTTCACTCAAATATGGGAAGTGCGTGGCCGGGTGCTTATTGTTCATTTTCTTGCGAATGGTTTTACAGTTTTTATTCAAATAATAACTTTAAAAATGTTCAAGTTTATTTACTTGTCCCAAAAGATGGTAAGTGGCCCAATCCTAATTATTTTGTCTATTTATTTAATCCTTATTTTATAAGAAAAAAAAATTACGATCCATTTATAGCGACTAAAAATTTAAATATAAGCGGCTCTACAATTATATGTTTTGCCGAGAAAGGCAAATCAAGCAGTAATAATAATTTGCCTATTCAATCACATTATATTGAAAAAAAAGATATTGATTGGAGAAAAAAAAATAAGATTTATAAAAATAAAAAGATCGATAAATTAAAACTTAAGAAAATATCTTTCAAAAAAAGACCTTTTTTATCAGATCATTATAAATTTCTTGGAATTTTAGAATAGGATTGAGAATTAAATTCTAGCAATTATTATTTGAATGAAAATAAAATATAAAGGTCTTTGGTTTGTGGGCTTAGCTGGAGTCGGAAAAACCTACGCAAGTAATTATTTTATTAAAAAAATTAAAAATAGCATTAAAGTTGATGGCGACGAAGTAAGAAAATATATTAGTTTTGATTTAGGATATGGAATTGAAGATAGGAAAAAACAAATTCAAAGAGTTCTAGGCATAGGTATAATTTGTATAAAATCAAAAAAAATTCCAATATTATCAACTGTATTCATGAATAACGAAACTATTTTTAAAGCCAAAAAAAACAAAATCAAAATTATTAAAATTGAAAGAGATATGAATTATTTAAAAAAAATTAGAAAGATATATAAAAGTGGAAAAAATGTTGTCTCTAAAGATATTTATTACCCAAATATGAAAGTGGATAAAGTACTTAACGAGGGAAATTCTAAGTTTATTTTGGATTTAAAAAAAATTTTATGAACATAAAATTCAATTATTTAGACAGAGGATTAATAGATTTTGCGAATTTAGAAGGTAAGCTACTTTTACCAAACATGAATTTTTGTAATCAGAGAGTTTTTTATCAAAAAATAGATAAGTTAGAACTTGGAATTCCGATGTTGCTAAATGCAAATGATAATAGATTTTATAAAAAAAATTTTTTTAAGTTAAGTGAAAACTTAATTCAAAAAAAAATTTTTTTAACAAAAAATAGGAATTATATTCCACTTAAAAACTATTTAAAAAAAGGAAATGAATACTGCGAGCCTATTAATGTAAAAAAAAAATTTTTTAAAAAATTTCAATTTATATTAAGATATAATCAAAGTTTAATAAATTATATAAAGAAATTAAAAAGAAAAAAATTGAAAATTTGTTCTTTTCAAACAAGAAATATTCCTCATCTCGGACATGAGGAAATAATTAAATATATTTTGAACTTTTGTGATCATGTGGTGATAAATCCAATAATTGGATTAAGAAAAAGTGGAGACATTAACAATTTTTTTTTAAATAAATCTTTTAAATTTTTGATTAAAAAAAAATTTAAAAATAAGGTGAGTTTCTTTCCATTAATTAGTAATATGTTTTATGCAGGTCCTAGAGAAGCATTGCATCATTTGGTCGTTAGACAAAATCTAGGTTTTGACTATTTTTCAATTGGAAGAGATCACGCAGGTGCTTTTGGCCAGTATAAGCCTTTAAGTGCAGTAAATTTATGTAAAAAATTATCCAAAAATTTTAAAATTAAGACAATTTATCATTCAGGCGCTTATTATTGTGAAAAATGTAAAAAAATTATAATAAGCAACACTCATCTAAAACATAAAAAATATTTCAAAAATATTTCTGGTAGTGAGTTTAGAAAACAATTACAAAAAAAGAAAATATATAAGTATGCAGATCCAAATCTTCAAAGATATCTATTTAATTTTAAAAGAAGTTTTTTTATACAATGACAAAAATTCTAGCTACTATTGGACCTGAGTCTGACAAGATTAAAGATCTTTCATTCATCTTGAAAAAAACTGATTTTGTTCGATTAAACGGAAGCCACAATACAATTATTTGGCACAAAAAAACCGTTGAAAATTTATCAAAAATAAAAAAAGAAATTAATATCTTATTAGACTTACCTGGGATTAAGCCAAGAACAAATAATGCAAAAGATATCTTTATTTCAAAAAATCAAGAAATTAGCTTTTATTATGGAAATTTTAAAAAAAAAGATAAAAAAATTATGTCTATTCAATTGACTAACAAAATTCCCGAAACAAAATCAAAAAATAAATTTTTTACTATTTCAGACGGGAGATATAAGTTCAAAATTTTAAAAGCTAATAAAAATATGCTGCTAGCAAGTTCTGTTAACTCATTCAATTTAAAACCAAAACAAGGATTAAATATACCTTTTTCAATTTTTGATGAAAGAAAACAATACGAAATATATGTAAATTTCTTAAAGAAGTATTTAAGAAAGATTAAGAATATTTCCTCTATAGGTTTAAGCTATATTCAATCAGAAAATATTATAAAAAAAATAAAAAAAAAATTTCCCAACTTACTCGTCGTTTCAAAAATAGAAAACTATAAAGGACTTCAAAACATAAAAAAAATTTGTGAGTTTTCAGATGGAATTATGATTGACAGAGGAGATCTTTCAGCTGAAATTGGAGAAGATAAGTTATATGATGGAGTAATAAATATTATAGATAATTCAAAAGTCTTTAACATTCCCGTTATATTAGCAACTGAAAACCTCACAAGCATGTTAAAAAATCCATCACCTAGTAAAAGTGAAATTTTTTCCATAGATTATTTGCAAGCTTTAAAAATTGATAGAGTAATGCTTAGTGAAGAAACTGCTATATCTAAAAATTGGAAAATAATAATAAACTGGTTATCAAAGCATTTAGAAAAGAGAAAAAAGTCACAGATTAAAAAAGTTGAGTTTTCAAAGACACAGAATTTTTGGGAAATATTTAATAATATTAAAAATTTACGTACAGTTTTATTTACAAAAAAAGGTTATGCAATAAGTAAAATTTTAGAAAATAAAGAAATAAAAGAATTAATCGTTTTTACTGATAATCAAAAGCTCCATAAACTTAATATGATCCGGGGTAATCTAAAATCTTATTTGATAAATAAATTTAATAATAAGAAATTATCTGAATTTATTTTCAAAACTATTAAAAAAAATAAAAAAACTATTTTTAAAGATATTAATGATCCTGTAACATTAATTTATATTAGTAATCCAAAAAAAAAATCAAGAGCTAATACGCTTCAATTTGTTTTTAAAGAAGACTTTCAATAATAAAAATTATTTACCTATAATCTTATTAAAATTACAATGAAGAAAATAGTAAAAAACTTAGCTTTTTTAATATTATTACCATTTTATATATTTTTACTTTTAATTAAAAAATGTTTCTCTATTAATTTTTATACTTACGATTGCTCAAGATACGGTGATTGTGTTGCAGCTCCAGAAATTTTTATAAAAAAGTTCAAAAAAGTTTACAAAAATCATTTTACTATAATTTTTTTGAAATATAAAAATGAACCTTCTAATAAATTTGTTGTAGAGAAATACTGTGAATTATTAAGGTTGAATAAAATAAAAGTTATAAGATACAATCTTTTTATATCAGCTCTTGATTTTTGTAATCAATTTACCTTTAAAAAAAAGTTTTCAGTTCAACTAGGAGTTAATAGAAAATTTTTTGGAATTTATAAAAGTAAACCCATATTTAAGTTAACTAATGAAGAAATTGAAAAAGGCTTTAAATTATTAAAAAAATTTAATATTAAAAAAAGTTCAAAATGGATATGTGTGCATAACAGAGATAAAAGTTTTTTAGAAAATTTTCATAGTTATCAAAATTGGAAGTACCATGATTATAGAGATTTTTCAGCTAATGATTTTGAGTTAGCTATTAAATTATTTATTAAAAAAGGTTTTTTTGTTTTTCGTATTGGGAAGGGGAGCAACCATCAACTCAAAATTTCAAAAAAAAAATGAAAAAGTAATAGATCTTACAAGGCATAATTTACGAACCGACTTTCTTGAAGTTTTCTTAATAAACAATTGTTCATTTTATCTCGGAACTTCAAGTGGGCCAGTAAAAGCAGCTAGGATGTTGAGAAAAAAGATTTTTCTTATAAACGTTTGTCCTCTAGAAAGTGTATTCGTAGAAGATTGGAATTTTCCAGTTATTTTTAAAAAAGCTTTCTACTTGAAGAAAAAAAGATATTTAACAATAAAAGAAATTTTAAAAGAAGATATTCATAATTGTTTTAGGACCGATATACTCAAATCAAAAAAAATTAAATTAATCAGTAATTCCAAAAAAGAAATTTTAGAATATTCAAAAGAAATATTTAAATATCTAAAATTTGGCAGGTTTATTTATAACAAAGCGTATTTAGCAAAAAGAAAAAAATTTAATAATTTAATTATTCAAAAAAGATATTTAAAAAAAATGAAATATAAAAATCCGATTGGACAAAATTTTTTTAAATCTGTTTCTCTCCATTAAATTAAAACTGCTTAAAAATAATCAATACATTCAAATTATAATTTATTCTGTATGTTTATAAAAAATTTAAAAAAAATTAGCAGCCAAAGTAGTAAAAATTCAATAATTATTTTGTCTTTACTGATAATAATATCAATGGTTATCGAAACGCTAAGTATTGGTCTTATCATACCAGCAATAGCCTTCATTACCGAAGATGATTTTTTTGAAAAATACTATTTTATAGTTAATTTTCTATCAAATTTTTCTATTATTTCTTTTGAAACTACATCAACTTCATTAAGTGCCAAAAAAATAAATTTTATTATTTCTAGCCTTACAATTATTTTGTTTGTTTATTTCTTAAAAGCGGTAATTCTTTCACTAATAAATCTTTTTCAAATACGATTTACTAAATTATTAGAGTTAAACATATCAGTCAAACTTTTTAATATTTATCTTTCACAACCTTACACGTTTTTTCTTAATAGAAATACTTCTGTGCTGTTGAGAAATATTGATGAATGCAACACGGCAGCTAATGCTATTCAATCTCTAATTATCTTAGTAACTGAAATATTTGTCCTAATAGGAATTAGTATTTTATTATTTATTTTTACTACATTTAGTTCATTGTTTGTTGTGGTCTTTTTTTTACTTGCAATAGTAATTTTTTATTATTCTACTAAAGGGTACCTCTTGAAATGGGGTAAAGACAGACATCAACTAGTTTATTTTATAATAAAACAACTACAACAAGGATTTCAGGGTATAAAAGATGTTAAAATTTTAGGGAGACAGAGCTTCTTCCTTAAAGAGTTTAAACTAAATAAAAGATTTTATTATTCAAAATTATTCAAAAGTGAGTTTATTAAATCGCTTCCTAAGTTATGGCTTGAATTTTTAATAATTTCAGCTCTCATAAGTTTGATTTTAATACTATTAATAAAAAATGAGGATCTTAACAGTATATCATTTTCTATAGGTGTAATAGCAGCTACTGCTTTTAGAATTTTACCTTCGGTAAATCGAATAATTAACTCTTTGCAAAGTCTTAAAAACGATTTTTCAGCTATTGAAAACATTAATAAAGAGTTGGAATTACCAATAAAAAATAATCTAGATAGTTCAAATAAATTTAACTACATAGACAACAGGATAGTTTTAAAGAATGTAAATTTCACTTATCCCAACGAGACAAAAACTTCGCTCAAAGGGGTAAATTTAACAATAAATAAAGGTGAAACTATTGGGATAATAGGAGAAAGTGGATCAGGTAAAAGCACCTTACTTGATATTATACTTGGATTGTTGCCAACAAAAAGTGAAAACATTTCTATATTTGGAAATAATCTAAAAGATTCATCTGAGTCTTGGCAAAGAGAAATAGGTTATGTTCCACAAAATATCTATTTAATTGATGACACTATTGAAAAGAATATAGCATTAGGAATAGAAGTAAGTAAAATTAATCAGGAAAATCTCTTTAATTCTATTCAACAATCTCAATTAAAAAACTTTATTCAGAAACTAGAAAATGGACTTAAGACAGTCGTTGGAGAAAGAGGATCAAGAATTTCGGGAGGGGAAAAACAAAGAATAGGAATTGCAAGAGCTCTTTATAGAAACCCTTCAGTTTTAGTTCTTGATGAAGCAACAAGTTCACTAGATTTAAATAATGAAGCAGAAATAACTAAAACAATAAGTAATTTAAAGGGAAAAAAAACAATAATCATAGTTTCCCATCGAATAAGTACTGTAAGAAATTGCGACAAAATTTTTAGAATGGAAAATGGAATACTTATACTAGAAAAAAAAACTACCAATGAAAAAAATTAATCTATCAATAGCTCAAGACATTAAAGAAATAAAATTTATCCAAAAAAAAATAAAGAAAAAAATTACATGGTTACCATTGAATTTGGAAACATTGCTTTATTTAGACTTAAATAAATATGACTATATAAATTTATCTAAGTATTTTAATAATAATTTGCATCGAGAAGGACTAATTTTTTCATCTAAATTAACTAACAAATTAGATAAAAAACCTTTAAATGATAGCAGCTTACATAACAGGTACAAAGGCATAATTAGAAAATATTTCAATAGTATATTTTTTATTATCGAGGCAATTATAAAAATCAAAAAAAAATATAAAATAAATACAATATTTGTTTCAGGATGGAATACCTATAACCCAAAATCTATTAATGAAAATTATATCGTTTCAAAAATTGTTTATGAACTTTTTAGTAAAAAAATAAATATTAAAATCATATCGAAAATTAAAAATAACTTTAATAAATCTATTTATGAATATTCTATTAAATTTAGAAGAGATAATAAGAAAAAAATATTTATTCCAGATTTAGGTTATAATGTTAATAGAATAATATACTCTAAAATATTTAATAAAAAAATAAATATTTATACACTAGAAACTAAAAATAAAATAAATTTTAAAAATTACTTCTTAAAAATCTTTGGCATAAAATTTTTACAATTTCATAAATTTATTAAAAAAAAACAACATTATTTAAAATTTGAAAACATCACTTTCAAATATAAAAGTTTTGATCTTACTTCTCTAATTAATTTTAGAACTCAACAGATTAACTCTTTCTTACAAGATCTTAAGGAAAAAAATTTAGCAATAAAAAAACTTTTTATAAATTTTCGTCCTAATTTAATTATTTTTTATAATTTAAGAGGAGTAAATTATTGCATTTCAGAGTTAACAAAAAAATATAAATTAAATTCAATTATCTTAAGTCATGGCACATTAACAAAAGGAAGAAATAAGTTTGAAAAAATGTATCAAAAAATAATTGCAGATGAATTGATAAACAAATTTGTTAAATTTGTTGGGATTCAAACAAAAATTTTTCTTTCGAGTTTAAGCACTATTAAAGCCAAAAATAAAAAATTCAGTTTAGGAAATATTCTTTTGACTCAATCTAAAAATAAAAAAAAAATGTTTTTTTTATATGCTGTCACGCAAAGAGATTTTGTTAATATGCAATTTTATGGAATAGAAACCTTTTATGAATTCTTTGAAAATCTCAAATTATTTAATAAATTAGCAAAAGATGAAAACATAAAATTTTTAATAAAATTACACCCTAATATACAAAATTTAAAAAAAATACTTCAGGTAAAATTTAAAAATTTGATGTTTTCAAATAAATCTCTTGATCGATTATTTGAAAAAACATCTGCAACGATTAGTTTTTCTTCTACTTCAATAGAGGACTCTCTTTGTTCTAATATTCCAGTTATTTTATTTGATAGGTGGAACAGGTATAATCATGATTTTAAAAAGGGTAATCACAAAGAAAAAAGTAAACCAATAACTTATATTAACAAAGTTTCTTTACTTAAAGAAAATTTAAGAAATTATCCGTTTGAAAAAAAGTTGAATTTCAATCAATATATTTACAACTCTCATTATAAACAAAATATAAATAAATTATTTCAATTAATTTAAAAGGTATTAAAATCAAATTTTTTGGTGTATCAGAAAAGCATTCATGTTTAATAACAAAGTAATTTTAATCACTGGAGGAACAGGTTCTTTTGGAAAGAATTTAATTATTAAAATCTTAAAAAATTATAGACCGGAAAAAATTATTATTTACAGTCGTGATGAACAGAAACAATTTGAATTAGAAGATAAATTAAAAAAATTTAAAAAAAAATTAAGGTTTTTTATCGGTGATGTAAGAGATTTTACAAGATTAAAATTTGCAATGGAGAATGTAAATATTGTTGTACATGCAGCTGCTTTAAAAATAGTTCCCACAGCTGAGTACAATCCTTTTGAAGTTATTAAAACAAATATTTTTGGAGCTCAAAACGTGATCGATGCTGCCTTAGAGCATAATGTCGAAAAAGTAATTGCTCTTAGTACTGACAAAGCATCATCACCAATAAATCTTTATGGAGCAACAAAATTAACTTCTGATAAATTATTCATCGCGGCAAATAATTACAAAGGAAAAAAATCCTCAAAATTTTCTGTTGTAAGGTATGGAAATGTGACAAACAGCAGAGGTTCAGTAATTCCATTCTTTTTAAAAAAATCAAAAACTGGTGAAATTCCAATCACTGACATTAATATGACAAGGTTTAATATATCTTTAGAGGAAAGTGTGAATTTTGTAATTAAAAGCTTAAGTAAAATGATAGGTGGTGAAATTTTTGTTCCTAAGATTCCGTCTTATAGGCTTATTGATTTAGCAAAAGCAATTGCCCCAAAAGCAAAAATTAAAATAATTGGTATAAGACCTGGTGAAAAGCTTCACGAGGAAATGATATCTTTATCCGAGTCAATAAATACTTTGGAATACAAAGATCATTTTATAGTAACTCCTAATTCCGAGTACATATCGTGGAGTAAAGACCAATATAAAAAAAAATATGGTGGAAAAGTCTGCAAATATAATTTTTCTTATAATAGTTTAGAAAACGGAAAATTTCTTTCAGTCCAAGAGTTAAGAAATATTATATCAAAATTAAAAAACTAAAATGGAAAAGCTTTTATCGGCTCATCAGCCAGTATATTTACCCTGGCTTGGTTTTTTTCACAAAATTATAGTTTCTGATTTATTTGTGATTTTTGATGATGTGCCATACTCAAAAAAAATGTGGTATAATAGAAATTATATTGGCGGCCCAAACAATAAAATTTTATTATCAGTACCAGTAAAGTTTAAAACATCAGAGCAAACTAAACATAAAGATATTTTAATTGATAATTCTAAAAATTGGCAAGACGATCACTGGAAATCCATAAGTCTATCTTACTCAAGCTTTAAATATTTTGATAATTATAAGAATGAACTGGAAAAAATTTATAATACAAAGTGGATAAAATTGATCGATTTAAATCTGTCAATCATGTCCCTAATTTTGAAATATTTAAAGATACAAACTAAAATTGTAAGAGCAAGCTGTTATAATTTTAAAAAAAAAAATCTGAACTAATTTTAGAAATGTGTAAGGAGCTAAAATTTAAAAACTATCTGTTTGGTGAATTAGGAGAAAACTATTGCGACAAAGGACAGTTTTTGAAAAATCAAATCACTCCTTTTTTTCAAAAATATAATCATCCAATTTATGATTTAAATAAAAAAAGAAAATTTGAAAAAAATCTGTGTATTTTAGATTTAATATTTAGTCATGGGAGTGAAAGTTTAAATATTATAACCAAGGATAATTACGTAAAAAAAGATTATTTTGATAACTATAAAAATTAAAAATTTATGAAAAAAACATATATAATTGGTGAAATTGGCATTAATCATAACGGGAAATTAATTAATTGCTTAAAATTAATTAAGACTGCATCAAAATGTGGTGTAGATGCAGTAAAATTTCAAAATTGGATAGCTGAAGATTTTATTTCAGACAAAAACCAAATTTTTAAGTATCAGAGTCGAGGAAAAAAAATAAAAGAGACATTTTATAATCTCTGTAAAAGAACAGAACTTAAAAAGAAATGGCTCAAGACACTTAATTCATACTGTAAAAAGAATAACGTAGATTTTCTATCAACTCCTACTTCGAACAAGGGAGTGGATGAATTAAAAAAATTAAAAGTTAAATACATGAAAAATGGTTCCGACTATTTAACTAATATTGATTTAATAAAATACATGGCAAAAAATTTTAAAAATATAATTTTATCAACAGGAATGTCTTATGAAGAAGATATTGATATAGCGATAAAGTCAATTAAATCACTAAAAAAAAATAATAATATCATACTTCTCCACTGTACAAGTATTTACCCAACAAAAAAAGAAAGCACTAATTTAAATAGAATGCTTGCTATCAAACAGAAATTTAATACCCAGATAGGTTTTTCTGATCATACGATAGGATGGGAGTCAGCTGTGCAAGCAGTTTCTATGGGTGCAAGTTTTTTAGAAAAACATATTACACTTGACCATAAAATGTCCGGTCCAGATCATTGGTTTAGTTTAAATCCAAAAGAATTAAAAAACTATGTAGATAAGGTTAGAGATGCAGAAAAAGCACTTGGATCAAATAAAATTATACCTGACAAATATGAAATGAAAAATTTAAAAGAACAAAGACTTAGCGTTATTATTGATTGTGATGTTAAAAAAGGTCAAAGATTAAAAAAAGATTATATTAAATTTAAAAAGCCAGGCACTGGTATTAGTCCTAACAAAATTGAAAAATTTTTAGGTAAAAAATTAAAACAAGATGTAAAAAAAAACTCGGTTCTATTAGAGAAATACTTTAAATGAAAATTTTAGTTACAGGTGCTGCTGGTTTTCTAGGATCAAAAGTTTTTAATAATTTAGCTAAAGAAGGTTACAATGTCTATGGAATTGATAATTTAAGAAGAGGAAAATTATCAAATTTAGAGACCAAAAAAAATTTTTTTAAAATAGATTTAGAAAATCATAAAAAAGTAAAAAATTTTTTAAAAAATAAAGGACCTTTTGAAACGATAATTCACTTAGCTACTATTATTAATGAAATTTTGGAAAAAGAAATACTTCAACAAGATATAAAAACTAATCTTTTTTCAACAATAAATTTATTAGAGCAAGGCTATAAAAGAGGACTTAAAAAATTTATTTACGGATCATCAATAGCGGTTTACGGGAAAATTGACAAAAAAGAAATAAGCGAAAATGATTCAAAAAATCCAATTACTTCTTATGGGATAAGTAAATTAATGACAGAAAAATATATACAGTATTTAGTGAAAAATCGCTTAAAAAAAGTTCAATATATTATTTTAAGATATTCAAATCTTTATGGTCCAAAACAATCAGATCTTGGAGAAGTTGGAGTTATAAGAAATTTCATCAAAGATTATTTTGACAAAAATATAATCACAAAACATGGAAATGGAAAACAAATAAGGGATTTCTTATATGTTGATGATGCCGCAGAAGCTACAATCAAATCGATATTTTATAAAAAAAACTCAATTTTCAATTTGACTTATGGTTCTAGCAAAAGTGTAAATTACATTATTGATATTCTTAAATCGATATTAAAAAAAAATATTAAACTTAAAAAGAAAAAATTTCACTCTGGGGAATATCATTATTTCAGAGCATCAAGTAATTTGATCAAATCTAAATTAAAATGGCATCCAAAAACAAATTTAAAAAAAGGAATAGAGACTACAATTATCGAATATTTGAATGAAAAATATTCAAAATAAATATTATAATAAATTACTCAAGAAGTTCAGATCTGGGCCTAAAATTGTAGGATGGGGAAGTAAAAAATCTCAAGAAACAAGATTTAACTCTTTAATAAATAACATTGATATTTCAAAAAAAAATTCAATGCTTGATGTGGGTTGCGGCAAAGGTGATATGTTAAACTTTATTAGAAATAAAAAAATAAAAACAATAAAATATAGCGGATTAGACCTTAACAAAAATTTCATAAATATTGCTAAAAAAAAATATAAAAGAAATAAATTTTATTATGGTGATTTTTTAAAACTTGATATTAAGAAATACGATATAATTTTTATTTCTGGCTTATTAAACTTAAAAGTCAATAATCATGAAAATTTTTTAAAAAGAATACTTAAAAAAGGGATTCTAAAAAGTAAAAAAAAATTTATATTTAATATTATGAGCTCTTATTCTCCTTTTAAAGAAAAAAAATTTTATTATTCTGACCCCTTAGTTCTATCTAACTTTCTAAAAACAATTACCTCACAGTTTATTGTTGATCATACTTACTTTAAACATGATTTTACAGTGATAATTCATAAGTGAAAAAAATTATTTTTAGAGTCGTTTGTAGCGAAAAAAGTGGAATCGGACATCTCATGAGGTCTATCTGGCTAGCCAAGATCTTAAAAAAAAAAAATAAGATTATTTTTTTTATTAATAACGATACATTAGCAAAAAAAATGCTAAGGAAATTTAGAATAGCTTTTAGAATAACAACAACAAACTTTCCATTAAAGATTTTAGAGGCAAAATTGATCAAAACTTTTAGACCAAATTTATTAATCTGTGACTCGCCCATCATTAGTGATAATTGGTTTAAATACTTTTATTATCAAAATATAAAAACATTAGAAATATGTAATTCTCAAAGAAATTCAAAATTTAGTCAATATAAGTTATGGCCAGAAGTTTATCCGAAAGGACTAAACCAAAAAAAAACAGATTCGGATTTAATTACTCACTTATCTCGCCTGCTTATAGGTTTGGCTCTAAAAAAAAAACAAGAAAAAAAATTAGTAATATATTGGTCACTTTTGGAGGATGTGATCATTTACGGTTAACAGAAAAAATAATCAAATTTTTAAATTCAATAAAAAAAAAACTTTTTATAAAAATTGTCATTGGCAAATTTTATAAAAACGCTGAAAGTATCAAAAAAATTTCTAAAAAATCAATTCACAAGATTTTATTATTAAATACACCAAGTAGTTTATACAGATTTTATAAAAATACAGATTTAGTAATAAATGGTGGCGGAACAACTGCATTAGAAGTTAATAGTTTAAGAATAAATTCGTTAATATTTGCCATTTGGAAATCCCAGGAAAAACTTACGAAAAAAATATCTCAAGGTAAAAATTATATAATTTGTCACAATAAATCAAAAAGATATATTAATATAGAAATAAATAAAATGCTTCAAAAGACTTTTAATAGAAATACAAATATTAAGATTAAAAAAAAAGTTGACGGAAAAGGTTGTTTAAGAACAGCTGAATGGATAAAAACAATAATTAAGTAATAAAATTAAAATGATAAAAAATCTAATAATTGCTGCACATCCGGATGACGAAGTAATAGGATGTGGAGGAACAATAGCAAAACTGATCAATGAAGGTCAAAAGATTTTTATATTGTTTATGGCTGAAGGCGTTACAGCAAGATTTGAAAAAAATCAAATTGAATCGTCTAAAGCCAAAAAAGATATTTTAATACGTGAAAAAAACGCAATCAGTGCAAACAAAGTTTTAGGTGTAAAAAAACAACATATAATTTTTTCTAAAAATACTTGTTGTAGAATGGATACCGTTCCATTAATTGATCATACAAAACTTATTGAAAAATATATACAAAAGTTCAAGCCTAATCGTATATTTACACATAGTCCACTGGATTTAAATGTTGATCACAGATTAACTTTTCAAGCAGTGATGACCGCAACAAGACCTAAAAAATCTAATATTTTTTTAAATGAAATACTTTGTTTTGAAATACTATCCAGCTCAAATTATAATTTAACAGATCCCTTTAAACCAAATACTTTTATTAATATTTCAAAATTTTTAAATAAAAAGAATTTAGCTTTATTAAAATATAAAAAAGAAGTTTCTAAAGACAGTGGTAGAGATAAAAAAAAAATAACTACACTTGCTTCTTATAGGGGCGCTCAATGTGGAGCTGATTTCGCCGAAGCTTTTGTTCAAATTAAAAAATATTTAAAATAGTTTTAATTTTAACCGTCAATGATTTGGGATAAATTATATAATCAAAAAAAACATATGTCAGTTTGGCCTTGGACTTCAGTTATTTCACTTGTCAATCAATTTTTAAAAAAAAATAAAAAGACTATTAAAGTTTTGGAGGTTGGATGTGGCGTTGGAGCTAATATACCCTTTTTCAACAATAGGAATTTTGATTATTATGGTTTTGATGTAAGCAAAGTTGCAATAAATTATTTAAAAAAAAAAATTTCCTAAATTAAAAAATAATCTATTTGTTTTAGATATAGAAAAAAAAGATATACCCGTAAAAAATTTTGATCTAGTGATAGATAGAGGTTGCTTAATTCACGTAAAGAAAAAAAACAATTTATCAGTTTTAGATAGAATTTTTGATGCTACAAAGAAAAATTCACTAATTGTTTTTACAGATTTAATCTCAAAAAAAACAAAAATTGATAAAAACTATGATTTTTTTAAAATAGATAACTTTTACTCAAAAAAAAGGATCAAAAGTACATTTAAAAAAAAGAAAATTCTTTATTGTAGTGAGGAGATAAAAAAAATAAGTATTCCCAAGTTAACCAAAGTAGTTCATTGGAATTTGGTTATAAAAAAAATTTGAAAAAACTTATGCTTGATTTTTCGAGATTAAAAAAACACGAGATAATTAATTTTGACCCTACTTTAAAGTTAAAGTTTGATGATCTAAAAATTAAAAATTTTAAGAGAGAATTAAATTTTTTTTGCTTTATTGAAGCTATATTCTTTTTTTTTCTTGAACTTAATTTTAAAGATACAAGAAAAAGAATAGCTGATAAATATTTTTATATTTATTGTAAAAAAATTGACCCAATAATAGCTATTGGAAATGAAATTGATGGTAGGATTTTAAAATTTAAAAAATTTTTTCCAAAAAAACTATCTATATGTTTTCAAATGTCAATTTATAGAAAAGAGCATGAATCTTTAACAACGAACAGACTTAAAAATCTTAATTGTGACTATTTTTTTACTTACGATAAATGGCATACCAATTATTTTAATTTTATTAGGTCCAAGTTCGTTGAGTCAGGATCTGTTAAAGCAAATTTTAAGAAGAGAAATGAGGAAGAAAAAAAATATGAAATTTTGTACATTTCTCAATATAGAGAAAAAAGTTATTTAGACCCAATTAGTTATTATTATCAAAGTAGTTCATTAATGGCAGTAAATAATTATTGGGTATTTAATAAGATTGCCCAATTATGTGAATCAAAAAAAAAAAAACTCTGCATAGCTTTAACTTCAAATAGAATAGAAAAAAAAAATAAAATCCAATTTGAAAATGAATTAAAGTTTTTTAAAGATATAAATGAGAAATTTTATTATGAAAAAATTGATAATTTTCAATTAGCAAATAAATCTAAACTTATTATCAGTACTGACTCTACTTTAGGGGTAGAGCTATTTTTTTTGGGTTATAAAGTTTTATTTATTAATCCGTTCGGTTTTTTGGGCAAAACACATATTTTTGAAGGAAAATCAGAGGAAGGAGCTTTTTGGATTAATAACCAAAGTTTAAAAAACTTTGGAGAAAAAGTAGAAAAACTAATAAAATTATCAAACGATGAATATAAAAATATTATTACTCAAGAAAAATTTGAAATTAATTACGATTATAACAATTCTAAACTAATTAAAATTATAAAAGATTATAAATATAAACAAAATATTTAATTAAATGAAAAATAAGAAGACCTTAGTAATAATTGGCGGCGGTATTTCTGGATGTGTGGCTGCTTTTTTAGCTGTAAAAAAAAATTATGATGTTCATCTAATTGAAAAGGATGACAAATTAGGTGGAGTTTTAAAAGATGTATCTCAAAATGATGATAATTATTTTAGATCTTGTCAGTATATTAATCCTGAAGCAAGATGGTATAAAGAAATTCCTTTTAAAGAGCTAAATTTACAAGAGTTTTTGCATGAAAAAGGAACTTACACTGATATATTTGATGAAATTTCTTTGGAAAGAAATATTGCTGGACCATCGACTAGTGAAACATTTAATTGTGAAATAAAAACTTCAGATAAAATTCATGATTTAAGTTTTGTTGAAAGAATTAAATTTTATCCCAAAAAAATTCAGAATAAAATTAGAAAATGGTTTATGTCATTTAGTATAGACATAAATGAATTATCTGGTAAGTCAGCCATTCCCTTTGCTGTAGGAAGAATTTTTTTTAGAGGGGATATTAAAAAAATTAAGATGTTAAAAGAAAAATCAAAAAAACTTGATGACTTACTTGGTTTAAAAAGAGATGAAATGAATCTAAGAAATATTAACGCTTCTCTTCCTAATAATGGATATGATGAGTTTTTTCTTAAATTTAAGAGTATTCTTCTTCAGAATAAAGTAAAAATTAATCTGTCCACCATAGCAAAACCAATTTGGGATCAAAAAAATTTAAAACTTCTTATTAAAGGTAAAGAAATAAAGCCAGATAAAGTAATTTGGACTGGAAACCCCACAGGTTTAATAAAAAGTTTTGGTTACCCATTACTAGAGTCCTTACACATAAAATCTAAAGATATTTTTATTGAACTGAATGATAAAGTTAAAGAAAATATATATATACAAATTTATTCTTCAGAGATTCCAATAAGCAGAATTTTTTTATACAACCTGAAAAATAAAGGTAAAATGACTATCGAAACACTTACATCTGAAATTAACAAAAATGATATTATTGAATTTACAAAAAAAATTATGAAATCATTCAATTATAATTATAAAATTAAAGAGGATACACTTATAAGTAACGATCAAAAAAAATATATTTTAATTTCAAAAAAAGATGATCAATTAATAAGGAAATTTATTCATGAAACCGAAGGAAGTAATCTCATACACGGTAATTGGCTTGAGCATGGAAGAGATCAAAAAATAGATTTTCTAATTAAGAACTTAAATTAATGAAATTATAATGAAAACTGTTGCAATCATTCCTATTAAATCAAGATCAACCCGCGTAAAAGGTAAAAATTTTAAAAAAATTTTTGGAAAACCTCTTTATACTTTTTTATTAGATAAAATAAAAAAATGTAAATTTGAAGAAATATATGTTGATACAGATAGCAATGAGATTAAGAAATATTGTATAAAAAACAGTATTAAAATTATCAATCGATTACCAAAATTAGCTAAAGATAATGCGAATGGAAATGATCTTTTAAACTATCACTACAAAATTATTAAGGCTGATTTATACTTTCAACTTTTTATCACATCTCCATTAATCACAATAAAAACAATAAATGATTGTATTAAAAAATTAAAAAAAAGTAAAAAACACGATTCTATAGTGACTTCAAGAAGAATTTTCACATGGTACTGGTTTAATAATAAGCCGATAAATTATAATCCAACTAAATTACCAAGAAGCCAGGACGCTAAACCAGTAATTGTTGAAACTACTGCTTTGTATGGAATAAAATCTGAGGTATTAAAAAAAAGAAAATGTAGAATAGGATATAATCCTTTTTTTTATGATGTAAGTGAAAAAGAAGCAGTAGACTTAGATAATGAAATTGATTTTTTATATTTAAAGAGCCTTTTAAAAAAGCAGAAATGAAAAAAAAAATTATTTTGATAATTCAAGCTAGATTAACTTCATCAAGATTTCCATCAAAAGTTCTAAAAAAAATAAATAATAAACCTCTAATTTTTTTTTTAAATGAGCGACTTAGAAAATGTAAAAATGTAGATAAGATAGTTTTTGCAATACCTAACAATAATAAAAACTCAAGATTAAAAAAATATTTAAAAAGAAAAAATATTAATTTTTTTTCTGGATCTGAAAATAATGTTCTTGAAAGATATTATTTTGCAAGTAAAAAATTTAACGCAAAAACAATTATTCGAATTACCGCTGATTGTCCTTTGGCAGATTATAATCTTATAGATCGATTTATAAAAATTTTTAACAAAAGTAAGGTAGATTATTTGAGTAATAATTTAAATTACAGCTTCCCTCATGGATTAGACGTTGAAGTTTTTTCTTACAAATCACTAGAAAAAAGTTATTTAAATGCAAAGACAGTTTATGAAAAAGAACACGTCACTCCATATATAAGAAAAAATAATAGTTTTAAAAAGGTAAACCTTTTTTTGAATAAAGACTATCATCAAATAAGATTAACTGTCGATTATAAAAAAGATTTAATCGTTATAAAAAATATATTAAAAGAAATAAAAAACATTAATAAATTTGGCTTACAAGAAATAATTGAACTATATGAAAAAAAAAAAGAAATTTTTTTTCCAAATAGTATTTTTAATAAAAAATTTGTAAAAGATTTTGCAAAAGAAAAAAAAAATTGGATAAGTAAATATTACTCTAAAAGTTTTGAAACTTTATTAAAGATATGAAAATAATTGTTCTAGGTGGATCTGGTTTTATTGGCCTTCATGTTGCCAATGCTTTAATGAAAGCAAATCATACAGTAAAAATTTTTGATATTAGAAAAAATAAAAAAATTCATAGAAATATAAATTTTTATAAAGGCAACATAAATAAAAAAAAGAAACTAATGCTTGCAATGAAAAACTCCGATATTGTTTTTAATTTTGCTGCATTAGCGGATATAGATGTTGCAAGAAATAAACCTTTGGAAACTGTTTATTCAAATATCGCTGGAACTATTAATATTTTAGAGGCTTGCAAAAAACTTAAGATTAAAAAAATAATTCATGCGAGCTCAATTTACGCTAACAGTAAAGAGGGTGGATATTACGCAATAAGTAAGCGATCAGCGGAAGATTACATAGAGGAATTTTGTAAATTAAATAAATTGAATTTCACTATTTTAAGGTTTGGATCTATTTATGGAAAAGATGCTGATAAAAACAATGGTATTCAAAGAATTTTAAATCACCTAGTTAAAAAAAAAGCGTTAGTTTATAGAGGGCAAAGACAAGCATCTAGAAAGTATATAAACGTAGAAGATGCTGCTATTTGTTGTGTAAAAACTATAAATAGAAAATTTAATAATAAATATTTGAATATAACTGGAAAGAAAACAATAAAAATGATTGATTTGTTAAATAAATTATCAAAAGACTTCAAAGTAAAAAGAAAAATTAAATTTTTAAACGAAAAAAACACTAGTCACTACAATGTTACTCCAACACCTTATAAAATAAAAAAAAGCTCAAATTTATATATTGCTAAAGAAAAAAATTTTTACTCAGGTATAAGAGAACTAATTAGTTTAGAAAAAGGAAAAATTTAGATGATAATTGCATTAATGATAGGACGTAAGGGCAGCTCTGGTTATCCAAATAAAAATTTAATAAAAATTTTCGGCAAACATTTATGCGAGTATCCTTTAATGGCTGTGAAAAAAACTAAAATGATTTCAAAAATATTTATCTCAACAGATTGTCCTAAAATTAGGAAAATTACAAAAAAATATAATCCAATATTTATTGAAAGACCCAAATATTTAGCAACAAATTCTGCTTTAGGAGAGGAAGTATTTAGAGATGCGTATTATAAGATCAAGAAGAATTTAAATGGTAAAAAAATTAGCTTAGTCGTTTTACTAATGGCTAACGCAGGAACTATAAATTCTAGCTTAATAAAAAAAGGGATTAATATCCTAAAAAAAAATAAAAAGCATGACTCAGCTGTAACGACATCAGTTTATAATATGTGGAGTCCTATCAGAGCAAGATCTTTAAAAAATGGATGTCTTGTTCCTTTCGTTCCTTTTAAATTTATGGGAGGAACAAAAATTAATTGTGACCGAGATGCACAGGGAGAAATTCATTACGCAGATATGTCTGCATCAATAGTAAGACCTAAATGTTTAGAAAATTTAGATGAAGGTTTGCTCCCCCAAAAGTGGATGGGTAAAAAAATTGCCCCAATAAGAAATGATGCTGGATTTGATATTGATTTTGAGTGGCAACTACCGCAATTAAAGTATTGGATTAAAAAAAATGGATCAAATTAAAACATATAAAAAAAAAGACAGTTTTGTAAAATTAGAAAACAAAAAAAATTTTGAAATAAACTCTTTAAACAAAACAATTATTACAGCACTAAATAAAGAAAATATTATTAATTCATTAAATAATGATGAAAAAGATATTATTAAAAGTCTAAAAAAAGATTTTTTAAATGACTCCAAGGAAAATGATCCTAAGATTTTTAAGCTAAAAGAAAATACAATTGCAGAAATAAATACTTTTTCAGAAAGTAAAGATATAATTAAATATTTAATTCATAGATATAAATACGAGATATTTCCTGTGATTAAAAAAATCAGTGATTATCCTCCATTAGTACAAATTGAACCTTCATCTATATGTAATTTCAGATGCGTATTTTGTTTTGAAACAGATAAAACCTTTACCGATAAAAAAAGCGGACATATGGGAACAATGAAACTTGAATTATTTAAAAAGATAATTGATGAAATCGAAGGTAAAGTACAATTTGTGACTTTGGCTTCTAGAGGAGAGCCTTTAGTTAGTAAAGAAATTAATGAAATGATTAAATACACATCGGGAAAGTTTTTAAATTTAAAAATTAATACCAACGCCTCATTATTAACGGAAGAAAAAATTCATGCAATATTATCTAGTAACGTTAAAACAATGGTTTTTTCGGCGGATGCCGCTGACTCAGAATTATATAAAAAGTTAAGAGTAAATGGAAGTTTGGAAAAAACTATTGCCAACATAAAAAAATTTAAAGAAATTCATAATAAGCATTATGCGAATAACAAGATCATCACTAGAGTATCTGGTGTAAAATTTAGCAAGGAACAAAATTTTGAAGAAATGAAAAAACTCTGGGGAGATCTGGTCAATCAGGTAGCTTTCGTAGACTATAATCCTTGGGAAAATAGTTATGAAAAAAAACCTAATGGGTTATCTACCCCATGCTCAGATTTATGGAGAAGGATGTTTATATGGTGGGATGGAAAAATAAATCCTTGTGATGTGGATTATAAGTCTAAACTCTCGGTAGGGAATGTCTTAAATAAAAAAATTGATAATTTATGGAATTCTGATTTTTATAACAATCTTAGAAAAAAACATTTAGAAAATAAAAGACAATCAATATCTCCTTGTAATGCTTGCACCGTAATTTAATAGTGAAAACCTTTAATTTAGTTAAAAGATCAAAGCCATTGCTTAGCAGCAGGCACAAATATTTAAGACTCGACAAGAATGAGAGGGTATCTAATTTTTCTAAAAACTTTATTAACTTATTTAAAAAGAAGTTAAATTCAGAAAGTTTAAATACTTATCCTGAAATTTTTGAATTTTATAAATTATTATCTAAAAATCATAAGTTAAAAAAAAATCAATTTTTAGGTACGACAGGTATAGATACAGGATTAAAAAATAGCATTGAGATATTTGGGCACAAAAAAATAATTATTTTAGATCCAACTTTTGCAATGATAAATGTTTATTGTAAAATTTTGGGAAAAAAAGTTATAAAAATTGGTTACGATAAAAATTTAAATTTGCAATTTAAAAAATTAGAAAAAAATGTTAACAAGCAAGTTTCATTAATTATATTATCTAATCCTAACAGTCCTACTGGAACTATTCTAGATTTAAAAAATATAAAAAAAATTTTAGTTAAAGCAGCAAAATATAATATTAATGTCGTAATTGATGAAGCCTATTATGGATTCAGTGCTGTAACAGCTGAACCTTTAATAAAGAGATATAAGAACCTAATTATTCTACGAACTTTTTCTAAAGCCTACGGATTAGCAGGATTAAGAGTTGGTTATATCATTTCAAGTTCTAAAAATATAAAATTATACAATAATATAAAACCAATGTATGAAGTGAATTCATTGGGAATTTTAGCAGCAAACATTTTGCTTAATAATGAATCAATCAAAAAAAAATATTTAAAGGAGGTTCAGGAAGGAAAAAAAATTTTACTAAATTTTTTTTTAAAAAAAAATATTTATTTTTTAAAATCGGAAGGTAATTTCATTCTATTTAAATTAAAAAAAAATAAAAATAAATATTTTAGTTTATTTAAACAAAATAAAATTATGATTGTTGAAAAATTAAATCATAAAAATTTATCCGGGTTGTCAAGAATTACACTTGCACCTAAGAAAGAAATTTTAAAATTTATAAATATTTTGAAAAATTATTGATGAAAAATTTTAATAAAGCTTACAAGAGTTCAGAAATTCTAAAATATTATGCTAACAATAGAAACAAATGGTCAGATTTTTATAAATCAGAAAGAAAAGTAATAAGTCAATTAAGAATTAAAAAAAACTCGACTATTCTTGATATTGGAAGCGCTTGCGGTGGATTAGGCGCTGTCTTAAAAAAACGTTTCAAAGTAAGAAATTACACTGGTGTAGAAATTAACAAACAAGCTTTTGAGTATGCGAAAATAATTAATAAAAAATTTAAATTTTTTAATACAGACCTTTTAAATTATCAAAAAAATGAAAAAAAACACTCAGAGTTTGATTTTGTTTTTTCATTAGGGTGTATTGATTGGAATTTTGAAACTGACAAAATGTTAAAAAAGGCATGGAAACATGTAAAAAAAAAAGGGTTTTTAATTATAACATTAAGATTAACTGACATACCTAAATTTAAAAAATCTTATCAATATATTAATTTTTCTAAAAAACTAAGAGGTGAAAAGGCTTGTTATCAAATTTTATATTTTAGAAAGCTACTTAAAAAACTTGAAAACTTTAATATTTCAAAAATTACATATAATGGATATTGGGGAAAAGCCAATCCAACTGTAATTACGAGCCATAAAAAAATTTTCTTTATAGCACTGGGTTTAAAAAAAAATATAACAAAAAAAAAATATTTATAATTTTAAAAAGTTAGAAAAGATTATTCTTTTATAAAATAATGACTAAAGAATCTATCTTTAAAAAACAAAAAAAAATTTTGCTCTTTGTTAATTACTATGTAAGATCAATGAAAAATAAAATCAATGTAGCAAATAGTTCTGTTTGCTACTTTCACAATTATGGTGATTATATAAGCTCTTCATATCTAAAGCTTAAGTTTTTAGGAAAAAGATATTATGGTAAGTTTTTTTTTAATTTTCTAAAAAATTTATACTCAATTATTAATACACAAAACTATGTGTGCATAAAAAGTAAAAAACAAAAAAAATATAAATATTTATTTATTTCTCATGTTTCAAGAGGAGATTTTCAAAAAAATGGCTCTTATAAAGATAATTATTTTAGTTTAAATTCAAAAGATTATAAGAATACTCTTTTTTTTTTAAATTCAATAGATGGGTATTCACCAAAAAGTGTACAGGATAATTTAATTATTTTTAAAAGGAAAAGCAAAAATGTCTCAATTGTCTATCTTTTAAAATATTTTTTAAAATTCATAATTGATAATAAGTTTTCGTTACAAAAATTATTTCATTATTTTAATTTTTTAACTGAATTTTCAAATAAGATATTCCCCTATTTATATGAAACTGTTCTAAAAAATAAATTTAAAAAAATTATAATGTTTTATGAAGCTCAACCTTATCAAAATAATTTTATTAATGAACTTAATAAAAAGAAAATCAGAACAGAAATAATTGGATATTACCACACTGCACTTTTACCACTTCATACAAGTTTAGTTTACAGACAAGGCGCACCAAACAAACTTTTTATTTCTGGACAAATTCAGAAAAGATACTGTGAAAAAAACCTAGGATGGCCAAAAAATCGTATTTTTAATATAGATTCCTTTAGATATTCGAAAAAAAAAAATTTAGTACCTAGCAATACAATTTTTTTACCTTACGAAATATCTAGATCTAAAATAATTTTACAAAAACTCGATTTTTTTTTTAAAAAAGCAAAAAATAAATCATTACCTTTTTTTAATATAAGAAATCATCCAGCAGCAAAAAGCTCAAAAAAACATCTTAAATTGATGCGATATATAAAAAAAATTATTAGTGATAATAAAGAAAAATTTGACAAAAATTCAAAAAAAAAAACAATTTTTATTGGATCAACGACATCAATTAGTTTAGCTTTAGAAGAAAAAAAAGAAGTTATCCATATTTGTGAAGACCCTATATTTGATTCATTCAATCAAGGAATCTGGAAAAATATTGTAGTTACCAAGTTAGATAAATTTATCTTTAAATATAGACTAAAAAAAAATACACATATTCTAAAATTAAACAAAGATAATAACAATAAAGTTAAAAAATATCTTAAAATTAATGTACAAAAGAATATAAGGAAAAAGTGAAAAATAAAAAAAATAAAAAAAATAAAAAAAAAGTTTACGTAGGGTTATCAGCTGATATTCTCCACGAGGGACACATAAATATTTTAAAAAAAGCAAAGTCTTTAGGATTTGTCATTGTTGGATTGCTTACGGATGAAGCAATTACAACTTATAAAAAATTACCCCATTTGACTTTTCGTCAAAGAGAAATAGTTTTAAAGAATATTAAGATGGTTGATAAAGTTGTGCAGCAGAATACTTTAGATTATAGGCCAAATTTACTTAAATATAGGCCAGACTTTGTTGTGCATGGTGATGACTGGAAGAATGGCATACAAAAAGAAACTCGAAAACAGGTTATTAAAACATTAAAAAAGTGGTCAGCAAAACTAGTTGAGGTTCCATACACAAAAAATATTTCTTCTTCTTTAATAAAAGAAAAAATAATGAGCACAGGCACCACACCTGAAGTGAGACAACTCAAATTTAAAAGATTGATTAATGTAAAAAAGATTGTGAGAATTTTGGAGGCGCACAGCCCATTAAGTGCAATGATAGTTGAAAATACAAGCTTAATCAAAAAAAATAAGTTTTATGAGTTTGATGGGATGTGGTCATCAAGCTTAACAGACTCTGCTTTAAGAGGAAAACCTGATAACGAGTCTGTTGATATTTCTGCAAGAATGAATACTTTAACCGAAATTCTATCTGTTACTACCAAGCCAATTATATTTGATGCTGATACAGGCGGTAGAAATGAACATTTGCCCTATACTGTAAAATCATTAGAAAGAGCTGGCATTTCAGCAATAATAATAGAGGATAAAATAGGATTAAAAAAAAATTCATTGTTTGAAAACCAATCTAACGCAAAACAAGATAGCATAAATAATTTTTGCAAAAAAATTAAAGTAGCTGTAAACGCAAAAATATCCGATGATTTTATGGTGATTGCTAGAATTGAAAGTTTTATATTAGGTAAAAATTTAAAAGATGCTTTAAAAAGAGCAGAGTCATATTCTAAAGCAGGTGCCGATGCTGTACTAATCCATAGTAAAGAAAAAAAGCCAAACCAAATAATCCAATTTTCAAAAAAATTTTCTAATAGTAAATTTAAAAAGCCAATAGTTGCAGTTCCTTCTACTTACTCATCAACTTATGAAAAAACTTTACAAAACTCAGGAGTCAATGTGATAATTTACGCAAATCACTTGCTAAGAGCCTCATATCCATCCATGATGAAAGTAGCTAAAAGTATACTTGAACATGAAAGATCGAAAGAAGCAGAAAAAGATATAATTCCAATTAAAAAGATTATTTCATTAATTAAATAAACTATGAATCAAAAAGAGTTGAATAATTATAAAAAAAATGGATACATAATTTTAAAAAATTTTTTTCCAAAGAAAAAAATTGAAAGAACAAGGCTCGAAATAGTCAAATTATCAAAAAAAAAACAAAACAATCATTTTTATTTCGAGACATTGGGTAAAAGCAAAAAGAAAGTTCTTAGAAGAATTGAGAGGATCAGTCAGAATTCTAAACTAATGAAAAATTTATTAAGTGAAGAAAGACTTAAAATTGTATTAAAAAAATTGACAGGTTTAAAAAGTTTTCTATTTAAAGATAAATTAAATTTTAAATTTCCTGGCGCAGGAGGCTTTGATCCTCATATTGACGGTCATTTTTTATGGAAAAATCAAAAAAACATGAATAAAAAAGGATGGTCAGTATATGGAAAAAATTTTATAAATGTTGTTATTCCTCTAGAGAAATCGACAATCAGAAATGGTTGTATTTATTTAGCAAAAAAAAAATATACCGATTTAATTTTAGGAAATAACTGGGATGAGATCTCTTCTAAACTAATTAAATTTACCCCAAAAATAAAGTCAAAATATCTTAAAAATATGAGGTTTGAACCAATGGTGATGGAGCAAGGAGATGCAATGTTTTTTGATTGGAAAGTTATTCATTATTCAAAAAAAAACTTGAGCAACAAATCACGTATGATTTTTTATGCTACATACATAAATTCTACTAAATCTAAAACTCAAGTAATTAAAAAGTACTACACTGATAAATTAAAAAGTAAAAACGATATAAAAAATAAATCTTTAATTTAAGTTCAGAAAAAATGATAAACGTAAATAACTTAATTAGATTTTTTGCAAATAATAAAATTAATTTTTTTACTGGAGTACCGGACAGTATCTTAAAAAATTTCTCTTTAAAAATTGATAACTTTGCACCAAAGAAGCATATTATTGCAACAAATGAAGGTAGTGCAATCGCCGTTGGAGCGGGGTATTATTTGTCTAAAAAAAAATTACCTTTAGTTTATTTACAAAATTCAGGCTTAGGTAATGCAATTAATCCGCTCATTTCATTAGTTCATCAAAATGTTTATTCCATACCCATGGTTCTTATGATTGGCTGGAGAGGAGCACCTGGCACAAAAGATGAAGTTCAACATTTAGAAAAAGGAAGAATAACAAAAGATCTTCTAAATTTAATGAATATAAAGAATATTGAAGTGAGCAATGAAAATGACTTAAAAAAACTAAAAAAACTTATTCAATATTCAAAAAAAAATTGCTCACCAGTTGCATTCTTAATAAGAAAAAAAGTAATTTTAAATGCTAAAAAAAAAGAAAAATTAAGAGAAAAAAGTATCTATCCAAATGGTTTAAAAAGAGCTTATGTTTTGGAAAAAATTTTAAAAAGCATAAACAAAAAAACTGATTTAATTTCTACTACAGGCTTTACTTCTAGAGAGACTCATCAAATTAGGATTAATAAAAACTTAAAAAAAGGAAAAGACTTTTATATGGTGGGAGCAATGGGTCACTCATCAATGGTTGCGTTGGGAAATTCTCTATTTAAAAAAAAAGTATCTATTTGTCTTGATGGTGATGGTGCTGCCTTAATGCATTTAGGAGCACTTGCAGTTATGGGTAATTTTGGAAAAAAAAATTTAAAATATATTTTGTTCAACAACAGTTCACATGAGTCTGTTGGAGGACAAAAAACTATTGCTTCAAAAATTGATTTTCAAAAATTAGCATCAGCTTTCAATTTTAAAAGATATTATAACTCATCTTCTCAAAAAGATTTTGAAAAAAAACTGAATAAATTTCTTAAAATAAGTGGCCCAAGTTTCTTTGAGATTAAAATTCAAAACCGAAGTATGGAAAACTTATCTAGACCAAAAAATTTAAAAAAAATTAAAAAAATATTTCAAAATGAATAAATATAACTTTCAAGACCTTAAAGATTTAAAAAAATTTATTGGGCAAAAAAATTTTAAAAAAATTTTTTTAATTACTGGAAGAAACTCTTTTAATAAATCTGGAGCAAAAAATATTATAGAACCAATCTTGAAATCTAAAATTGTTAATATTTATTTTAAAAAATCTAATTACCCTGAGCTAGAAGAATTAAAGCAGATTTTAAATAAGATTAACCAATTTAATCCTGATTTAATTTTAGCAATTGGAGGAGGAGCGGTAATTGACTATGCTAAAATAGCTAGGTTAAATATAGATAATTCTGATTTAAAAAAAAAAATTATAACACCTTATAAATTAGATAATTTAAAGAAAAAATTTAAATTAGCAGCTGTGCCTACGACAGCTGGTTCAGGAGCGGAGGTAACTGAAAATGCAGTAATTTATATCAAAGATAAAAAATACTCAGTTGAAGGAAGGGCAGTCAAACCAGACTATTTTTTTTTAATTCCAAAGTTTATTCTAAATTCATCAAAAATTATAAAATCCTCAGCAGGATTCGATGCTATTTCACAGGCAATAGAATCTTTAATATCAAATAGATCTACAAAACAAAGTGTTATTTATGCTAAACAATCCTTAGAATTATCACTGAATAACTATCAAAGTTTCGTTAATAAACCAAATTATGACAATACAACAAAAATGAGTGTTGCAGCAAACTTGTCTGGAAAAGCTATTAGTATTTCAAAAACAACTGCTCCACATGCACTTTCTTATCCTTTTACTGCTCATTTTGGAATTCCTCATGGCCACGCCGTTTCGCTGACTTTAAATGAATTTTTGAAGTTTAACTATGAAAATTTAACAAATTCTATTTCGAGTTTTGATTTAAAGGAGAGATATAAGATAATTTTTAACTTAGCAAATGTTAACAATATAAGTGATTTGGATTTACTATTGAATAAAATTAAAATTAATACTGGGTTAGAAAATAATTTTAAAAAATTGGGTGTATCAATAACTGATGATTATAGAAAAATTTTATCTGGGGTAAATATTCAGAGATTAAAAAATAACCCAATTAAATTAGAAATAAACGATATTAAAAAGATACTTCTAAACAAATGAAAATAAGAAAATTAGATAAGAGAAAAGGTATTTTATTTTGGATAACTGGTCTTTCAGGATCAGGAAAAACCTCTATTGCAAAAAAAATAAAAAAAGATATTTCAAAAAAATATGGACCTTCAATTGTAATTAGTGGAGATAATTTAAGAAAAATATTTGTATTAGACAAATATGATTATTATTCAAGGTTACTTAATATGAAAAAGTTTTTAGACTTTGCAAAATTTATTACTGACCAAAAAATTAATCTGATTTTTGCTGTCGTGGGTTTGATTGAAAAGCCAAAGAATTCTGCTAGAAAAAAAATATCTAACTTTATTGAGATTTATTTAAAATCGGACATAAAAAAGATAATTAAAAAAGGAAAAAAAAAATTGTACAAACAAAAAAAAAACAACATTGTAGGAATAAATATTAATCCTGAATTTCCAAAAAAAGCTGATATTGTTTTAATTAATGATTATAAAAAATCCATAGAAATTCTTTCGAAAGTTTTACTGAATAAAATTCATAAAAAAATTAAATTATAGATTAATGAAAATTATTGTGTTGCTTGCAGCAATGACTCGAGGGGGAATTGACCTATTGCAAAGTTTGCTAGATAAACATTCACAAATTTCTCAATTCCCCGGAAAATTTTATATTGATGAATTTTTAAAAAAAATAAAGGATGAAAACGATAATTTAAAAATTGTTAAGCACTTCATAGATGATCATAAGGAATATTTTGACTCAAAATTAAATGTTGTAGAGAGACATAATTGTTTAGGAAAAAATAGAAATGAATTTTATTTGATCAATAAAGACAAATTTATTAAAAAATTTATTGAATTATCAAGAAATAAAAAGTTAATCAAAAGAGATATAATAATTAATTTACACCTTTCTTATTCATATGCTTCTGGAGAAGATTTGTCGAAAAAGAAACTTATTATATTACAAGTTCATCATTTATTTAGAATAAATAGCATAGCTGATTTAGATTTTGATATAACTTGCACAATTAGAGATCCGATAGCATCACACTCGTCTTTTGTTAAAAATTTATCGGTTTTTGAAAATAAATATATAAATCCATGGCAGTATAATTACCATATCGAGAGAAACTTTAGTCATTTGATTGAACTTTGTAAATTAAAAAAAAAAATAAGTGTTATAAAATTAGAGCGTTTACATAAAAATAATTTAGAAGTGATGAGAAATTTTTGCAGAAGATATGATATTAATTATGAAAAAAATCTCCAAAATTCAACATTTCAAGGAAAATTATGGTGGGGTGATAAAGTGAGTAAAAAATTTTTGAACGGGGTAAATCCTAATTTTGAAAATAGCATTGATGATAGTTCTTTTTCAAAAAATGATATTAGTATTTTAGAATACTTTTTAGAAAACTATATTAAAAAATATAATTATACTTTTAAAAGCAAAGTGGAAAAAATAGGTTTTAAAAAATATTTACCATTAAAAATTGAAAAAATTATATTATTTCAGAGTATAAAAAATTTGAATTTGAAAAATTTAATTTTATGTTTTTATTATTATATAAAAAAATTTAAATTTATGAAAAAATCTACTTTAGATAAATTTGAATATCCCACAGATTTATAAATATAATTAAATTAAATGAAAAAAATTCTTATAGCAGGGGGCACCGGCTTTATTGGATATCATTTATCTAAAGCATGTCTAAAAATGAATTGGAAGGTGACAAGTGTTTCTACAAAATTACCAAAAAAAAATAGAAAGTTAAAAAATATAAAATATTTAATTTGTGATCTTACTAAATTAGATGACATTAGAACTAAATTGAATAAAAATTTTAATTTTGTTGTTAATTTAAGTGGCTATGTAAATCATAAAAATAAGAAAAAAACTTTAAGAAGTCATTTAAAGGGAGCTAAAAATTTAGTTAGCTATTTATATGAAAAAAAAAATAAATCTCTTGAAAAATTTGTTCAAATGGGTAGTAGCGCTGAATATGGAAAATTAAATGGATCTCAAAAGGAAACAGTAAATTGTGAAACCAAATCAATTTATGGTCTGGCTAAACTTAAAACAACAAAATATTTAATGAGTCAATTTGAAAAAATGAATTTCCCTGTAGCGATTCTTAGGCTTTATCAAGCATATGGGCCTAATCAAGATATAAATAGATTAATCCCAATAGCTATAGATGCCTGCAAAAAAAATAAATCATTTAATTGTTCTGATGGAAATCAGCTCAGAGATTTTATCTATATAGATGATGTTGTAACAGCAATTATTAAAATTTTAAAAAATAAAAAATCTACTGGCCAAATTTATAATTTAGGGACTGGCAAATGTTTTACAATAAAATCAGTAATTTCAAATATTTCAAAATATTACAAAGGTGGAAAACCTTTATATGGAAAAATTAAATTAAGAAAAGAAGAACCCAGAATAACATTTGCAAATATAAAAAAAATTACTAAAGAAATTAAATGGATGCCTAAAACAAGTTTAATAATTGGTTTAAAAAAAACTTTAAAATATAATGACAGGAAAATTTAAAAATTGATAAGCATTACGTTTAATTGCTTTTTGAAAATATCAAGTAATAAATATCAAAGTTTATTGATTTTCTTTATGTAATTATGTTTAAAAGCAAATTAATATACTTTCATATTGAATTATTATTAAAACAATATTAAGTAAAAAATTATTATGCAAAAAAAAAATTTCTTAAAAAATTATTTCGAAAAATTTTTAAAATTATTGAATTTTTCTGAAAAGGATTATAAAAATCTTATTCTTGTAAGCGAGCTGATTTTAGGGTCTAAAAAGAATAGCAGAAAGACATTAATTTTTGGGTAGATAGTAAGGCATATAATCATATAGAAAATGTTCATCAAATTTTACTCTTATCACTAGTTGATTTAATTATTGGTAGATCAGATTATTCATCCAATTAAAATTTCATTAAACCGAATTAATCATATCTAATTTATTTATGGAAAATAGTCCTTTAGTTTCTATTTTAATTAACTGTTATAATTCTTCTAATTTTATAGTTCGAGCTGTATCTAGCGTAATAAATCAGACGTATCAAAATTGGGAACTAATAATATGGGATGATGGATCAACAGATGATACAATAAAAATTATTAAGAATAAGTTTAACGACAAAAGAATTAAAACTTTTTCACAAAATACAAATGAAGGTTTAGGCCCTAGTAGAATTAATGCAATAAAAAAAATTAATGGGTCTTTAGTTTCAATTCTTGATGCCGATGATTTTTATAATAATCAAAAAATATATAAGCAAGTCGAAGTTTTTAAAATGAATAAAAAAGTTGCGATATGTGCTACATGGGCTAATATTTATGATGAAAGTTTAAATTTAGTTGAAAAATTTGAAAGTGAATTAACAAATGAAGAAATTAAAAGAAGATTATTATTAGTTAATATATTTCCTCACTCCTCTGTAATGTATAGAAAAGATTTGGCCATTAATTGTGGATGGTATTCTGAACTATATGAATATTCTCAAGATTTTGATTTAACTGTGAAACTGATAAAAAATCATGAGTTACACTTAGTAAAAGAGAATTTAACAAATATAACTCAACCATTAGATAGTATGACTAAATCTGAAAAATATAATTTCATCAGAATAAAAGAAAATATAAAAATTTTAGAAACTAATTTAAAACATGATAAGCTTTCAAATGAAGATTTTAAAAGAATTAAATCTATAATTGAAACTAACTATTTGAAACTTTCAATTAAACAACTAAAAACTGATTTTTTACAATCAATTATTAAAATTTTTTCTATAATTTTTAAAAATCCTTTAATATTTTTCAAATTTAAATTAGTAAGAACTCTCTTAGAAAGAAAAAAAAGATGAAAGTTTTAGTCACAGGTGGCGCAGGATATATTGGTAGCCACTTAGTATGGGAATTTTTAGGTAAAAAATGTGATATCTCTATTATTGATAATTTAGAATTTGGAAGTCAGTCTTTAATACCCAAAAATATAGATATATTAGTTGCGGATATTTCTGATGAAAAAAAAATTTTAAAATTATTACAAAAAAAAAATTTGACATTGTTATTCACTTAGCCGCTTATACTAAAGTCGCAGAGTCAGTTAGAGATCCAAAAAAATATTATGAAAATAATTTTGAAAAATCAAAAAAATTTTTTAATTTTTGTATAAGAAATGGCATAAATAAATTTATTTTTTCATCAACATGTGCTGTTTATGGAAATTCAAATGATATTAATCTTTTTGAGAACGGTAAAAAAAATCCACTCAATGCTTACTCTGATAGTAAATGGAAAGTGGAGCAATATTTAGAGAAAATTTCTCTAGAAAATAATTTATCAATAGTTACTTTGAGATATTTTAACGTTACAGGAGCAGACGATCAGATGAGATGTGGGTTAATTTCAAACCCGGAAAATTTAATCAAAGCTCTGTGTGAATTTATTTTAGGTAAAAGAAAAAAATTTATTGTAAATGGTCTAGATTATAATACAAAAGATGGATCCGCAGTGAGAGACTTTATTCATGTTTCTGACTTGGTTGATTTACATTATTTAGCAGCAGAAAAACTTTTAAAGCAAAATAAAAATTTCTATAAAGTTTATAATTGCGGTTATGGCAAGGGTTTTTCCGTTCTAGAGATAGTGAATGCTTTTGAAAAAATAATAAAAAAAAAAATTAATTATAAAATCGGCAAAAGAAGAGATGGAGATGCTGAGATTGCAGTTGCTAATGTAGATAAACTTTCAAAAGAGTTTAATTGGAGTCCTAAAAGGAATAATTTGGATATTATTTTAGAATCTTCTTTAAATTGGGAAAAAAAAATTTTAAATTTACAAATTTAATATTTTTGGGCGTGTAGTTCAGTGGTAGAACGCTTCGTTGACATCGAAGAGGTCATAAGTTCAATTCTTATCATGCCCACCAAATATAAGTAAAATGCGATTAATCAACTGTTTACTTATTAATTCAAAAAGATTATAAAACTTTGCCTGGTAATTATTGCGAAGGGGCTACACCCGATCCCATCCCGAACTCGGAAGTTAAGTCCTTCAGCGCCGATGGTACTTTGTCTTAAGACGTGGAAGAGTAGGACGTTGCCAGGCTTTTAAAATTATGAAAATAGCTAGCTCATTAAAGTCATTAAAAAAAAGAGACCTTAACTCAAAGCTAGTTAAGCGTAGAGGGAAGCTTTACGTAATAAATAAAAAAAATCCAAAGTTTAAAGCTCGTCAAGGCTAACGATGAGTGAAAACGATTCCAAAAAAACTTACAATGGTTTTACAAAGTTCGTATTGTGGGGATCGATCGCAGTTATTACGATATTAGTGATATTGGCAATAACATTACTTTAAGATCTTAAATTTAATAAAATGATAGTTGGTTCAATTAAAGAAAATGCATCGTTAGAAAAAAGAGTTTCGATTACTCCTGAGACTGCGAAGAATATCATCGGACTCGGATTAAAAGTGAATATTGATAAAGGCTACGCACTCCATCTCGGAATAAATGATGATGAATATAAGAATGTCGGTGTTGAAATAAAAAACAATTCAAAAGAGGTATTAGACTCAAGTAACTTAATAATAAAAGTTAATTGTCCATCTGAAGATGAAATTGGAATTTTGAAAGATAACTCTATTTTAATTGGTATGCTAAATCCATCAAGAAATAAAAACCGAATTGACAAGATCATTAATAAAAAAATTAAGCCTTTTTCCTTAGAATTATTACCAAGAATTACTAGAGCCCAATCAATGGATGTATTATCTTCACAATCTAATTTGGCTGGATATAGGGCAGTAGTAGATTGTGTGGCAGAATTTGAAAGAGCTGTACCAATGATGATGACAGCAGCAGGAACAGTGCCCGCTGCAAAAGTTCTAGTAATTGGGGCTGGTGTCGCGGGTTTACAAGCTATTGCTACAGCAAAAAGATTAGGTGCAATAGTATCAGCAACAGATGTAAGATCAGCATCAAAGGAGCAAGTAGAAAGTTTAGGCGGAAAATTTTTGACTGTAGATCAAACAGAGAATATGGAAACTACCGGTGGATACGCAAAAGAAACTTCAGATGAATATAAAAAAAAAACAAGCTGAGATGATGAAAGACGCACTTAAAAAAAATGATATAGTTATATGTACAGCATTAATTCCTGGAAAATCTGCTCCAAGAATATTAACAGAGGATTTGGTAAAACTTATGAAACCTGGTTCAATCATTTATGATTTAGCAGCTGAACAAGGTGGAAACTCTTCATTTTCTGAACCGGGCAAGATAAATACAGTAAATGGGGTGAAGATAATAGGTGTTAAAAGTTTAATGAATAGTTTACCTCTTACTGCTTCAAACTTATATGCTAAAAACTTATTTAGTTTTATACGAAATTTATATAGTAGAGAAAAAAAAGACTTTTTTATTAACTTAGAAGACGAAATAATAGAAAAATCATTAATCAAAAAAGTTTAATTATGGAAATAGATCCGTTTATATTTAGATTAAGTATATTTATTTTATCAATTTTTATTGGTTATTATGTAGTATG